>VOFD01000089.1_pt1 | contig 50942 bp, 62 predicted proteins | sample 5384101 | NCBI WGS metagenome assembly VOFD01 (sample SAMN12384723, study PRJNA508395) | human gut metagenome | isolation source: healthy gut C | host: Homo sapiens
CGCCTCTGCCAGCGTCATGCAGGGCGCGGCAGAGGTCATTGCTTATGGAACGGCGGTGAAGTTCGTATGACGGCAAAAGAAAAGCAGGGCTTTGGCCTTTATTTCCTGTTAGCATTTGGTCTGGCATGGCTGTGTCAGGTCGGCGGCTGCATGGCGCTGCTGCAAAAGCAGAATGCCGTGCTGTATCAGTTGGCGCTGGTCGCCACCATGCTCTGCCCGCTGCTGGCGGTGCTGCTGGTGCAAAAGGTCTTTCTGCGCCAGCCCACCGGCATCGGCTGGAAGGTGCAGGGCAAGCGCCGCTACTGGCTGGCGGCGTGGTTCGGCCCGGCGGTATTTACGGTGCTGGCCGCAGTGCTCTATTTTGCGGTGTTCCCGCATCGACTGGACCTCTCCGGCAGCTGGCTGGCAGCGGCCTACGGCGGCGAGATGGACGCTCAGACCCTGCGCAGGGAGCTGGGTGTATCCAACCTCAGCTACATGCTGGAAACAGGTCTGTTTGCGGTCACGCTGGTAGCTAGTTGGTGAGGTAACGGCCCACCATGCCGACGATTGGTAGCCGGACTGAGAGGTTGAACGGCCACATTGGGACTGAGACACGGCCCAGACTCCTACGGGAGGCAGCAGTGGGGAATATTGCACAATGGGGGAAACCCTGATGCAGCGACGCCGCGTGGAGGAAGAAGGTTTTCGGATTGTAAACTCCTGTTCTTCGGGGACGATAATGACGGTACTCAACAAGGAAGTGACGGCTAACTACGTGCCAGCAGCCGCGGTAAAACGTAGGTCACAAGCGTTGTCCGGAATTACTGGGTGTAAAGGGAGCGCAGGCGGGCGATCAAGTTGGGAGTGAAATCTATGGGCTCAACCCATAAACTGCTTTCAAAACTGTTTTTCTTGAGTAGTGCAGAGGTAGGCGGAATTCCCGGTGTAGCGGTGGAATGCGTAGATATCGGGAGGAACACCAGTGGCGAAGGCGGCCTACTGGGCACCAACTGACGCTGAGGCTCGAAAGTGTGGGTAGCAAACAGGATTAGATACCCTGGTAGTCCACACCGTAAACGATGATTACTAGGTGTTGGAGGATTGACCCCTTCAGTGCCGCAGTTAACACAATAAGTAATCCACCTGGGGAGTACGACCGCAAGGTTGAAACTCAAAGGAATTGACGGGGGCCCGCACAAGCAGTGGAGTATGTGGTTTAATTCGACGCAACGCGAAGAACCTTACCAAGTCTTGACATCCCTTGACAAACATAGAAATATGTTTTCTCTTCGGAGCAAGGAGACAGGTGGTGCATGGTTGTCGTCAGCTCGTGTCGTGAGATGTTGGGTTAAGTCCCGCAACGAGCGCAACCCTTATGGTCAGTTACTACGCAAGAGGACTCTGGCCAGACTGCCGTTGACAAAACGGAGGAAGGTGGGGATGACGTCAAATCATCATGCCCTTTATGACTTGGGCTACACACGTACTACAATGGCGTTAAACAAAGAGAAGCAAGACCGCGAGGTGGAGCAAAACTCAGAAACAACGTCCCAGTTCGGACTGCAGGCTGCAACTCGCCTGCACGAAGTGTAACAATAATCTTCGTTGGCAAGAGAGAATCAAGAGGATACCAAATGTTCTCAAGAGAACGTTTGAAAGGTCAAGCGAACAAGGGCGCAGGGCGAATGCCTTGGCACTGGGAGCCGATGAAAGACGTGATAAGCTGCGATAAGCTTCGGGGAGCTGCAAATAAGCATTGATCCGGAGATTTCTGAATGAGGAAACTCACTTGAGTTCATACTCAGGTACGTTGCACTGAAATTCAAAATAGGTGGATCGAGGGAACCGCCTGAACTGAAACATCTAAGTAGGGCGAGGAAGAGACATCAAACGAGATTCCGTAAGTAGTGGCGAGCGAACGCGGAAGAGGGCAAACCGGGAGTAGAAATACTTCCGGGGTACGGAGCGCATTTAGGACTCAAGTCTGTTAACCGAACGGCATGGGAAGGCCGGTCAGAGAGTGTGAGAACCACGTAGGTGAAAACGGAGAGAGCTGCGCAAATTCCAGAGTACGGCCAGACACGTGAAACCTGGTCGGAAGATGGGGGGACCACCCTCCAACCCTAAATACTACCCAGTGACCGATAGCGTATAGTACTGTGAAGGAAAGGTGAAAAGCACCCCGGGAGGGGAGTGAAAAAGAACCTGAAACCCTGTGCCTACAAGCACCTAGAGCGCGTCAATGCGTGATAGGGTACTTTTTGTAGAACGGTCCGGCGAGCGATTGTATGCAGCAAGGTTAAGGACTTAAGGTCTGGAGCCGAAGCGAAAGCGAGTTTGAAAAGGGCGTTAAGTTGCATATAATGGGCCCGAAACCGGGTGACCTACCCATGGTCAGGTTGAAGTGGAAGTAAAATTCCATGGAGGACCGAACCGACCTCCGTTGAAAAGGCGGCGGATGAACTGTGGGTAGCGGAGAAATTCCAATCGAACCCGGAGATAGCTGGTTCTCCCCGAAATAGTTTTAGGACTAGCCTCAAGTTAGATACCTGGAGGTAAAGCACTGAATAGCCTAGCGGCCGAGAGGTTAGCGAAGCTTATCAAACTCAGAATGCCAGAGTATTGATGCTTGGGAGTCAGACAGTGTCAGATAAATGTCATTGTCAAAAGGGAAACAGCCCAGATCTACAGCTAAGGTCCCAAAGTCAGGTTAAGTGGAAAACGATGTGAAGATACGCAGACAACCAGGATGTTGGCTCAGAAGCAGCCACTCATTCAAAGAGTGCGTAATAGCTCACTGGTCGAGCGTCTTTGCGCGGAGAATTTAACGGGGCTAAACCTGACACCGAAGCTTAGGCAGCATGTTTACATGCTGGGTAGGGGAGCGTTGTATACGCGGTGAAACAGTAGCGCAAGCGGCTGTGGAGTGTATAGAAGTGAGAATGCCGGAATGAGTAGCGCGAATGCAGTGAGAATCTGCATGGCCGAAAGCCTCAGGTTTCTGGAGGAAGGTTCGTCCGCTCCAGGTCAGTCGGGAGCTAAGGTGAGGCCTAACGGCGTAGCCGATGCACAGACGGTAGAGATTCCGTCACCACCAAAAGAGTTAAGCACAGGGACACATTTGAAGTCTCGGAGCCGGGTGTTGGTTCCGGTAGCGATCGAGGGAAGTTAGTACCGAAGTCCGAGATGGAAGATGGCGAGAAAAGCTGTGTGTATTTCTGCGGTGCCCGTACCGCAAACCGACACAGGTAGGTAGGAAGGAAGATTCTAAGGCCAACGGGAGAAGGGTTGTTAAGGAACTCGGCAAATTGACCCCGTAACTTCGGGAGAAGGGGTGCTGCAGCAATGCAGCCGCAGAGAATCGGCCCAAGCAACTGTTTACCAAAAACACAGGTTTGTGCTAAATCGAAAGATGACGTATACGAGCTGACGCCTGCCCGGTGCTGGAAGGTTAAGAGGAGATGTGCAAGCATTGAATCGAAGCCCCAGTGAACGGCGGCCGTAACTATAACGGTCCTAAGGTAGCGAAATTCCTTGTCAGGTAAGTTCTGACCCGCATGAAAGGCGTAATGATTTGGGCACTGTCTCAACAGCCCGCCCGGCGAAATTGTAGTACCGGTGAAGATGCCGGTTACCCGCGACAAGACGGAAAGACCCCATGGAGCTTTACTGTAGCCTAATATTGGGTTTCGATGTTGCATGCACAGGATAGATGGGACACAGGGAAACAGGAGCTTTGGCTTCTGCGGAGTGGCCGTTGGGATACCATCCTTGCGATATTGGAATTCTAACCTGCGCCTTTGAATCAAGGCGGGGGACATTGTTAGGTGGGCAGTTTGACTGGGGCGGTCGCCTCCTAAAGAGTAACGGAGGCGTTCAAAGGTTCGCTCAGCTTGAACGGAAATCAAGCAAAAGAGTGCAAACGCAGAAGCGAGCCTAACTGCGAGACTGACGGGTCGAGCAGTAACGAAAGTTGGAGTTAGTGATCCGGTGGTATGTGAGTGGAAATGCCATCGCAACGGATAAAAGTTACCCTGGGGATAACAGGCTGATCTCCCCAAGAGTCCACATCGACGGGGAGGTTTGGCACCTCGATGTCGGCTCATCGCATCCTGGGGCTGTATTCGGTCCCAAGGGTTTGGCTGTTCGCCAATTAAAGCGGTACGCGAGCTGGGTTCAGAACGTCGTGAGACAGTTCGGTCCCTATCTGTCGTGGGCGCAGGATATTTGATGGGAGCTGTTCCTAGTACGAGAGGACCGGAGCGGACGTACCTCTGGCGCACCAGTTGTTCTGCCAAGAGCATAGCTGGGCAACTATGTACGGATCGGATAAACGCTGAAAGCATCTAAGCGTGAAGCCGACCCAAAGATAAGATATCCCATTGTTTTAAACAAGTAAGACCCCTTGAAGACTACAAGGTTGATAGGCACGATGTGTAAGTGGAGTGATCCATTCAGCAAGCGTGTACTAATAGGTCGAGGGCTTGACCACAATTCGCTTGAGACTCTTAGAGTCAACGAAAAAATGTAAGCAGTGATTATTCAGTTTTGAAGGCACGTCCTTCTAAGAAATACTGGACAAAGTACAACAAATATGTTATACTGGTTCAGTCAGATTGGTCGGTGTCGATGAACCATGGCAGCGACGGTCTTGAAACCGGTCATGTACTTGCCGGCACCCTCGGAAACACCCAGAATCACAGGGCTCTTCATTTCCTCGCAGGCGGTCAGAACGGACTTGGTCCACTCCAGATTGTTGATGTTGAACTGAGGCACACCGTAGTGGCCATCACGTGCTTTGATCAGCATTTCGGTTGCATTTACCAACATTATTCATTACCTCCACAAAATCATTGGGGTCTTGCTCGTTTCATATCCGCTTTGTGCACGGTTTAACGAACCTACAGAATTAGTATACCCCAAACAGCGGCCAAAATCAATCCAAACCGGTGTTTTTCCTGTAACAATGCGGGGATTCTGCTTCTGGCAGGGTGCAGGGGGTTACTGCCAGAAGCGCGTATATTCGATAGAATGCAACAAATTTCCATATAATGTGCAATAAGCAGCCGAAAGACAGAAAGCTTGATGAAGGACGGATTTTCAACACAGATCCACATTCGTCAAAATGATATTGGGCAATTTGGCAAAAGCGGACAGGATGCAGTTCAAAAAATTGTCATATTTCCGACTTGTATTCTACAAATTGTACGCAGGAAATCAAAAAAGGTCGAACCAAAAAGTGGAAAACCTTGTGGAAAGTGTGGAATTCCACCCGGAAAACAGGCTTTAAAGCTGGACTTTTGAACTTTCTCCAAAGGGTTTTCAACTTGTGGAAAAATAATCGCTCTTCTACGGATTGTATACCGCGTTTTTGTGGAAAACTTTTTTTCTCCGGCAAAACAGAGGGATATCTACCCAGCAGCCGGGTAAAGCTGATGCAGGGCGGCAGAACATTTCTGCAAAAAAAAGAGGAAACGGTCTCCGGCACCACGAACAGAAAAACTTTTGCAGGACGCGGATAAAAAACGGTAATTTGCTGGCAAACAAGGTCGGCTTATGCTATACTTCAAGATGAGTTATCATCTTCAGATCATACCGGTGCGCGGCCCAGAGTGCGGCGCGCCTTTTGGAGGGTGCACAGCACCTTCCGGTGATACAACGGAAGGAGAAAATCATCATGGAAGAAAAGAACCAGCCGCGCCGTCCGCGCCGCAGCCCGGAAGAGCCGCTGCAGAAGAACGAGAGCCTTGTTTATGGCAAAAATCCGGTGACCGAACTGCTGAAAAGCGGTTCCGGCGTGGACACCGTGCTCATTGCTGAGGGCATGGCTCCGGCCGTGGCGGCTTACTATACCGCATTGGCAAAGGAAGCGGGTGCCACGGTGAAGCGGGTGCACCCCAACAAGCTGCGCCTGATGACCGGCACCGAGAGCCATCAGGGTGTGGCGGCATTTGCCAGCGAAATCGAATACGTGACGGTAGACGACCTGATGGCAGCAGCCAAGGACAAGGGCGAGGCACCTTTTCTGGTGCTGAGCGATGGCATTGAAGACCCGCACAACCTGGGTGCCGTGATGCGCAGCGCTCTGCTGTGCGGTGCCCACGGCATCGTGATCCCAAAGCGCGGCGGCGCATCGGTCACGCCTACGGTCATCAAGTCCAGCGCAGGTGCCGCAGAACGCCTGCCGGTGGCTCGTGTGGCCAACATCGGCGAGACCATCCGCCGCCTGAAGGAGCAGGGTGTGTTCGTCTACTGCGCCGATATGGACGGCGTGTCTCTGCGCAGGAACAACCTGACCGGCCCCATTGCGCTGGTGCTGGGCAGCGAGGGCAGCGGCGTGTCGCAGCTGGTCAAGAAGCTGTGCGACGGTGTGGTGCGGCTGGATATGGCCGCACAGGGCACCGGTGTGGACAGCTACAACGTCTCGGTGGCTGCGGGCATTATTCTGTACGAGATCCAGTCCCAGCGCGCAGCACAGCAGGCATGATCCGGCATTCGGGCCGGAACCTCAATTTGAATTACAGGAGGGACAAGAATGCCGAAAGATAAAAATAATGGCCGGGAAATGACCCCGGATGAAAAGTTCCGCTCCTTTTTCAGCACCACGGCGGTGGATATCCCGGAGGAGATGACCCGGAGGGACGAAAACCAGCCGGAGGAAAAGCCGCAGAAACGGTTTGGCCTGTTTGGCCGTGGTAAGGAAAAGCAGGAGACTGACGAAGCTGCAGCAGAGCAGCCGCAGGAAATGCCTACCGGTGAGGTGCGGCTGGGTGAGGATGCGCAGCCGGAACCGGAAGCGGATCTGGAACTGATGCTGAAGCCGGAGGCAGACCCGGAACAGGAACTGGCCCCGTGGCCTTTTCTGGAAAAGGAAGCAGAGAATGCACAGCCGGAAGCACCCGCCAAAAAGCCGGAGGAAAAATCTGCACCGCAAACGGCAGAACCCCGGCGGCAGTGAAGCCGGAAACACCCCGGCAGAGCGCTGTCCCGGCGGCAAGACCCGCAGAGCAGCATAGCACGGCAAAGCCTCTCCGGCACCCCAAGAATGCGCCGGAGGTGCTGCTGCCGCAGGAAGAGCAGGAGCAGCAGGAGATGGCACAGCTCAAGGCGATGATCAACGGCCTGAGCGACCAGAAGCCGGAAAAGCCTGCACCGAGGGCCGAAGCAGCCCCGGCAGCAGAAACTGAACCGGCTGAAAGCAAAAAGAAACCGTCCGGTGCACCGCTGCCCGCGGCTGTGTTTGCAGCGGTAAAGGAGACGGCACCGGAGCTGCAGCCGGAACCTGTGCCGCAGCCGAAAAAAAACGGAGCAGCCGGAAAAGCAGCCGGTGGCCGATTTCTTTGGCAAGGCGCAGAGCGAGGACGCACCGCAGGCACCTTTGGCCCCGGCAGAGGAGCCTGCCGCAAAAGAGGACACCATGAGCCTGCCGCTGCTGCCGCTGGACGGCGAAGAGCCGCAGCAGGCACCGGAGAAGGCATCCGCTGCGCCACAGCCGGAACTGAAAGCTGAGGCGGAGGACGTGGTGTCTCCGGAGAAACATGCTGAAACGGAGCTGCCCGAGCCGGAGGCCACGGCGGATAAGCTGCACCGCATGAGCGCAGAGCTGACGTTGCGCTGCGTGCTGGGCGGCATTCTGGCTGTGGTGCTGCTGCATTTTGGTTTGGTGTCGGATGGGCTGCTGCCCGCCATGGCGGCGCTGGACCCGGATGCTGCCCCGGCGGCATTCTATGGTGCAAACCTGCTGCTGCTGGCAGCAAGCCTGTGCGTGGGCTTCCCGGTGCTGCGCGACGGCCTGAACGGCCTGCGCGGACGGTCTTCTTCCGAGACGATGCCGGCGCTGGCCGCAGTAGCAGCGCTGGTGCAGGCGGTCACAGCCATGCTGAACGCAAATGTTTACCGCGGCACCACCGGCATCTCGCTGCTCAGCGGCATGGCCGCGCTGGGGCTGTTCCTTGCGCTGCTGGGCAGCCGGGTGATGCTGGCTGCTGTCAAGGGCGGCTATGAGTTGGTGACCAATGGTGTGGAGTTCGAGGGCGCCTACCGCGCCAAGGATAAAGACCTGCTACGTGCCCTTGCACGGGATCTGGAGCAGAAGGACCCCTGGGTGCTGCTGAGCCGCCCGATGAAGGAAGCTGACGGCTTTGTGGAGCAGAGCTTGAGTGAACGCGCAAGCGAGCGCCGTGCACGCAAAGTTTCGTACATCCTGCTGGGCGTTGCCCTGCTCAGCGGTGTGCTGTTCCTGCTGGCAGGTGCCGGCTGGAACAAAGCTGCGGCTGCCATGGCCGCTGTGCTGTGCATGGGCGCACCGCTTTCTTCTACCCTGATCGCGGGCGTTGCCTCGCTACGGCTGCAGCGTGCGGCTGCGGCTGTGGGCGCAGTCGTGCCCGGTTGGCAGGCCATTGAGCAGCTGGGCGGCATTGATACGCTGCAGATCGATGCAGACGACCTGTTCACCGCCGACAGCGCACAGCTGGAGGATATCCGCATCTTCAAGGGCGGCCGCATCGACCGCGCCATCCTGTACGCGGCCAGCGTGCTGAACGAGAGCCACGGCACCCTGAAGGGGCTGTTCCGCCAGATCGTTGAGGAACGCACAGACATCCTGTTCCCGGTCAAGGATCTGGAGATCCAACCGCGGGCTGGGCTTTGCCGCCTGGTGCGACAACAACCACATCCTCATTGGTACCCGCCGCTATCTGGAGCAGGAGGGCGTGGTCCTGCCGGACGAGGACTACGAGAACCAGCACTCCAAAAACGGGGAGCTGCAGATCCTGTATCTGGCGGTGTCCGGCAACCTGCACGCTATGTTCGTGCTGAAATATGTGGGCGGGCGCAATGTGGCCCGCGGCCTTGCCGTGCTGCAAAAGGAGAACATCCGCCTGCTGGTCACATGCCAGGACCCCAGTCTGACTGCACACCACATTACCGAAGCATACCGCCTGCCGGAAGGCATGATCACCGTGCTGGATCAGGAGCAGTGCAACGCCATCAAGGCCGCACCGGAAGACCCGGAGGACACCTGCTGCATGATCCATCTCAAGGCGTTTGCCAGCCTGACCGGCGGTCTGCAGGCTGCGGATCAGGCCCAGAACGCCGAGAGCAGCGCCACCACGGTACAGATGGTCTCGGTGCTGTTCTCCATTATCATTGCAGCGCTGCTCACCAGTGCAGGCAGCATCTGGGAGCTTTCGGTGGCAACGGTGCTGATGTATCAGGCGGCATGGAGCGCTCTCAGCATCGCCGTGTGCGCACTGAAGCAGCATAACTGAGAATTATTCTCAAAATAAATAGGAATTATTCTTGATTTCAATCAAAAAATATGGTATACTCTGTTCAGAACCTGAGCCGCAGGCGAAAAAATTACCGCCGGGCTGAATGATAGAGCCGGGATCGGTCGATCCTGACAGAAGATCCGTTTTTGAAAGGAGAGCATCATGGAACTCAAGGGTACCAAGACCGAGAAAAACCTGATGGAAGCCTTTGCAGGCGAGAGCCAGGCACGCAACAAGTACACCTACTTTGCCAGCATGGCAAAAAAGGAAGGCTACGAGCAGCTGGCCGCGATCTTTGAGGAGACCGCCGCCAACGAGAAGGAGCATGCCAAGATCTGGTTCAAGCTGCTGTGCGGCGGCGCGATCCCCGATACCCTGACTTGTCTGGACATGGCCGCCGGCGGCGAGCACGACGAGTGGACCGAGATGTACCCCCGCATGGCCAAGGAGGCCAAGGAAGAGGGCTTTAACCAGATCGCAGCCCTGTTCACCATGGTGGCACAGATCGAGAAGGAGCACGAGGAGCGCTACCGCGCCCTGGCCGAGAACCTGAAGAACCAGAAGGTGTTCGCCCGCGAAGAGCAGCAGCTGTGGCAGTGCCGGAACTGCGGCTACACCCACATCGGCAAGTCGGCTCCCCTCAAGTGCCCGGTGTGCGCACATCCCCAGAGCTACTTTGAGCTGAAAAAGATCAACTACTAAGCTGAAAATTCAAAAGCAGAACAGCGCCGCCGCATCCGGTTTGCCGGGTGCGGCGGCGTTTTGTACAAAATTGAAAAGCGGATTTTATTATTCTCCACAAAATAAGGCTCAGCTGCCCGGCAGAATGGGCAAAAAACTTGACCCGGTTTTGCACTGCGTGTAAAATAATACGGAGACAGGAATATTTAAAGGATCTTGCAGCAAAGCAGGCGGGGAGGGCAAAGCCCATGAAGCAGGGGTTCAAAGCGTGTGTTTGTGCAGTGGTGCTGTGCGCAGAACTGTTTGCAGCCGGGGCCTTGTCGGCCTATGCTGCGCAGGAGCAGCCGCTGCCGGACAGCGGCATGACATTGGACACTGCCGAACTGACGCTGGATATCACCGAAGGAGACCCGGCCCCGGTGGCCTACCTGAATGTGCAGGCACCCAACGACTACTTCTTTCTGATCTGGACTTCCAGTGATCCGGCAGTGGCATCGGTGGACGGCACCGGCAAGGTGACCGGCCATGCCGAGGGCACAGCGGCCGTCACGGCCCGCAATGAGCGCGGCGAAAAAGACCACCTGTACCATCACGGTGCGCAAAAAGCACAGCCAGCCGCCTGGTGCTGAACACCAGCGATCTGACGCTTACCATTACAGAGCAGGAGCCTGCCCCGACGAAACAGCTGAAGCTGGAACAGAACAAAGGCGGGTTTACCTATGTGCGGCAGTGGATCAGCAGCAACCCGGCGGTGGCATCGGTAAGCACAAACGGTACCGTAAAGGCGCAGGGGTCCGGCAAGGCCGTCATCAGCGCACTGACCACAGCCGGGCAGGTGCTGCGCTGCACGGTAACGGTTACATCGGAGATCGGACGGGTGCAGATGAGCAAAAACGCCATGCTGCTGCAGGCAGTGGGAGCCAGTCAGAAGCTGACCGCGCAGGCTGCAGGCGCCAAAAACGGAACGATGACATGGCTCAGCAGCAATCCGGGTGTGGCAACTGTGAGTGCGGATGGCATGGTAACGGCGGTGGGCGACGGTGAAACGATGATCCTTGCCGTTACACCGGAGGGTCGTGCCGATGCCTGCTATGTGGCCGTGGGAGCGGCGGCGTGGCGGTTCCGCTCGGAGGACGAACTTGCCGAAACGCTGACCCTGACCGGCCAGCTGCCCTATTCGGATGGAAAGTAAAAAGAAAAATGGGAGCGTTCTGTGCAGCAGGATGCTCCCATTTTTTCAAAACCCGCTGGGCAGAAAGATCATCGTTCCCCGGGCAGACCACGCCATCCGCTGGGCCATGCAGCCGGGCGCACCGGCCAGCAGAAACAGGGCCAGTGCGGCGAGCAGCAGCACCCATCCAAGGCCGCTGTGCGGCCTGCCGGAAAAAGGATCCCCTTTTTTGCGTCTCATCCCGCTGCCCCCTTTTTGCTGTGCTGGCCCATGCTATGCGCGGCCAGCAGTGATTGTGCAACGTGCTGGGCTGTGGTACAATAAAATATCGAAATCTACTGTGCAGGGAGAACGATTTTATGCTGACCATCACACTGCTGGGCACTGCGGCTACCATGCCACTGCCGGACCGGGCACTCTCGGCGGCGTTTGCTGCCTGCGGCGGCCACGGCCTGCTGTGGGACTGCGGCGAGGGCACTCAGGCAGCGGCACACCGGGCAGGCGTGAACCTGATGCGGGCAGATGCCATCTGCCTGACCCACTACCATGGCGATCACATCTTTGGTCTGCCGGGCCTTTTGCAGACTCTGGGGGCGCAGGGCCGCACAAGGCCGCTTGCGCTGCTGGGTCCGGAGGGCCTGCCGGATATCTGGGCGGCGGTGCGGGCACTGACCGGCCCGCTGCCCTATCCGGTGAAGCCGCAGGTGCTTATGCCGGGCCAGCCGCTGGCGCTGGATGCGCTGAGCGAGGGCTGGCCTGCCGGTGCGCGGCTGGTGCCGTTTGCCACAAAGCACCGGGTAAAAAGCCTTGGCTACCGGCTGGAGCTGCCCCGTGCAGGCAAATTCTCGCCGGAGCAGGCCCGGGCGCTGGGGGTGCCGGTGCAGCAATGGAAGCTGCTGCAGAAAGGGCAGAGCGTTGCCGTGGAGGGCAGAACGGTGCAGCCTGCGCAGGTGCTGGGCGCACCGCGCAAGGGGTTGAGCGTGGTATTTTCCGGCGATACGGCCCCCTGCCCGTATTATTTGCAGGCGGCGCATGACGCAGACCTGCTGATATGCGATGCCACCTATGCCCTTCCGGAGCAGGAAGACCAGGCCCGTCAGTGGGGGCACAGCACCTTTGGGCAGAGCGCATCCCTTGCCGCGCAGGCGAGGGCAAAGCGGCTTTGGCTGACCCATTATTCCCCCATGATCACCGACCCGGAGGAATATGCCGCGCAGGCACAGAGCATCTTCCCGGCGGCGGAGTGCGGCTTTGACGGCAAAAGCATCACCCTGCAGTACGAGGAGGCACAGCCATGACCATCCGGATGGACGAGGGTGCGGCAGAGCTGCTGGACACCCTGCACAAGGCGGGCTATGCAGCCTACGTGGTGGGCGGCTGCGTGCGGGACAGTCTGCTGGGCCTTACACCGCACGACTGGGACCTGTGCACCAGTGCTCTGCCGCAGCAGGTGATGGAGCTGTTCGGCGCGCAGCGGTGCATCCCCACCGGTCTGCAGCACGGCACGGTAACGGTGAAGCAGAGCGGTGCCCTTTACGAGATCACCACCTTCCGTACAGAAGGCACCTACACAGATGGCCGCCACCCGGACGAGGTACACTTTGTGCCGGATGTGCGGGAGGACCTGGCCCGGCGGGATCTTACCATCAACGCCATGGCCTACAATGAAAAAGAGGGCCTTGTGGACCCCTTTGGCGGGCAGGCCGACCTGCAAAGCGGCATCGTACGGGCGGTGGGTGTGCCCCGCCAGCGGTTCACCGAGGACGCGCTGCGCATCCTGCGGCTGTACCGCTTCGCAGCCCGGTTTGGCTTTGCCATCGACCCGCCCACGGCGCAGGCGGCACAGGAGCTGTGTGCCCATCTGGACTGCGTATCGGTGGAGCGCATCGAGGAAGAGCTTGCAAAACTGCTGAGCGCACCCGCCCCTGCGGCATATCTCGACAAAAAAATACTGCTTGTTATTCTGCCGGAGCTTTCATCGGAGGCACTGGCGGCGGCAAAGCCGGTGGTGGATGCCTGCCCGGCGGGTGAGAAAACCTGTCCATCCGGCTGGCGGCGCTGCTGTACAGCCTTGGCGAGGATGGCATCCGCCGCACCCTCAAGCGCCTGCGCTGCTCCAACGCCTTGATTGAAGAGGCGGCGGTGTTGGTGCGGGAAGCCAGAAGGCGTGACGGTAGCTTTCTCTTCGGACACGAGTTCGAGTTGCGGCACCCAGCGGATGCTTTGTGCCTTGAGCAGCACTCGCATCCTGCTGGCCGCTGCCCCAACAGCAACTCCTTGTTTCCGCCGCAGGCGGCAGTCGTTGCCGTTGCAGGCCATTCCATCGCCCGCCCTATTGCCTTCGGCAACAGGGTCCCACCCCAGCGGACGGTCCTCAGAGAAACTACCGTCACACCCGACTTTACTATCTACGCCCGCCGACTACTGGGCAAATATAACTTGTGTACCGTGCAGCGCATTGCTGCACTGGGCACAGCCCTGCAGCCGGAACGGGCGGCTGATTTTGCTGCACTTTCCGAATTGGCCGAACAATTGGACGCGGACGGCGTGTGCTGCCGCGTCAGCCAGCTGGCTGTGAATGGCCGCGACCTGATGGCAGCAGGCATCCCGGCGGGGCCGGGCATCCGCAAAGTGCTGGAAGCGCTGCTGGACGGTGTGATCCGGGAAGAATATCCCAACGAGCGGCAAGCCCTGCTGGCCGCAGTGCAGCAGCTCGCTGCGTCTTGACAAGCTCTTTTTTCAGAGTTACTATTATACTACTGTTTTAGTGTGTTGAATGCACCAAAGGAGAACTTATGACCACACAGACCCCTGATTCAAAGCCGCGTGCCCTCATTGCCATGAGCGGCGGCGTGGACAGCTCGGTGGCGGCATGGCTCATGCAGCAGGCAGGCTATGACTGCACCGGCATCACCATGCGGCTCACCCGCAACGAAACGCTGGGACAGTCCGGCTTTCACACCTGCTGCTCGGAAAAGGATATCGAGGACGCGGCAGAGGTGGCGTTTGCCATGGATATCCCGTACGAGGTGCTGGATTTCACGGCCGACTTCCGGGAACAGATCATTGAAAAATTCGTCCGCGTGTATGAGGCGGGCGGCACGCCGAACCCCTGCATCGACTGCAATAAATATATGAAGTTCCGCCATCTGCTGGACTGGGCCCGGGCACACGGCATGGAGTATGTGGTCACGGGCCACTATGCCCGGGTGGAGCAGGACGAGGCCACCGGCCGTTTCCTGCTCAAAAAGGGGCTGGACGAGGGCAAGGACCAGAGCTACGTGCTCTACAACCTCACTCAGGAGCAGCTGGCGCATATCCGTCTGCCGCTGGGCGGCCTGCACAAGACTGAGGTGCGCGAGATTGCGGAGCAGCACAAATTTGTCAATGCCCACAAGCACGACAGTCAGGACATCTGCTTCGTGCCGGACGGCGACTATGCCCGCTTTATGGAGGGCTTTACCGGCAAGCACTACCCCGCCGGTGATTTTCTGGACGAGAGCGGCAAGGTGGTGGGCACCCACAACGGTGCGGTGCGTTACACGCTGGGCCAGCGCAAGGGGCTGGGCCTTGCCATGGGGGCACCTGTGTACGTCTGCGGCAAGGACATGCAGGCAAACACCGTCACGGTAGGGCCGGAGGAGATGCTGTTCGACCGCATCGTGTATGCGGACGAGGTGAACTGGATCGCCATTCCGGAGCTGACCGGGCCGCTGCGGGTCACAGCCCGCACCCGGTACCACCAGGTGGAGCAGGCCGCCACCGTCTACCCGGCGGAGTGCGGCTTCCGGCTGGAATTTGACCAGCCCCAGCGCGCCCCTACGCCCGGTCAGGCCGTGGTGCTGTATCAGGGCGACACCGTGCTGGGCGGCGGCACCATTACGAGAGTGGAAAAGTAACAAGGAGAACAAAATGCAAAATCAGTATTCCCGCACGCAGTTGCTGCTGGGCGCGGAAGCTATGGAAAAACTGCACAATTCCCGCGTGGCGGTGTTCGGCATCGGCGGCGTGGGCGGCTACACGGTGGAAGCGCTGGCGCGCAGCGGCGTGGGGGCACTGGATCTGATCGATGACGATAAGGTCTGCCTGACCAACCTCAACCGCCAGATCATCGCCACCCGCAGCACGGTAGGGCAATATAAGGTAGATGTGGCTGCGCAGCGCATCCACGACATTGACCCGGACATCAGGGTGACCACCCACCGGTGCTTCTTTGGCCCGGAAACACAGGACCAGTTCGACTTTACCCAGTACGACTATGTGGTGGATGCCATTGACACCGTTACCGGCAAGCTGGCGCTGGTGATGAAGTGCAAGGAGGCAGGCACCCCCATCATCTGCTCCATGGGCGCAGGCAACAAGATGGACCCGACCCGCTTTGAAGTGACCGATATCTACAAGACCTCGGTCTGCCCGCTGGCCAAGGTGATGCGCACCGAGTGCCGCAAGCGCAGGATCAAGCACCTGAAGGTGGTCTACTCCAAGGAGCCTGCCATGACCCCCATCGAGGATGACGACATCAGCTGCAAGTATCACTGCATCTGCCCTCCGGGCACCCAGCGCAAGTGCACCCAGCGCCGTTCGGTGCCGGGCTCCAATGCCTTTGTACCCTCGGTGGCTGGCCTGATCATCGGCGGCGAGGTGGTAAAAGACCTTGTGGGCTTTGTACCGATGAAGGGGTAAAACAGACTGCAAACTCCTGCTGTGTGGGACGATTTGAAATGCGCTCCGCGTTGCTTTGCGCATATGCTAAGGAAATTATATTTTTGATTTTGGGGTCCAGAAACGCCTGCGGGCATTTCTGGACCCCATTTTCATGGGCGGGGGGCGTGGAGGAAAGGCTTGTGCTTGCGGGCAGAACGTTAATTCCGCCGCGTGAATGTTTCCACAGGAAACCAGTGCGGCAGCTTCCGCTTTCGGTTATGACTCCTCCCGTGAAAAGGCAATTCTGGAAAATCCGCAGATTTTCCAGAATTGCGAAATAAAATAATAATTCCGCTGAAAATGGTCAGAGCATCAGCGGAGACCATTTGAAATCGTACTTTTTGCGATGCAGCGTTCCATAACATAAATTTGCAACTAATTTGCATTTTGGTATTGCAATTGGAGAGAATATCGTGTATAATCATCCCTGTTCAAAAATGCAACCAATTTGCAATTTACTAAAATGAAGCGACGAACGGTCGTTTTTAGGAGCGTATATGGAACTGTTTCTGGATGTTCTGGGCGAATCTCTGGTGGATACCGCCAAGATGCTGCCCTTCCTGTTTCTGGCTTATCTTCTGATCGAGTATATCGAGACCCGCCACGGTGAGCGCATTGAAGCACTGCTGGCAGGCGGCGGGCGCTGGGGCGCGATTCCGGGCGCGGTGCTGGGCTGTGTGCCGCAGTGCGGCTTCTCGGCCATTGCGTCCAACTTCTACTCCTCCCGCGTCATCACACTGGGCACCCTGATGGCCGTGTACCTTGCCACCAGCGACGAAGCCATCCCGCTGCTGGTATCCATGCCGGCCTACTGGGACAAGCTAGTCGTGCTGATGGTCATCAAGGTGGTGTACGCCATTGTGGTGGGCTTTGTGCTGGATTTTGTGCTGCGCGGCATGCTGCCTAAGGGGCTGCGGGGTGGCTACACCGGCCATGCCGACGAGGTGGACTGCCACGAGGAGCACAACGATGAAGAGGGCAACGAGCGCCCCATCTGGCAGGCGGCTCTGCGCCACACGCTGGAGATCTTCGTGTTCATCTTTGCATTCAGTCTGGTGTTCGGCCTCATCGTGGAAGGCGTGGGTGAGGACGTGTTTGCCGACCTGCTGGGTCAGATGGGTTTCTTCCAGCCGGTGGTGGCGGCCCTGGTGGGCCTGATCCCCAACTGCGCCGCCAGCGTGTTGCTCACCCAGCTGTATGTGGAGGGTGCTCTGCGCTTTTCCAGTCTGGTGGCGGGCCTTTGCACCGGTGCAGGCGTGGGCCTTGCGGTGCTGTGGCGCACCAATCCTTCGTGGAAGCAGAACCTGTTCATCACCGGCCTGACATGGGGTGCAGGCGCATTCCTCGGCGTGGCAATGCAGGTGGTCGTGGCCGTGTTTGCGTGATCACGAGAAGAAGCTGCAAAGAAAACAGCATCGTGAAACAAAATAAGGCTATTGCATGGAATTCTGTGCAGTAGCCTTATTTTTATGCCCAAATGCACCCCAATTTTAAAAAAGTATGGTATACTGGTACAAAACTCAGTTCCATAGGGGAGAATAGAATGCAATATAAGATTCTGGCAAGCGATTACGACAACACACTGGTGCCCTTTGGCGAGGGCAAGCCGCGTCAGAAGGTGGTCAAGGCGGTAAAGAAGCTGCAGGCCGCAGGCGGCAGATTTGTGCTCAGCACCGGACGTGCGTATCCGTGCGTCAACCTCAAAGGCCAGCTGGGCGGCATCCGGTTCGATTATGCCATCACCTGCAACGGTGCCTGCGTGGTGGACCGCGAGGGCCGCATCGTGGCCGAGCACCCGCTCACCGCTGAGGAAATGTACGCACTGGTGGATTTCTGCGAGGATTATAACTATCCGCTGCAGTTCAATTTCAGGGATGCCTGCTACGCCTACTGCGAGTATGAATATCTGCACAGGGGCTACCAGCAGATGAACAGCATCGGGCTGGACTGTATGGACGGCGAAGATCAGGATCGCCACCTGATCGACATGCCCCACGCGGCCTTTGCGGCAGTGCCGCCGGAGCACGTGGCAGATTTTGCGGCAAAGTACGGCCATCTGGGCCTGCACTGGATGCAGGTGGGTGCGCAGAATGCCGACGGCCTGTGCTATTACGACATCGTGCGCGGTGGAATGGACAAGGGCGTGGGCCTTGCCGACCTGTGCGAAAAATGGGTCTGACACTGGCCGATGCCGTGGCGGCAGGCGATTCTGCCAACGATGTGGCTATGCTGAAGGCAGCGGGCCTTGGCTGCTGCATGGCAAACGGCACGCCGGACGCAAAGGCTGCCGCTGACCGCATCATTGGCGATGTGCGGGAGGACGGCCTTGCCGACCTGATCGATGAGCTGTGGTTCGACGGCCCCAGAGCAGAGCCGTCCGGCCGCGACCTTGGCTCGCCTTGGGATAAAATTGAAAGTGCAGGCGGACAATGAGCTTTGAACCGGTGTATAACGAACACAGCCGGGCGCTGATCCTTGGCACATGGCCCAGCCCCAAAAGCCGGGAGATGGCCTTTTACTACGGCCACCCGCAGAACCGCTTCTGGCCCGTGCTGGCCGCGCTGACCGGTGAGCCGGTGCCTGCCCGTGAGGACATTGAAGCCAAAAAGCAGATCATCCTGCGCCATGGGCTGGCCCTCTGGGACACGCTGGAACGCTGCACCATCACCGGCGCAGCGGATGCTTCCATCAAGGATGCAGTGCCGAATGATATTGCCGCTCTGCTGGCAAAGGCACCCATCGAAGCAGTATTCTGCAACGGAGCCACCGCATACCGGATCTATACAAAGTATCTGCAGCCGGTGTCCGGCATTGCAGCGGTAAAGCTGCCCAGCACCAGCCCGGCAAACGCTGCCTGCCGCCCGGAAAAGCTGCGCGAAATCTGGGGCGCGGCCCTCTTGCCGTGGATCAACAAATGATGGCTAGGTTGTAAATTATCCGTGAAAGCCTTGCGTTTTTCGCGGGGTGCGGTATTATGGATGACATAAGGGGCAATGCCCCGGACAAGGAGAAAAAACATGAGCAAGATCATCCGCACCAGAAAGCCCAGCGTTCTGCCATTTTATGCAATGGCACTGGTCTTTTTGGTATTGTGCGCGGTACTGCCGGTGTATAAGCTGTGGGCGCTTCTGGCGGCGCTGGGCGGTGCATTTGTGGCCTTTGGTGCGGCACAGAAGGTCTGCCCGCCCCGGGTGGTGGAGCACGAAGTGCCTTTCCACACCGGTGTGGAGGATGTGGACGCGATGCTGACCGACATTCAGCAGAAACTGGATACCCTGCACACCCTCAACGAGCAGCTACCGGACCCGCAGCTCTCTGCCGCCATGACCCGCATGGAAAAGGCGGGCCGCTCCATTGTGGAAGCGGTGGAAGCAAACCCGGAAAAGGCAAAGCAGGTGCGCAGGTTTGCAAACTATTACCTGCCGGATGCGGTGAACGTTCTGCAGCAGTATGCAAAGCTGGCAAAGCAGGGCGTGCGCGGCGAGAATGCCGCAGCCATCCGTACCGAGGTGGAGCACAATGCTGCTTCCATTGCCACGGCGTTTGAAAACCAGCTGGATGCCCTGTACGCCGCCGAGAGCATGGACCTTTCTGCAGATATCACGGTGCTGCAGAACATGCTCAAAGGGCAGGGCCTGAGCTAAAAAAAAGGTAAACGGTATTTGGAAAGGAAGGAATCTCTTATGGCTGATAATACATTCAACTTTGACCTCGATGCACCCGCAGTACCCACCCTGACGCTGGACCCCACCCCGGCAGAAGAGGAAAAGGCAGCACCCGCCCAGCAGGAAGCTGCCGCACCGGAGCAGCCGCAGGTGAACCTGACCCCGGAAGAGCAGGCCATGGTGGATCAGTTCGCGGAGAAGATCGACGTCACCAACAGCCAGCAGGTGCTGCAGTACGGCGCCGCCTGTCAGAAGAAGATCGGCGATTTCTCCGAGGCTGCGCTCTCCAAGGTGTCCACCAAGGATCTGGGCGAAGTGGGCGATATGATCACCAGCCTGATCGGTGAGCTGAAGAGCTTTGATGCAGGCGAGGAAGAAAAAAAGGGCATCCTCGGCTTCTTCAAGAAGAAGGGCGACCAGCTGGATGCCATGAAGATGAAGTACAACAAGGCCGAGACCAACGTGGAAAAGATCCAGTCCATGCTGGAGGGCCATCAGGTGCAGCTACTCAAGGACATCGCCATGCTGGATAAGATGTATGATCTGAACATGGCCTACTTCAAGGAGCTGAGCATGTATATCCTTGCCGGCAAAAAGAAGCTGGCCGATGTGCGCGCAAACGAGCTGCAGCAGGCCATGGATAAGGCCAAGGTTTCCGGCCTGCCGGAGGATGCACAGGCGGCTCGTGATCTGGCCGACCAGTGCGAACGCTTTGAGAAGAAGCTCTATGATCTGGAGCTGACCCGCAACATCAGCCTGCAGATGGGGCCGCAGATCCGCCTGCTGCAGAACAACGACACCATGATGGCGGAGAAGATCCAGTCCACCATCGTCAACACCATCCCCCTGTGGAAGAACCAGATGGTGCTGGCACTGGGTCTGGCCCACAGCCAGCAGGCCATGCAGGCCGAGCGTGCCGTGACCGACATGACCAACGACCTGCTCAAGAAGAACGCAGAGGCCCTGAAGATGGGTACCATCGAGACCGCAAAGGAATCTCAGCGCGGTGTGGTGGACATCGAGACCCTGCAGCAGACCAACAAGAGCCTGATCGAGACGCTGGACGAGCTGAACAAGATCCAGAGCGAGGGCCGCGCAAAGCGCGCTGCCGCCGAGCAGGAGCTGAACCGCATCGAGGACGAACTGAAATCCAAAATGATGGAGATCCGGAGCTGAGATGGCAAACGCAGATTTTTCGCAAAAACAGAACAGCACTTCCGGCGGTTTTGACGCGGGCAGCTACCGCGAACAAAAGCAGCCGGAGCAGGCCGTGCCGCTGACACCTCTGCAGCAGAAGCTGGCAGGGCTGGAAGCAAAGCTGCCCGCAGCCCCTTTCCACCCGCGCAGCTGCACTGGCGCTGAGCGTGGTGGTGATGCTGGCGGCCTTTTTGGGCTTTGGCAGCGCCAAGCTGCGCAGCCGGTACAACGAAGTCCGCAAATGGTACACGGTGGGTGTGGCGGCAGACAACGGCTATAACCTCAACGAGGAGCTGACCACCCGCATGAACACGGCGGCAAACATCATCACTACCGCCAGCAGCACGCTGGGAGCGGACAGTGCCGAGGTGCAGGCCGCACAGAGCGCGCTGAGCGATTTTACCGCCTGTCTGGAAGCCGTGCAGAACGGCGGCAAAAGTCAGGCACTCACCTCGCTGCCCTATTATCAGGGCAGCACGATGCATGCGCTGTATCAGGCCAACGAGGTGCTGGGGTCGCGGATCGATCAGCTCTACGCAAAGCTGCAGGAGCAGGCCGCAGACCCCATGAAGATGGGCGCGGTGCAGGGCCAGTACGGCCAGTTCAACAGTGCGGCTACCATCATCGGCACCCTGAAATACAACGATGCCGTTTACGACTACCAGAAAGAGACCGGCGGCTTCCCGGCCAGCGTGCTGGGAGCCATTGCCGGTGTAAAGGAGGTTGAACCCTTCGCATGAAAAATTTTGCAAAACGCGTAAGCGCTCTGGTGCTGGCCCTTGTGGTGGGCGCAGCGGCCCTGTGCCCGGCGGCCCTTGCCGCCGCCAGCCTGCCGGACCTGCCCAAAGACGAATGTGTGGTGGACGATGCCAACATCCTGAGCGACAGCACTACCCAGACCATCGTTGATCTGAACAACCAGCTGCAGTCCAGCTGCAACGGAGCACAGATCGACGTACTGACTGTAGATTATACGGGTAATTATTCCACTGAGGATTATGCAACACAGGCCTTCAACGCCTGGGGCATCGGCTCGGCTTCCGAGAACAACGGTGTGCTGATCCTGCTGGTGATGGAATCGCCCATCTACGAGGACGGCGATTACTACGTGACCTACGGCGACGGCTTCCGCAACACCACGCTGGAAAGTCAGGCCAGTGCCCTCGCTCAGACCATGGAAGGTGATTTTGTTAACCGCGATTACAGCGATGCAGTAATCACCTGTGCCAACAATGTGGCCGACACCATTGCAAGTGTTTATGGGGTAAATCTGAACAATGGCAGCTACGACGATGGCAGCTACGCGGAGCCGGACGACGGCCCCACCACCTTTGAGGATGTCGTTCTGGGTATCGTGATCCTGTTCATGTCCCTGATGGTGATGCTGATCATCGTACTGTTCGTGTTCCGGGTGTTCATTGCACCCATCGGCCACGCAGTGGGCTGGAACTGGGGTCCCTTCGCATGGGGCTACATGGCAGGTTCGGCCCGTCGGCACCGTCCCGGCCCGCCGCCTCCTCCGGGCCCCGGCTTCGGCCCCGGATACGGCCCGGGCTATGGCCCCGGCCCCCGCAATGACCGGCCCCGCCCGCCCCGGAACAATAACCGCCGTCCGCCCCGTCCTCCCATGGGCGGCGGCTTTGGCGGCGGGTCCTTCGGTCTCCCGCGGAGGCGGCTCCTTTGGGGGCGGCAGCTTCGGCGGCGGCTCCTTCGGTGGAATGGGCGGCGGCGGCAGCCACGGCGGCGGCGGTGGCCGCGGCCGTTAAAAACACAAAAACACGGAGAACTGCTGTGGGCGGTATGCCTGCGGCAGTTCTCTTTTTAGGTTTCAGGCATGAAGGAAATTCATTTGACAAATCAACTTTGTTAACCTATACTGAGAAACATGCATAATAAGCCAGAAATAAAGGCTCTGAGGGTGGAAAAGCCGCAGAGCAGGGAACGATAAAAATAGAGGGAGAAAACCATGCTGACTCTGGATAAGATCTACCACGCCGCCTTTGTCCTCAAGGACGTTGCACGCAAGACCGACCTCATCGAGGCACCCAAGCTCTCGAAAGACTGCCAGCTCTACCTCAAAACCGAGAATCTGCAGGCCACCGGCAGCTTCAAGGTGCGCGGCGCTTACTATAAGATCAGCCAGCTTTCCCAGGAGGAAAGCGCCAAGGGCGTCATTGCCTGCTCGGCCGGCAACCACGCCCAGGGCGTGGCGCTGGCAGCCACCCGCCGCGGCATCAAGAGCATCGTCTGTATGCCGGACGGTGCCCCCATCATGAAGGTGGAGAATACCAAGAACCTGGGTGCAGAGGTCTGCCTTGTGCCCGGCACCTACGATGACGCCCACGACAAGGCCGTGGAGCTGCAGGAAGAGACGGGCATGACCTTTATCCACCCCTACGATGACGAGCTGGTCATTGCGGGCCAGGGCACCATTGGCCTGGAGATCCTCGACCAGCTGCCGGATCTGGATGCGGTCATCGTGCCGGTGGGCGGCGGCGGCCTGATCTCCGGCGTGGCCTTTGCCATCAAGAGCCTGCGCCCGGAGGTCAAGGTGTACGGCGTACAGGCCGAGGGTGCCCCCAGCATGTACCGCAGCCTGCACGAGCACAAGTACCAGACCCTGAAAGCTGCCTCCACCTTTGCCGATGGCATTCAGGTCAAGACTCCCGGCGAGCTGACCTACCAGCTCTGCGAGCAGTATGTGGACGACGTCGTGACGGTGAGCGAGGACGAGACCGCCGCCGCCATCCTCTCCCTGATGGAGAACCAGAAGCTGGTTGCCGAGGGTGCCGGAGCCGTGCCGGTGGCTGCAGTGCTGTTCCACAAGCTGCCGGTCGAGGGCAAAAAGGTGGCCTGCGTCGTCTCCGGCGGCAACATCGATGTGAACATCCTCAACCGCGTGATCACCCGTGGTCTGGTCATGAGCGGCCGCAAGGCGAACATGACCATTGCGCTGGAGGACAAGCCCGGCCAGCTCAAGAAGGTGGCCGAGATCGTGTCCCGCTGCGGCAGCAATGTGGTGTCGGTGCAGCACGATGGCTCCGATCCCAATATGCCCATTTCCAGCTGCTTCCTCAAGCTCACCCTTGAGACCCGCGATGCCGAGCAGATCGAGCAGATCCGCGCAGAGCTTGCAAAAAAAAGAGGGTTTCCAGCTTGTGAGCGAAAGAGTATAATAGAAGAAAAAAGAAAGGAACGTTTTATCATGAAAGTCGTTTCCACTTCCAACGCACCCGCAGCCATCGGCCCTTACAGCCAGGCGATCGATCTGGGCAATATGGTGTTTGTTTCCGGCCAGATCCCGGTAGACCCTGCTACCGGCAAGATGGCCGATACGGTTGAAGAGCAGGCTGCACAGAGCCTTGCAAACCTCAAGGCCATTCTGGCCGAGGCTGGCCTTTCCATGGCAAATGTGGTCAAGACTGTCATTTTTCTGGCCGATATCAACGATTTTGCCGCTGTGAATGCCGTGTATGCCAAGGCCTTTGCAGAGCCGTTCCCGGCCCGCAGCTGCGTGCAGGTGGCCGCCATCCCCAAGGGCGCAAAGCTGGAGATCGAGTGCATCGCCGTGCGCGAATGATCAGGCCTAAACACAAAAGGGGCTGTGCCGCTGGCACAGCCCCTTTTGCATGTGTGAGGAAGAATGAGAACAGCAATTACGGGCGCTGACCCATGCCGCCCTCCAGCGTGAGAGTCTCGCCGGACATGAACTTGAAGTCCGGCATGGCCAGCTGGACGCACACGCGGCCGATCTCCGTCTCGGCGTTGCCGTAGTGGCCCATGGGCGGCATCTTGACGTTGGCCTTGAAGGCCTCCGGGTAAGCCTGCTGGAACTGCTCCAGCTTGGCGGTCCAGGCCAGCGGGCAGACAACGTTGACGTTGATGTCATCCGGGCCCCACTCGGTGGCGGCCACGCGGGACAGGCCGCGGATGCCCTCCTTGGCGGCAGCGTAGGCGCACTGGCCGTAGTTGCCGAACAGGCCGGCACCGGAGGCAAAGTTGATCACGCTGCCCTTGGACTTGGCCAGATAGGGATAGCAGGCCTTCATATAGTAAAATGCGGCGTACAGGCCGGAATAAAGGGCCAGATCGAACTGCTCGGTGGTGTGCTCGGCCAGCGGCACGCCGGAAGCCGATGCCTGTGCGTTGTTCATCAGCACTTGAATGCCACCAAAGGTATCCACAGCCTGATTGACGACATTTTGCACGGTGGCTTCGTTGTCGGTGCCTGCACACACATCTGCCTGCACCGGCAGAACGCGGATGCCATACTTGGCTTCCAGCTCGTTTTTTGCCTCTTCCAGTTTTTTCACATTACGGCCAGTGATGACCAGATTTGCGCCCTCTTTTGCAAAGGCGGTGGCAATGCCATAGCCGATGGAGCCGCAGCTGCCATCGGAAAGTACGGCGCGGCCTGCGCCGGTGATGATAGCGGTCTTACCCGTTAAAAAGCCCATAGTTGCCCTCCAAAAGTGCTCGATTGGTATATCAATTGGCTGATGTTGGCCATATTATAGCCTGAATTTCAATAGAATGCAAGGCTTTTTACCGATAAATAAAAAATAGACAAAGAATGCCGAGAAGGTGAAAAAATTCACGACTTCTCGGCATTTTGTGAAAGATTTGTCAGAGACTTTGATGTTAAAATAAAGACAAACTAATTACTTCTGCACGCCCGCCTCGCACTGCTCAATAAACTGCTTTGCCACGCGGGGGCTGCGGCCGCCGGCGCGGATGGCAAAGGCTTCGGCTTTGACCAGCAGCTGATCCATCGGCATGTCGATGCCGTGCTGCTTTGCCAGTTCGGCCAGAATGTTCTCAAACCGGGCCTTCTCCGGCCGCTGGAAAGTGACCGTCAGGCCGAACCGGGCCGAAAGGCTCATCAGCTCCTGCCGGGTGTCGGCTTCGTGGATGTCGTCGCCGGGCGGTCGGTCAGTGTTTCTTTAATAAGGTGGCGGCGGTTGGAGGTGGCATATACCGCAATGTTCTTGGCCCGGCCGCCTACGCTGCCTTCCAGAATGGCCTTGAGCGCGGCAAAGTTGTCGTCGTTGGCGGTAAAGCTCAGGTCGTCGATGAACAGGATGAACTTGAGGGGGTTGGCGGCCAGTTTGTCCATCAGGTCCGGGATCTGGTACAGCTGGTTCTTCTTCACTTCCACCAGCCGCAGGCCTTCCGGAGCAAACTCATTGGCAATGGCTTTCACCGCACTGGACTTGCCGGTGCCTGCATCGCCGTACAGCAGCACATTGTTGGCGGGCATCCCGGCCAGCAGGGCCCGGGTGTTGGCGATGACCTTTTCCCGCTCCTTTTCGTAGCCGGGCAGCTCGGAAAGACGCTGGGGGTCGGGGTACTTCACCGGCACCAGATGGCCGTTCTCCACCGTGAACACATGGTGCTTGGCAAACATGCCGTAGCCCTTTTTTCCCACCTCGCTCATGCGCTGGGCGTAGGCGGCAGGCAGGTCGATGCCGGAGGTCTCCCACCGGGGCAGGAAAGCCAGCTCCTGCGCCTGCCCTGTGGCAGAACCGGCAGCGGCCAGCAGCTCGTCCAGCGTCAGGCCGCACAGAGCTTGCAGAAAAGCCAGTTCACTGTCCAGCGCGGTCTGCAGTGCAGGGGCAAGGGTGCCCGATGCAGCCTGACGCACGCAGACGGTCTCGGCTTCCAGCACAGCGGCGCTGAGGTAGCTGCCCCAGTTGGTGGTGTGCTCGAACAGTGCGGCTTCAAATTGGGCCACAGCGTCGCACACCGGGCCATAGCCGGGCGCACCGGCTTCCATGCGGTCGGTCAGGTCCACAAGCTTTGCCACAACGGGGTCGTCCAGCAGGCTGCGGAAAACAACAAGCCCGTGCAGCCGGGCATTCCATTCTCTCAATTTCATATTCCTGTCCTCTAGTTGGTCTTAAATTAAACGCGCAGGCGCGCATATCAGAAGTATACAGCGCATTGTGCTATGGCGCAAGAGGTGTTCAATTAACTTCATGTTTGGGGTGATTCAGGTTACAAATTGTCGATTGACAAAAGGCCGATTTATAGTATAATTTACATCAACAAATGCGCAGATGGGAAAAAGTACCACACGATCCCCCCTGTTCAGAGAGCTGCCGTTTGGTGCAAGGCAGTCAGTGCTTCGTGGGAGAAATCCTCCCGGAGCAGCCTGCCCAACGGGTGTCAGACCCTTGTAAGCAGCGCCGGTGGCAGCCGTTAGCGTGCAGGGCTTTGATGGAAGTCCGTGAGAGGGCAGTTGCGTCAACGAGAGTGGTACCGCAGAGAGCTTGATGATTACAAGGTCTTTGTCTCTTGGAATGAACAGGGGACAAAGGCCTTTTCTTTTAAAAAGAAGCTCCCCGGGAACGTGTAAAAAGTGGAAAAAGGTTAGGAAAACAGGAGAAACTCACCATGCAGTTGAACGGTTCTCAATCTTTGTGGAGGTGCTCTGTGAGCAGGGGGTGGACACCCTCTTCGGCTACCCCGGCGGCGCAGTGCTGAACCTCTACGACGAGCTGTACAAGAGAATTCGGACCGCATCACCCATGTGCTGACGGCACATGAACAGGGCGCGGCCCACGCGGCAGACGGCTATGCCCGCGCGACCGGCCGCACCGGTGTGGTGCTGGCCACCAGCGGCCCGGGTGCCACCAATCTGGTCACCGGCATTGCCACGGCCTATATGGACTCGGTGCCCATGGTGGCCTTCACCGGCAACGTACCACGGCGGGCCTTGGTAAGGACGGCTTTCAGGAAGCCTACATTGAGGGCATCACGATGCCCATTACCAAGCACAACTTCACGGTGCGCCGGGTCGAAGAGCTGGCCGATACCATGCGCTCTGCCTTCCGTATTGCACAGAGCGGCCGCAAGGCCCGGTGCTGGTGGATATCCCCAAGGACGTGACAGCAGCGGTATGCGAGTTCACCCCCAAAAAGCCGGAGCCCATCCGTACCGTTACCACCTTCAACGCGGAGCAGGTCAAGTGGGCAGCGGATCTTATCAATGCGGCCCAGCGCCCGCTGGTGTACTTTGGCGGCGGCGTGCGCAGCGCGGCCTCCTGCCAGCCGCTGCGGGATCTGCTGCACAAGGCCGAGATCCCGGCCACCTACACCCTGATGGCGGCCGGTGTGGTGCCTTACGGCGACCCCATGAACATCGGCATGCTGGGCATGCACGGCTGTTACACCTCCAACCGGGCCGTGGCCGACTGTGACGTGCTGATCGCAGTGGGTACCCGCTTCTCGGACCGTGTGGCGCTGAAACCCAAGACCTTTGCCAAGAATGCCACCATCATCCAGACCGACATCGACCCCAGCGAGCTGGGCAAGAATGTGGAGGTCGATCTTTCCATCGTGGGCGATGCCGCTTACGTGCTGAACGCCATGCTGCCGCAGATCGAGGAAAAGAAGCATCCCGACTGGATGAAGATGATCCACGAGTGGCAGGCGCAGGATTACCACCCGGTGTCCGACGCCACCCGCCTGATGCCCCATCAGGTGATCGGCGAGGTGTGCAACCAGTGCGGCCCGGAAGCCGTGTATGTGACCGATGTGGGCCAGCACCAGATGTGGGCGGCCCAGTACCTGCGCCACGCCAAGAGCCGCGGCTTCATCACCAGCGGCGGCCTGGGCACCATGGGCTTTGGCTACGGTGCCGCAATCGGTGCCCAGATGGCCCTTGGCCGGGATCAGCGTGTGGTCATGTTCACCGGTGACGGTTCCTTCCATATGAACCTGAACGAGGCCTGCACCGCCGTCAGCTACGACCTGCCCATCATCACGGTCATCTTCAACAATTCCGTGCTGGGTATGGTGCGCCAGTGGCAGAACATCTTCTACGGCAAGCGCTACAGCCAGACCGATCCCCACCGTCACACCGACTTCGTCAAGCTGGCCGAGGGCTTTGGCCTGAAGGGCTACCGCTGCACTAACCTGCCGGAGTTCCAGACTGCCTTTGCCGATGCAATGAAGCAGAAAGGCCCTACTTGGATCGAGTGCATCATCGATAAGGACGAAAAGGTCCTGCCCATGATCCCCGGCGGCGGCGACATCAACGACATCATCATGGAATAAGGAGGGCACAGCAATATGGAATCCAATCAGCGCAGGGTCATCAGCCTGCTGGTGGACAACCAGAGCGGCGTTCTGGCCCGGGTGTCCAACCTGTTCTGCCGCAGAGGCTTCAACATCGACAGCCTGACCGTCTCGGCCACCAACGACCCGGCAGTCAGCCGCATCACCGTGACCATTACCAGCGATGACAAGGCCCTCAAGCAGCTGATCCTGCAGACCGAACGGCTGGAAGTTACCCGTCAGGTGTTCGTGCTGGACGGCGAAAAATCTCTGGAACGGGAACTGCTGCTGCTGAAGGTAGCATCCGACGTGCACAACCGCGCCGAGCTGCGGGAAATCGCCGGTATCTACAAGGCAAAGATCATCGACCTGTCGCCGGACAGCATGGTCTTTGAGCTGATCGGCAAGCCGGATAAGATCGATGCCTTCCTGAAAATGTTTACAGATTACAAAATTTTGGAGCAGTGCCGCACCGGCGTCACCGCCCTCGAGCGCGGTGGGATGCATCAGCATATGCAGAAGCATATGCAGAAGCCTCCGCAGGAGGTGCGCGAAGCACAGCTGCCTCTGCCGGGGACCCACTGCCCGGAACGGACCTGAGCTTTTCCGCTCTCAAGGAGCGAAAAAATAAAATGTTTACAATCAGCCACTGAATAAACACAAAACAAAAAAGGAGAACACTATCATGGCGATCAAGAAATACTACGATTCCGACTGCAACCTCGGCGTGCTGGACGGCAAGACCGTTGCTGTCATCGGCTTCGGCAGTCAGGGCCACGCTCATTCCGAGAACCTCGCCGAGAGCGGCGTCAACGTCGTCGTCGGTCTGCGCAAGGGTTCCGCTCACTGGGAAAAGGCTTCGGAGTTCGCAGCAACGCACGACAACTTCAAGGTCATGGAGGTCGAGGAGGCTGCCAAGGCAGGCGACGTCGTCATGATGCTGGTCCCCGATGAGCTGTGCGCTGACATCTACAACAAGCAGGTTGCTCCTTATATGACCGAGGGCAAGGCTCTGGCCTTCGCACACGGTTTCAACATCCACTTCAAGACCATCACCGCTCCGAAGAATGTCGACGTCATCATGATCGCTCCCAAGGGCCCCGGCCACATCGTCCGCCGCCTGTACACCGAGGGTGAGGGCTGCCCCTCTCTGATCTGCGTCGAGCAGGACTACACCGGCAAGGCAAAGGATATTGCTCTGGCATACGCTTCCGGCATCGGTGCCGGCCGCGCAGGCATCCTGCAGACCACCTTCAAGGAGGAGACCGAGACCGACCTGTTCGGCGAGCAGGCAGTGCTCTGCGGCGGCGTCTGCGAGCTGATCCACGCCGGTTTCGATACGCTGGTGGAAGCTGGCTACGAGCCCGAGATGGCCTACTTCGAGACCTGCCACGAGATGAAGCTGATCGTTGACCTGATCAACGAGGGCGGCTTCTCCAAGATGCGTTACTCCATCTCCAACACCGCTGAGTACGGCGACTACCGCACCGGCAAGCGTCTGATCACTGCCGAGACCCGCAAGGAGATGAAGAAGGTCCTGACCGAGATCCAGGACGGCACCTTCGCTTCCGAGTTCCTGACCGAGATGAGCCCCAACGGCGGCCGCAAGGTGCACTTCCTGGCAAAGCGCCGCATGGAAGCAGAGCTGCCCATCGAGAAGGTCGGCGCAGAGCTGCGCAGCATGATGAGCTGGCTGAAGAAGTAAGGGGAAAAACCTCTCAGGCCGCCTTTCGGCGGCCAGCTCCCCCGAAAGGGGGAGCTTTTGTTGAAAACGGAAACCTTATAGTTCCTCCGCAAAAACCTCTCCCCTTCGGGAGAGGTGGCACGGCGCAGCCGTGACGGAGAGGTTTTTTGTCAGAAAAGAGGATTTGAAATGAGAAGCGACAATGTGACCAAGGGTTCGGAGCGCGCCCCGAACCGAAGCCTGTTCTATGCACTGGGCTACACCAAGGAAGAGCTGGAGCGCCCGCTGATCGGCGTGGTGAGCGCCTACAGCGAGATCGTGCCCGGCCACATGCATCTGGACAAGATCGCCGATGCCGTCAAGGCCGGCGTGGAGATGGCGGGCGGCACCCCCATCCTCATCCCGGCCATCGGCGTCTGCGACGGCATCGCCATGGGCCATGTGGGCATGAAGTACAGCCTCGCCTCCCGCGAGCTGATCTGCGACAGCGTGGAGACCATGCTGATGGCCCATCAGCTGGACGGTCTGGTGCTGGTGCCCAACTGCGACAAGATCGTTCCCGGCATGGTCATGGCCGCCGTCCGGATGGATGTGCCTGCCGTGGTCTGCTCCGGCGGCCCCATGCTGGCCGGTACCTACGGCGGCGAGGAAGTCAGCCTTTCCAAGATGTTCGAGGCCGTGGGTGCCTATAAGGCCGGCATGATCACCGACGAGCAGCTGGAAGACTGCACCTGCAACTGCTGCCCCAGCTGCGGCAGCTGCTCCGGTATGTACACCGCCAACAGCATGAACTGCCTGTGCGAGGCCATCGGCATCGCACTGCCCGGCAACGGCACCATCCCCGCCGTCTACTCCAAGCGCCTGCAGCTGGCAAAGCACGCCGGTATGGCCATCATGGAGATGGTGAAGAAGGGCATCACCGCCCGCCAGATCATCAACGAGCGCTCCATCCGCAACGCGCTGACCTGCGATATGGCACTGGGCTGCTCCACCAACACCGTCCTCCACCTGCTGGCCATCGCCTACGAGGCCGGTGTGCCCATCGACCTGAAGCTGTTCAACGAGATCAGCGCCAAGACCCCCAACCTGTGCCATCTGGCCCCGGCCGGCCCCACCCACATGCCGGACCTGTACGCCGCAGGCGGCATCCCCGCCGTGCAGGCTGAGCTGGCCAAGAAGGGCCTGCTGGACCTGGATGTCCCCACCGTCACCGGCAAGACCCTCGGCGAGAACATCAAGGGCGCTCACATCCTGAACGACAAGGCCATCCGTCCCATCGACGACCCGTATTCCCCGACCGGCGGCCTGCAGATCCTGTGGGGCAACATCGCCCCCGACGGCTGCGTGGTCAAGCGCAGCGCCGTGGCCCCCGAGATGCAGCAGCATTCCGGCCCGGCCCGCGTGTTCAACAGCGAGGACGAGGCCATCGCCGCCATCTATGCGGGCAAGATCGTCCCGGGCGACGTGGTGGTCATCCGCTACGAAGGCCCCAAGGGCGGCCCCGGTATGCGTGAGATGCTGAATCCCACCTCCGCGCTGGCCGGCATGAAACTGGACAAGACCGTGGCCCTCATCACCGACGGCCGCTTCTCCGGCGCAAGCCGTGGCGCTGCCATCGGCCACGTCAGCCCGGAGGCCGCTTCCGGCGGCCCCATCGGCCTGATCGAGGAGGGAGATACCATCAACATTGATATCCCCAATGCCTCCATCACGCTGGAGGTCAGCGATGAAGTTCTGGCCCAGCGCAAGGCCAAGTATGTTGCACCCGAACCCAACATCAAGACCGGCTGGCTGAGCCGCTATGCACGCATGGTCACCAGTGCAAATCTGGGCGCTGTGCTGAAGTGATTTGATGATCTAAGCAAAAACAGAGGGACGACCCCGCGTCGTTCCTCTGTTTTTGTTTCCTGAAGGCTATCTGTAAAAAATCGGCAAAGCCCGCAGGCTTTGCCGATCTGTGATCCGAATTATTCTCCGTGGCCGAACAGCACCGCACGGAAGGTTGCAAAGATGATCTTCCAGTCCACCAGGAAGCTGCGCTCCTTGACATACTTCACATCCAGCGCCATCCACTCCTCAAAGCTCAGCTGGTTGCGGTGCGGGGCGATCTGCCAGTAGCAGGAAAGGCCGGGCGCGGGTCATCCTTCATCTTGAACACGCCGTCCATCTCGTTGTCCTTCAGCATTGAGCAACAAAACTGCACATTTTATTGTAATATCATGCATCCCAGTGGATTGCAAGCAGGATGCGGTTTTCAACTGATATACCGGCAAATGTGAAAAAATACAGGGGGGAAAAAAAGTTGCACTTTACCCGAACAGGCTTTTGGTGTTGTGCATATACACCGAGAGCACCAGTCCGACGCAGATGTACAGCATGAGCACCGAGCTGCCGCCCGCGGAGTAGAAGGGCAGGGTGACGCCGATGACCGGCAGCAGGCGCAGGTTCATGCCCACGTTCACCGCGATCTGCGCCATCAGAGCACCGCCGATGCCGGCGCAGATGTAGCTGCCCAGCAGATCTCGCTGCGCGCGCACCGGTGGCAAAGGTCTTGATCACCAGTGCCAGCAGTGCCCCCAGCACGATGCACAGGCCCACAAAGCCAATGGCATTGCCCAGCCAGCTGAGAATAAAGTCGTTGTGGGCATTGGGCACGCTGTAGTACCGGCCGCCGAACAGGCCGTTGCCGAAGATGCCGCCGGAGCCGATGGCGATCTCGCCGCGCTGCTGCTGGTAGATGATGTTCTTCCAAGTGGCTTCGCTGGGGGCCCAGCCGGTGGTGTTCTCCGGGTCAATAACGGCCAGAATGCGGTACCACTGGTAGCCCTTGCCGATCTTGTCGCTGAAAAAGGCAAACGCCGCCGCCACGGCCACAGCTGCCGCCGAAATGGCACCGATGATATACTTCCAGCTCAGACCGGCTGCAAACATCATGCAGCAGCCGATGATGCCGTAGATGATGGCGGTGCCGTCGTCGCCCTGAATGTGGATGATAAGGATGGGCACGGCCAGATGCAGCAGAAGCTTTACCAGCTCCTTCGGCTCGTTGAGGCGGCTGCGGACATTGTTCAGGTGCATGGCAAAGGTAAGGATGAAGCTGATCTTTGCCAGCTCAGTGGGCTGGAAGGTGAAGCCGCCCAGCTTGTACCAGGAGTAGTTGTCGGTATCACCGGCGTTGTAGCCGATGGTGAGCGGGCCGACCGACACGTTGCGGATGAACAGGGTGGGCAGAACCAGGCCCCAGGTCAGCACCACATGCACCGGCCACACCTTGACAAGGCTGCGGTAGTCGATGCAGGAGAGCAGCAGCGCGATCACGATGCCAAGCACCGCCGCACCGGCCTGCACCAGCGCGCGGCGGTAATCGCCGATGCCGGTAATGGCACCAGTGATCTCGTCCGTGGCAAAACCGTTGCCCTGCTTTGCGGCCCAGGAGGCAAGAGCCACCACCGCCATGGTGCTGCTGAAGATGCACAGCAGCAGATAGATCTTATCCGTTCGTTTAAAATATTGTCGAATGCTTTCCAAGAAAGCACCACCTTTCGTTCCCAGATGCACACCGGGTTTTGCCGCTGCAGCGGGCAATACCAACCCAGTTTATCCTATTATACACAGCCTGCACACCGTTTGCAATCCACCGGGTGTGACAGCTTTGCAAAATCCGCACGAATGCTTGACAAAGCAGACCGCACCATCTACAATGAAGGTGCAGCAGAAAGCTCCTTTGCAGAGCGCCTGCCGCGCAAAGAAAATGGCAGGAAGATGCCTGCTGGAAAAGGGCGGCGTGCCGCATTGGGCGGCAGATATGCCCGGAGGAAATGGGAATGGAACACGATATGCTCCGCCGTTTTGGGTGTGCACTGTGCGCTCTGGCTTTCGCGCTCACAGCGTTGCCCACAGCGGCTTTTGCACAGCAGCCGGAAGAACAGGCGGCTGTGCAGCAGAGCCTTTCGGCCACAGATGTGCGCGAGATGCAGCAGGCAGATGCTGCTGTGACCGCACTGACCGGAGGCAGCGACTATGCACAGATGACCGAGGACGAGCGCACAGATGCTGCTTTGCAGCAGCTGGATGCGCTGACCGCACAGGGCCTTGTGAAGCAGGGATCTGTCTACACCGATGCCGAAAACGGCATGATCAGCTTTACCTACAGCTGCGGCGCGCTGGGCGGCATCTTGCTTACCGACCCGGAGGAGGAGAACACCGCAGCCCTGCCGGAGCTGGACGAGAGCCAGCTGCAGGAGCTGGCAGAGAACAAGCGGGTGGGCACGGCGGCGATCTATTATGCGTTTGACAACACGATCAACAGCACCCGCTACCCGTATTATGCCTACATGCAGACCTATTGGGATTCGGTGGGCCTGCAGACGGATCTGGATACCACCGTTACTGTATCCGACCTGCGCAGGATGGGCCGCTACGACCTGTGCATCCTGAGCACCCACGGCGCGTACTACACCTATGAATACGGCTGGCTGTTCAAAAAGACCGCCACGGAACCGCTGATCCTGCTGACCGAGAGATCGGATTTCTGGAGCGATCTGCGCTATGGCTTTGACCTGCTGGCCCACCGCGTGGTCAAGGTGAACGGTATGTATGCCGTCAACGGCGATTTCTTCCGCAGTGCCTACCGCGGCAATGGCATCGTGCTCAGCGAGACCTGCGAGTTCTACGGCAAGAACGGCCATGTGGACACCTCTATGGCAGACGGCCTGCTGGCAGGCGGTGCCAAGGCGGTGATGGGCTATGTGAACAATGTCTACTCGGTGTATTCCCGCAGTATGCTGTGGGCCGCTGTAAACCGGATGATCGAGGGCGAAACGCTGGAACAGGCCGTGGACTATGCCAAGAGCATCTACGGCACCGATGATATCATCTGGTACAACGAGCAGGGCGGCAGACGGTCCCATGCGGCGGCATCCTATGCGATGCTCAGCGGAGACCGAAGCGCTGCACTGCCCAACCCCTACACGGCAGCGGATGTGGATGCGGCGGCGTAAGCAACACACGGCATTGCACTTTTGCACAAAGTATATTATACTAAAGGACGGCAGAGCATTCTGCCGTCCCTTTTGCTTTATAAAATGAGGTAAGCTTCATGTCAGAATATATCACCCACTCCCGCGCCGAGACGGTGGCGCTGGGTGCCCGTATGGCCGCAGTGCTGGCACCGGGTTCGCTGATTGCGTTCACCGGCGGGCTGGGCGCGGGCAAGACCGCTTTTACCGAGGGCCTTGCCGAGGGCCTTGGCTGCACCGACCCGGTGTCCAGCCCAACCTTTGCCATTGTGAACTACTACCGCGGCTCAAAGCCGCTGGCGCACTTTGACCTGTACCGTATTTCCACTGAGAACGACCTGTGTGCTGCAGGCTTTTACGATTATTTGGATCAGGGGGCCATTGTAGCAGTAGAGTGGAGCGAGAACTTTGCAGACCTGCTGGCACTGGAAAACCCCATCCGGGTGGATATCCAGCGCGTGGACGAAAATACCCGCAGGATCACCATTGAGGGGGTAACGCTATGAACATCTTAGCTGTGGATACAGCGGGCAAAACGGCTGGTGTGGCTCTTTTGCAGGATGACCGCCTGCTGTACGAGGTGTATCTGGACGCAGGCATGACCCACAGCGAAACGCTGATGCCCATGATCGACACCTGCCTGAAGATGTGCGGCATGACCTGTGCAGATATTGACTTGTACGGTGTCAACGCAGGCCCCGGCAGTTTTACCGGGCTGCGCATCGGTCTGGCGGCGGTCAAGGGTCTGGCCTTCCCGCGGGAAACGCTGTGCGCACCGGTCTCCACGCTGGAAGCACTGGCCGCAGCCCACACGGGCAAGGGCACCGTGCTGTGCGCACTGGATGCCCGCCGTGCGCAGGTATACAGTGCCGCGTTCGACCTTGCCACCCACAGCCGCCTGCTGGAAGACGATGCCCGGGCGGTGGCAGATCTGGCCGATTTTGTAGAAAATTGCAAAAAGCCCCTGTTTTTTGTTGGTGATGGCGCATCTCTGTGCTATAATAAATACGGCAGTGTGCCGGGCGTGCTGCAGGCACCTGCGGCCCTGCGCGGCGGCACGTGCTGCTGCAGTGGCCCTTGTGGCAAAGCAGATGGCCGAAGCCGGAAAGGCTGTGCTGCCGGAGGCTCTGCTGCCGGACTACCACCGCCTGAGTCAGGCCGAGCGGGAGCGCGCAGAGCGCCTTGCAGCAGAAGCTGCAGCCAATGCCGCCCAAAACAAGGAGCAGGCATAAAACCCTGCGTGACTGAGAGAAAGGAACATTTCCATGGCAAAACCCATTGCACTGGCCGCTGACCACGGCGGATTTGAACTGAAAGAAGCTGTCAAGGCGCATCTGAAGGAGTTGGGGCTGGAATACATCGATTTTGGCACCCATAGCACCGACAGCGTGGATTACCCCGATATGGCCGTGCCCGCCTGCGATGCAGTTGTGAGCGGCGAGTGCAGCAAGGCACTGCTGTTCTGCGGCACCGGCGTGGGCATCAGCATGGCAGCAAACAAGATCAAGGGCATTCGTGCCTGCTGCTGCTCTGACAGCTTCAGCTGCGAGTATACCCGCCGCCACAACGATGCCAACGCCCTGTGCATGGGCGGCCGCGTCGTCGGCCCCGGCCTTGCCTGCCAGCTGGTGGATCTCTTCCTGAACACCGAGTTTGAGGGCGGCCGCCATCAGCGCCGCATCGACAAGCTGACCGCACTGGAGAACCGCTGATCATGGCGAAGCGTATGCGGAGCTGTTTTAAATCGTAATCTTGGACCCGATAGAGTTATCTATTTAAAATAAGGAGCGTGTTTTATGACCCCTATGATCGTTGAGCATCCGCTGCTGCAGCACAAACTGAGCATTCTACGCAACAAGCAGACCGGCACCAAGGAGTTCCGTGACCTCGTGGGCGAGATCGCAACCCTGCTGTGCTACGAGGCTACCCGTGACCTGCCTCTGGAAGAGGTGGAGATCGAAACCCCCATCACCATGGCAAAGACCAAGGTGCTGGCAGGCCGCAAGCTGGCTCTGGTGCCCATCCTCCGCGCCGGCATGGGTATGCTGGACGGTATGCTGACCCTGCTGCCCGCCGCAAAGGTGGGCTTCATCGGCCTCTACCGCGACGAGACCACCCTGCAGCCCGTGGAGTACTTCTGCAAGCTGCCGCAGGACATCGCCGAGCGCGACGTTCTGGTGCTTGACCCGATGCTGGCGACCGGCGGCAGCGCCATCGACGCCATCACCCAGATCAAGAAGCACGGCGCAAAGCGCATCAAGTTCATCGGCCTCATCGCTGCTCCCGAAGGCATCAAGGCCCTGCACGAGGCACACCCCGATGTGGACATCTACCTCGGCGCACAGGACGACCACCTGAACGAGAATGGCTACATCGTCCCCGGTCTGGGCGACGCAGGCGACCGTATCTACGGCACCAAGTAAATTTGATTGCACACATAACGCAAAAGGGCGGCTCCGCGCGGAGCCGCTCCTTTTTGCGTTGTATGAAACCCTCTCAGTCAAAGCCTGATGGCTTTGCCAGCTCTCCCGAAAGGGAGAGCTTTTTGCATCTGACGGAAAGCACCGATAAAGCTCCCCCTTCGGGGGAGCTGGCACCGAAGGTGACTGAGAGGGTTCGTCTTTTTCAGATCTCGCAGCCCAGGCAGGTGCAGCCCTCGCTCATGTTGTCGGCGGTGCGCAGGCCCTTGTCCAGCACTTTGTTCACGGCGGTCTCAATGGCATCGGCTTCCTCGGCCAGGCCGAAGGAGTAGCGCAGCATCATGGCGGCAGACAGGATGCAGGCGGTTGGGTTCACGATGTCCTTTCCCGCAATATCCGGAGCAGAACCGTGAATGGGCTCGTACAGGCCGCGGGTACCCTCGCCCAGAGTGGAGGACGGGATCATTCCGATGGAGCCGGTGATCATGGAAGCCTCGTCCGAAAGGATGTCGCCGAACATGTTCTCGGTAACGATCACGTCGAACTGGGCCGGGTTCTTCACGATCTGCATGGCGCAGTTGTCCACGAACATCTCGCTGTACTCCACGTCCGGGTACTCCGCCTCCAGGCGGTGCATCACCCTCCGCCACAGGCGGCTGGTGTCCAGCACGTTTGCCTTGTCCACGCAGCACAGTTTCTTGTGGCGCTTCTGGGCGGTCTCAAAGCCGATGCGGCCGATGCGCTCGATCTCGTGCTCGGAGTAGGGCATGGAATCCACGGCCTGCTTCTCGCCATTTTCGAGGGTATAGGTCTCGTGCTTGCCAAAGTAGACGCCGCCGATGAGCTCACGCACGATGATGAAATCGATGCCCTTGGCCACGATCTCAGGCTTCAGGGGGCTGGCCGGGAGCCAGCTGAGGCCAGATCCTGGCGGGGCGGTTGTTGGAGTAGAGGCCCATCCCGGCGCGGAGGCGGAGCAGGCCCTTTCTCGGGGCGCTGCTCGCCGGGCAGGCCCTCCCACTTGGGGCCGCCCACAGCGCCCAGAAGGACGCTGTCCGCCGCGAGGCACTTGTCCAGCTCATGCTGGGGCAGCGGGTCGCCGTACTTGTCGATGGCCTCGCCGCCCATCGCAGCGTCGGTGTAGTGGAAGGTGTGACCGTACTTTTCGGCCACCTTGTCAAGCACGCGGACGAATGGTCTGCTTCACGATCTCGGGGCTGGAGCAGTCGCCCCAGATGACAGCAATGTTTTTTTCCATTGGGAAACTCCTTCTATCGGTTTGAACCCTCTTCAGTCAATGCCTGCGGCCTCAGGCGGGTAAGGTAGCTTGTTGTTTATCCTAGAAGAAAATACATTCGGGAAGATGGCAAAAAGCTCGCCCTTTGGGAGAGCTGGCGCGAAGCGCCTGAGAGGGTTACTGCTGCTTCGCCTTGATCGACTTCATCAGGCCGCCGGCAGAGATGATCTCCTGGATGAACGGCGGGAACGGCTCGGCGTGGAACACCTTGCCGTTGGTCTCGTCGGTAATGACGCCGGTGTCAAAGTCCACGCTCACAGTGTCGCCCGCATTGATGGCGTCCACGGCCTCCGGGCACTCCATGATGGGCAGACCGATGTTGATGCTGTTGCGGTAGAAGATGCGGGCAAAGCTCTTGGCAATGACCACGGAAATGCCCGCCGTCTTGATGCCAGCGGGGCATGCTCGCGGGAGGAGCCGCAGCCGAAGTTCCAGCCGCCGACCATGATGTCGCCCTCTTTGACGTTGTGGACGAACTCTTTGTCAATGTCCTCCATGCAGTGTGCGGCCAGCTCCTGGGCGTTGGGCGTGTTCAGGTAGCGGGCAGGGATGATGACGTCCGTATCGACGTTATCGGGGTATTTGAAAACAGAACCGTTTGCGTTATTCATGGCAGGTACTCTCCTTTTCTCAGACCGTGCGGGGGTCGGTGATGCAGCCCGTCAGAGCGCTGGCAGCAGCGGTAGCGGGCGAGGCAAGATACACCTCGCTCTTGACATGGCCCATGCGGCCCACGAAGTTGCGGTTGGTGGTGGAGACGCAGCGCTCACCCTCGGCGAGGATGCCCATGTAACCGCCCAGGCAGGGGCCGCAGGTGGGGGTGGAGACGATGCAGCCTGCGTCGATAAACGCAGTCGTCCAGCCGCGGAGGATGCACTCTTATACACATCCATGGTGGCGGGGATGATGATGCCGCGCACGCCCTTGCGATGTGCTTGCCCTTCAGCACATTGTAAGCGGCTTCCATGTCCTCGAGGCGGCCGTTGGTGCAGCTGCCGATGACCACCTGGTCGATTTTGATGTCCTTGCCCTCGCTGGCAAGGTGGGTGTTCTCCGGCAGGTGCGGGTAGCTGACAGTAGGCTCCAGAGCGGACAGGTCGATCTCAATGGTCTTCTCGTATTCGGCGTCGGGGTCTGCCTCGTAGAAGACCGGCTCCCGCTGGCTGCGGCCCTTGAGGTAGGCCTTGGTCACGTCGTCCACCGGGAAGATGCCATTCTTTGCACCCGCCTCAATGGCCATGTTGCAGATGCACAGGCGGTCGTCCATCGACAGGGAGGCGACGCCCGGGCCGGTGAACTCCATGGACTATACAGCGCACCGTCCACACCGATCATGCCGATGATGTGCAGGATCAGGTCCTTGCCGCAGACGCGGGGCCGAACTTGCCCTTGAGCACGAACTTGATGGCAGCGGGCACCTTGAACCATGCCATGCCGGTGGCCATGCCGGCCGCCATGTCGGTAGAGCCCACGCCGGTGGAGAACGCGCCCAGCGCGCCGTAGGTGCAGGTGTGGCTGTCCGCGCCGATGACGCAGTCACCTGCGGTCACGATGCCTTTTTCGGGCAGGAGAGCGTGCTCGACGCCCATCTGGCCCACATCATAGAATTGAGGATATCGTACTGATTGGCAAACTCGCGGCATTGCTTGGACTGCTTGCGCTCTTGATGTCCTTGTTGGGCACGAAGTGATCGAGAACGATGGCAATGTGTTCTTTGTCGAACACACTGTGGAAACCGGCCTTTTCAAACTCGTTGACGGCAACGGGAGTGGTGATGTCATTGCCCAGCACGATGTCCAGCTTTGCATTGATGAGCTGGCCCGCCTTGACCTCGGCGAGGCCTGCGTGAGCGGCCAGAATTTTCTGCGTCTGGGTCATTCCCATGATGGTACTCTCTCCTTTTATCTTTGAAAAAATCGCTTTTACTTATTATTGATGGCACTCACCAGTGCCTTGATGCCCGCCACGATAATATCGGTGTCGGTGCCCGCACCCCAGGTGACGGTGCTATCGCCCCACACACGTAGGAAGCTGCGCGGGAGGTAGAGCCTTCGTCAAGGCTGTGCTCCGAATACGTTTCCAGATGGAAGTCCATACCGGTGGCACTCTGGATGGCGTTGGCCACAGCATCCAGACGGCCATTGCCCACCGAGGTGACCACCTTGCGCTGACCGTTGATCTCCAGCGTGACGGTGGCGGTGATGCCACCCACCTGTGCAAAGTGAGCTTCCACCACAGTTGAGCGGCTTGACCCGGTTGAGGTAGCTCCTCGAAGATGTGCAGCACCTCGCCTGCACTCAGCTCCTTGTGGCTGTGGTCGGACACGCTCTTAACCTTGTAGCCCAGAGCCTCCCGCATCTTGGCGGGCAGATTGTAGCCGTAGTTCTGCTCCAGCACGAAGCCGATGCCGCCCTTGCCGCTCTGGCTGTTGATGCGGATGACGTCGGCGTCATAGGTGCGGCCGATGTCGTGGGGGTCGACCGGGATATAGGGGCAGGTCCAGCGGTGGTCGCCCTTCTCCTTGCGGTAGGCCATTCCCTTGGCAATGGCATCCTGGTGGCTGCCGGAGAACGCCGCAAACACCAGCTGACCGGCGTAGGGGGTGCGCTCGTAGATATGCATCCGGGTCATGCGCTCATAAGTGTCGCAGATCGCCGGCATGTTGGAGAAGTCCAGCTTCGGGTCTACACCATGGCTGTACATATTCATGGCCAGGGTGACCGCATCCACGTTGCCGGTCCGCTCGCCGTTGCCGAAGAGGCAGCACTCCACCCGCTGGGCGCCGGCCAGAACCGCCAGCTCTGCGCAGGCCACGCCGGTGCCGCGGTCATTGTGGGGATGGGTGGAGATGATGACGCTGTCGCGGTACTTCAGGTGCTTGTCGCAGTACTCGATCTGGTTGGCGTAGACGTGGGGCATACTCATTTCCACCGTAACCGGCAGGTTGATGATCATGGGACGGTCCGGGGGTGGGCTGCATGATGTCCAGCACCGCATTGCACACATCCACCGCGTAATCCACCTCGGTGCCGGTGAAGCTCTCAGGGCTGTACTCGAAGAGGAAGTTGCCCTCATACTCCTCGCTGAGCTGCTTGACCAGCTTTGCGCCGTCCACGGCGATCTGCTTGATCTCCTCCTTAGACTTATGGAACACCTGCTCACGCTGGGCGACAGAGGTGGAATTATAGAAGTGGATCACGGCCCGGGGAGCACCCTTGACAGCCTCGAAGGTCTTGCGGATGATGTGGTCACGGCACTGGGTCAGCACCTGCACGGTGACGTCCTCGGGGATCATGTTCTTCTCGATGAGGGTGCGGAGGAACTCGTACTCCGTCTCGCTGGCGGCAGGGAAGCCCACCTCGATCTCCTTGAAGCCGATCTTGACCAGCATCCGGAAAAACTCCAGCTTTTCTTCAAGGCTCATGGGCACGATCAGGGCCTGGTTGCCGTCGCGCAGGTCCACGCTGCACCAGGCGGGAGCTTTTTCGATGTGGTCCTTCTTGACCCAGCTGTCATAGCCTGCGGGTACCGGGTAGTAACCCGGAGCGTACTTGGTTGCGTCCATCATTTGCGCGTCCTCCCAAACGATTTACACTTCTTGCTCCATGCTCTTTGTGAGCGTCCTTGCCCTCTCAGTCTCACATTCGTTCGACAGCTCCCCCAAGGGGGGAGCCCTTGGCAAAACCGAAAACTTTGCCGTACTGCCAAGGCCTCTCACTTTGGGAGAGGTGGCACGGCGTAAGCCGTGACGGAGAGGGCAAGCCTGCTTCCAAAAGGCAGATATACGAAAAGGCTCTCGTCTTTCAAGGCGAAAACCTTGAGAGACGAGAGCCTGTAAAGTTCAAACTACAGGGCACCCGTGGTACCACTCTCTTTGCTGCGCCTTTGGGCACAGCCGCTTTGCACGATCGGCTTTTTGCGGCGAATCGCTGTCCTTGTAACGGTGGACATCCGTCAGAGCCTACTTGTGTGTTCAGCCCTGCCGCTCAGGGGCCAGTAACCGAAACCCTCTGCACCCGCCTTGCACCACCCGGCGGCTCTCTGTACGCAGAAGAAAATCGTTTTTTCCCCGTCAACGCATTTGTGCTTTTTTCAAAGTGGACTAAGTTTAGCATGATTCGCGGGCAGTGTCAAGCAATCTGACTCATTCTCAAAATGAAACAATTTCACAAAATAAGGGGCAGAATTTTCCAAAATTATGCACGAGGCGTTAATGTTAACAATTTGCGAAGTTTTTGGAAAGTTGCGCTCAAACCGCTGTTGCACGCCCGGCGGCTGTGTTATACTACAACCAGAAAAAATCTGGCTCCGCCTGCCCGGCAGGAGCCTGCTTTTGGATCCATTCAAGAAGTCAAACCTTCCAAAAAGCCGCTGGCGATCTACTACGCCATTGTGCTGGCGGTCCTGCTGCTGCTCAACCTTGTGCTGCTGCCGTGGATGAGCGAGCGTCAGGTGGAGGAAGTGGACTACGGTACCTTTATGACCATGACCGAGGAAAAGAACATCGGCCGTGTGGATATTGAATCCAATCAGATCATTTTTACCGATAAAGAGGAAAAGCAGGTCTACAAGACCGGCCTGATGAACGACCCGGAGCTTACCCAGCGCCTGTATGACGCCGGAGCGCAGTTTTCCAGCGAGATCGTGGAGCAGGGGTCGCCGATGCTCAATTTCCTGATCTGGTTCCTGCTGCCCATCCTGTTGTTCAGCTTCATCGGCAACCAGATGAACAAAAAGCTCATGGAAAAGGCAGGCGGCGGCCCCGGTGCCATGATGTTTGGCGGCGCAGGCAAATCCAACGCCAAGGTCTATGTGCAGTCCACCCACGGCATCCGCTTTGCGGATGTTGCCGGTGAGGATGAAGCTAAGGAAAACCTGCAGGAGATCGTGGATTACCTGCACGACCCCGGCAAGTACGAGAGTATTGGCGCATCCATGCCCAAGGGCATCCTGCTGGTGGGCCCTCCGGGCACCGGCAAGACCATGCTGGCTAAGGCCGTGGCAGGCGAGGCCAACGTGCCGTTCTTCTCCATTTCCGGCTCTGAATTCGTGGAGATGTTCGTGGGCATGGGCGCCTCCAAGGTCCGGGACCTGTTCCGGCAGGCCAAGGAAAAGGCCCCCTGCATCGTGTTCATCGATGAGATCGATGCCATCGGTCAGAAGCGCAACAGCGGCAATCTCGGTGGCAACGACGAGCGTGAGCAGACTTTGAACCAGCTGCTCACCGAGATGGACGGCTTTGAGAGCAACACCGGCGTCATCATTCTGGCGGCTACCAACCGCCCGGATTCGCTGGACCCGGCGCTGACCCGTCCCGGACGTTTTGACCGCCGTGTGCCGGTGGAGCTGCCCGACCTTAAGGGCCGCGAAGAGATTTTGAAAGTGCACGCCAAAAAGGTGGCGCTGGCCCCGGGCATCGACTTCAACACTGTGGCCCGCATGGCTTCCGGTGCATCCGGTGCGGAACTTGCCAACATTGTCAACGAAGCAGCTCTGCGCGCTGTGCGTGCAGGCCGTAAGAGCGTGACGCAGGCCGATCTGGAGGAGAGCATCGAGGTGGTCATTGCAGGCTACCAGAAGAAGAACTCCATCCTCACCGACAAGGAAAAGTGCATCGTGGCCTACCACGAGATCGGCCATGCACTGGTGGCGGCCAAGCAATCCAACTCTGCCCCTGTGCAGAAGATCACCATTATCCCCCGCACCTCCGGCGCCCTGGGCTACACCATGCAGGTGGACGAGGGCAACCACTACCTGATGACCAAGGAGGAGCTGGAAAATAAGATCGCCACCCTCACCGGCGGACGTGCCGCCGAGGAAGTGGTGTTCGGCTCCATCACTACCGGCGCGTCCAACGACATTGAGCAGGCCACCAAGCTTGCCCGCGCCATGCTTACCCGCTACGGCATGAGCAAGGATTTTGACATGGTGGCGCTGGAGACCGTGAACAACCAGTACCTGGGAGGTGACACCTCCCTGGCCTGCTCGGCGCAGACCCAGCGCGAGATCGACCAGAAGGTGGTGGAGCTGGTCAAGGCCCAGCACGAAAAGGCTGTCCGCATCCTGAACGACAACCGCGCCAAGCTGGACGAGCTGGCCCGGTATCTGTACGAGAAGGAGACCATCACCGGTGACGAGTTCATGGAGATCCTGAACCGGGAACCGGCACAGGCCCAGTGACCCCGGCGGCAGAGCTGCCAAAAATTTTTTTAGCCTGCTGCAATAATCCCGCCGCCGCATCCGTTTATAAGACAGATGCGGCGGTTTTGTATTACACCGCATGGCAGACCATGGTTTTCCACAAAACAAAAATGTGCGGTGCAAAACCGCCGTCAACGGAGGTATTCCAAATGAAACTGAACCATAAATTTGTCCGTACCGTCACCACCACCGCTGCAGTGCTGGGTGCTGCCGCCATGCTGAGCGTGGGCGCATTTGCCGCAGAGGCAGACATCAACGACCCTGCTGCCGCAGGCTATCTGCCCCCGCAGGAGCAGATGGTGCAGGGGGATATCGCCCTGCACAGCGCCGATGTGGCGATCGGCGAAAAGGACCCCACCTACGGCGGCTACGGCGCACCGGAGGGAAACCCCATTCAGGGAAATATCATGCTGATCTCCGGCGATGAGCTGGCCGCCCCGTCCGCAGATGCAGCGGCGAAAAAGAGCGAGGCCCGTTACACCGTCAAGGGCCTGTTCGGCAGAGAAGTGCTGTACACTGCCCGCCAGAAGGACAGTGTGCTGACGCTGGATGTGCCCGCCGGTTCTGCTACTTTCCGCACCACCGTGCAGGACATGCAGACCCTGCTGAACGAGGGCGTGAGCACGCTGGTGGTCCAGACTGAGAAGGGCTCCACCACCCTGAACCTGTCTCTGCTGGTGGAGGGCCAGAAGGGCACCGACCGCGTGGTGCTGCGCCGACTGGGCGAAAACACCTTCCTCACCGTGGGCCTGCGCTGCCGCCGCGATTTGATCGTGGGGCGCTGACCGCTGAGATCAAATGATGAAAGGGCTGCTGCACGCAGGGATGTGCAGCGGCCCTTTTTGCGCTTTTCTGTTAAGTTTTTGAAAATTTGCGCAGATGTCTTTGCAAAGTCTGCCGGGAGATGTTATAGTTAAATTGAAACAGTATGCATTCCCGATAGAAAGGAAAAAACGCCATGGAGCATTTTGTGGAGTTTGAGGACGTTTGCAAATATTACCAGACCGGCAGTGTGAAGATCGCCGCCGCAGACCACCTGAATTTCTATGTGGATAAGGGCGAGTTCTGCATCATCGTGGGGCCCTCCGGCGCAGGCAAGACCACCTTGCTGAACATCCTGGGCGGCATGGACAGCTGCGATGAGGGTAATGTCTGGCTGGACGGCCAGAACGTGAGCCACTTTACCGCCAGAGAGCTCACCACCTACCGCCGGTACGACGTGGGCTTTGTGTTCCAGTTCTACAATCTGGTGCAGAACCTGACCGCCCCAGCTGGACGCAGGCGAAACGGAACTGGCCAAGCAGAAGGAAGCCCTGCCCGACACCATGCAGAACGGTGCCGACCAGCTGGTGGACGGCGAGGAACAGGTGCTGGAATTTGAGGAACAATTGCAGCAGATCCAGCTGCTGGTGAACCTGAAAAAGGTAGCCGACCCGCTGCTGACCTACGCCCAGGCAGTCCTGGACAACGCCCAGAAGGCGCTGGACGAGGCGGAGCCTGCCGACGAGGACTACATCGAGCTGCGGGACGCCCTGACCAAGGCCCAGGCTGCCTATGACAACATCAACGGCCAGCTCCAGGGCTACCAGGCCCAGTTGGATGAGGGCAAAAAGCAGATGTACGCCCAGGGGCTCATCTCCTCCCCCAACCTGGACAACGACCAGCTGGTGGTGGAGGCCAAGGCCGCTCTGCGGCGGCTGAAGGTGCAGCTGCTGGAAGGCCAGCTGCAGCTACCACCGGCACCGCCACGGCCTACAGCCAGTTTGAGGCAGCCCGGGCCCAGTTGGACGCCGGGTGGCAGGAGTATCAGGCCGGGGTACAGCAGCTGGCAGACTCCCGTGCCGAGTATGAGACCCAAAGGCCGATGCCCAGCAAAAGCTGGACGAGGGCCTGCAGCAGCTCACCGACGCTGAGGAGCAGGTGAGCAAGATCAAAAAAAGGGCGAGTGGTATGTGCTGGGCCGCAACAGCACCCTGAGCTTTGTGACCTTTGAGCAGTACGCCGACCGGATGGATGCCATTGCCCGGGTGTTCCCGGTGTTCTTCTTCCTGGTGGCGGCCCTGGTGGCTACCACCACCATGACCCGTATGGTAGACGAAAACCGCCTCCAGATGGGTACCCTGAAGGCCCTGGGCTACTCCAACGCCAGCATTGCAGGCAAGTACCTGTTCTATGCCCTTACCGCCAGCGTGCTGGGCAGCATGGCCGGCATGGTGGTGGGCTTTTTGGTGTTCCCCAGCATTATCTGGTACGCCTATCAGCTGATCTTCAGCCTGCCCACCTTTACCCTGCGGTTCTACCCGGGCATGGCAGCAGCCAGCGTGGCCATCAGTGCCGCCGTCATCGGCCTGGCTACCTGGAGTGCCTGCCGCCCAGCCTGAAGGAAAAAAGTGCAGCCCTGCTGCTGCCCCGGGCTCCCGTGGCAGGCAAGCGCATCTTCCTGGAGTACATCACCCCTCTGTGGAAGCGCATGAGCTTCTCTCAAAAGACCACCGCCCGGAACCTGTTCCGGTATAAAAAGCGGTTCTTTATGACGGTGCTGGGTGTGGCAGGCTGTACGGCCCTGCTGCTCATCGGCTTCGGCCTCCAGGACTCCCTGCTGCCCATCGTCACCAAGCAGTCCACGGAGCTGTCCCACAACGACCTGACCGTCACCCTCAGCGACCCTGCCGCCTTTACGGTGGAAAAGGGCCTCACCGATGCCCTGGAGAAGGGCCAGGTGGAGAACTGGGCGGCGGTGTACAGCAAGTCTGTGACCATCTACAATGCCGACGGAGAAAGTGCCGGCGTCAGCGTGGTGGGTGCCCAGACCGACAGCCAGCTGAGCCGCTATGTGACCTTCCGCACCCGGCAGGGCCACAAGGCCATCCCCTTTGAAAAGGACAGCGTGGTGCTGACAGAAAAGACCGCCCTGAACCTGGGGGGTGGAGCCGGGAGATTCCATCTGGGTGGAGAACCCTGACGGAGAACGGGTGGAGATGACCCTGACCGGCGTGACGGAGAACTATATGTTCACCCGGCTGTATGTGTCCAATGCCCAGCTGCAGACCCTGCTGGGCACCCAGGATATCCCCTGGAACACGGTATACGCCCAGACCCGCTGCGACAGTGCCGCCGACCGCAACACCATGCGGGAGACCCTGCTGGCCTGCAACTATGTGACCGGAGCCTCCTTTACAGAGGATGCCACCTCCATGTTCGACAACCTCATCGTGAGCCTGAACTCGGTGGTGGTGCTGATCATCGTGTGTGCTGCGGCCCTGGCGGCGGTGGTGCTGTACAACCTGATCAGCGTGAACCTGGCCGAGCGCAAAAAAGGAGCTGGCCACCATCAAGGTGCTGGGCTTCTATGATAAGGAAGTGTACCGCTACATCTTCCGGGAGATCGACCTGCTGGCCCTCATGGGCTCTTGCGTGGGCCTGCTGCTGGGCATCCCCTGCATCAGTTCATCATCCGCACGGTGGAAATGGACCAGCTCATGTTCATCCGGACCATTGCCCCCCCACAGCTATCTGCTGAGCGTGGCACTGACCATGCTGTTCACGCTGGCAGTCTGCTTTGTCATGCGGCGGCATGTGAAGAAGATCAGCATGGTGGAGAGCATGAAGGCACCGGAATAAGAAACGTCAGGGTTCATAAAAGATTCACGGATGCACAACACTTTTGCCGAAATTCTCTGGTAAGATAGAATCACCGGAAGGGAACGCCGCAAATCCCTTCTCCGGGACAACATGATTCCTCCTTTTCCAAACCAAATACCGTAAAAAGCACCGCGCAACGGGTCCACTTCCCGTTGCGCGGTGCTTTTTGCGTGCCGGAAAATGGCAGAAAAAGGCTGCTGCACTTGTTTTATGCAGCAGCTTTTTCAGGTCTGCGTCAGGAGGCCGGCAAAACTGCAAGGTGACCGCCTCAGCGGCAAGGGCGTCGGCCTGCTCCCGGGTCAGCTTTTTGCACCCGACCATCCGGTTGAGCACCACCTGCATCCGCTTGACGGCCAGGTCCGGGCTGCTGTTGGGCGAGTAGGCCGATGGAGCATTGGGCAGGCCCGCCAGCATCACGGCTTCGGCGTCGGTGAGCTGCAGCGGCGTTTTGCCAAAGTAGCCCTGCGCGGCTTCGCCGATGCCGTAGTGCCCGCTGCCGAAATAGATGGTGTTGACGTACATTTCAAAGATCTGTTCCTTGTTGTACTGCTTCTCAATGGCGAGGGCGGCGAACATCTCCGCCGCCTTGCGGGCCAGATGCTTTTCCTGAGTGAACAGGGTGTTCTTGGCCAGCTGCTGGGTGATGGTGCTGCCGCCCTCGGCAAAGCTGCCGGTGCGCAGGTCGGTCACCAGTGCCCGGGCAATGGACACCGGGTCCACACCCTTGTGGTGGGTGAAGCGGGAATCCTCCGCCGAGATCACGGCGTTGATGTAGGTCTGGGGCAGCTGGGCATAGGGAACGAACCCCTCGCGGGACGAAATGCTGCTGTACAGGGTATCAATGGGGGTGACCTGGATGGCGCTCTCATAGAGTTTGTGGCCTGTGACGGCAAAGTACCCGCCCGCTGCCACGAGGACCAGCAGGGCAAGCAGCAGCACCGTGAGCAGCAGCTGCCGGAGAAAACGAAAAACGGTATGCATGGTGTGCTCCTTTCCGGGCGGTGGCCCGAATGACTGTATCATAAACGATTTTGGCCGGTTTGACAAGGGTCATTCCGGTCTTATTATAAGGTGTAGATTTTGCCGTTTTGTGACCAGAGCATGAATTTGTGCCGGTGTACGCCGTCGGACGGGCCGGAAAATCAAGCAAAGTAATACTCTTGACCGGAATGCACAAGTCACGGCACCGCGCAGCTGCCGTTCATCATGCACAAAATGCAAAATTGAAAAAATGGAATTAACCTATTGACAAACTGGGTATTAGAGGATATAATGCGAACAACAAATCCACAAACCTTGTGGGGAATTGAAATGGAGATTCCGGGTTTGTAGAGGAGTGGGAAAAAGCCGGAAAGGAGGGCACGAAGATGAAACTGATCTGGAACGAGCTGCTGCATGCAAACTTCCGCTGTGGGCGAATGTGTGGGGAACGGGCAGAAGAATTCACCGTGACCTGTACGATGCCCTCCTGTGCACGAATGTGTACGCCGATGGAGCGTTGAACAGAAGCAAACGGAAATGATCTGCCCGGTACGCTGGAACTTGAGTGCGTATCGGGTGTTTTTGTATCATGAAATTATACTAAAAGTTTAATGAGAGAGGTATACTACAATGTCTAACTATAAATTTGAGACCCTTCAGCTGCACGTTGGCCAGGAGCAGGCCGATCCCGCGACCGATTCCCGTGCTGTGCCTATCTACCAGACCACTTCCTATGTCTTCCGCAACAGCCAGCACGCCGCTGACCGCTTTCGGTCTGGCCGACGCCGGCAACATCTATGGCCGTCTGACCAACTCCACCCAGGATGTGTTCGAGAAGCGCATTGCCGCTCTGGAAGGCGGCGTGGCTGCTCTGGCTACTGCTTCCGGTGCGGCTGCCATCACCTACACCATTGAGGCACTGGCACAGGCCGGTGACCACATCGTGGCACAAAAGACCATCTACGGC
>VOFD01000425.1_pt1 | contig 50810 bp, 34 predicted proteins | sample 5384101 | NCBI WGS metagenome assembly VOFD01 (sample SAMN12384723, study PRJNA508395) | human gut metagenome | isolation source: healthy gut C | host: Homo sapiens
GTTTCGGATTACCGGAAACACACCGGGGACGGAGAAATCACCGTGACATACTGATTTTACGGACATGAACCTTATTGATTTTATTATAATATTGATATTATCTGCGGCAATATGGTTGACGGCGTTTGCCGTTAAGAAGGGAAGTATTTGGAAATATGTTTTCGGAGCGGCGTTTACCGTATACCTGATGTGCGCTGCATCGATAACCGTTTTTCCGATACGGTTCAGCCCGACAATCAGGGCAATATTTGCGGAAGAAGGGTGGAAGATTACCGACTGCATAGTGCTTGTTCCGTTCAAAGACGGGATAACGGCGGATGATATTCTTAATGCTGCAATGACAGTTCCGTTCGGAGTTTTAATCACGTTGATAAGAAAGAAAACAACGTGGAAAAACGCGTTGGCTGCGGGTGCGGCTTTCGGAACGGCGACAGAATTGCTGCAATTGGCAATTGCGGCGATACAGGGGTTTTCGTTCAGGTATATCGATACGGCGGATATAATCTGCAACCTTGCGGGCACAATGCTCGGGTGGATGCTCACTGCCCTGCTTATCCGCTTTTTGCAAAAAAGCAAGCCGGCGAACGTCGGGGAAAAATCCCTGTATGCATACATTTCGGAAAAATGTGTGAAGCAGTGATTCCGTAAATGCGGAGCGGCTCAATGCGGGCGGTTCGGAACACGAACCATCGGCATTGAGCCGTTTTTTATGCCGTTTTCGCATCGGAACGAACAAACGCAGTGTTTTCAAAACTTAATACACAAACCGAACGCACAACGTCAAAATATGCTTGATTAAATATAAATATATTTGAAAAACCGCGCATTTCGGGGTTGACATCTTGACAACAACCTGTTAAACTGTGATACTGCATTATTATGGGTAAAATACGAATTTTTCGCCGCCGTCATGTGCGAAAGCATCGTTTAACGCTGTGGATCCCGCATTTTTTGCGCGGAACGGCAGCCCAAGGAACGCGCAGGCAGCGAATACCGCAGGCGGGGCTTCGGCCGCACTCAATGCGGCATTCCGAAAATGCGAACAATGCGTAAGACACGACACAATCAAGTTTTCTGCGGAGAGCCGCAGAGGTTAGGGGTGAAACAATGTTGCATAAAGTAAACGTGGGCAAGAAAACACGCATGAGCTTCTCCCGCATCAACGAAATTCTCGATATGCCCGACCTTATTGAGGTTCAAAAGGATTCATATCGTCAATTCATCGAAAAGGGTCTGGGCGAAGTTCTTGACGACATCTCTCCCATTAAGGACTTTTCGGAGCGGTTGGTGCTTGAATTTGTCGGCTACAAAATCGACGAATCAAAACCCAAGCGCAGCGTTGCGGAATGCAAGGAACGCGATGTTAACTATTGCGCGCCGCTGTATGTTATCGCGCGGCTTATCAATACCGAAACCGGTTCCGTGAAGCAGCAGGAAGTCTTCATGGGCGATTTCCCGCTCATGACGGAACAGGGCACGTTCGTCATCAACGGAGCGGAACGCGTCATTGTCAGCCAGCTCGTTCGCTCGCCCGGCGCATATTATACCGAAACCGTTGACAAAGTCGGCAGAAGGCTTTTCAATTCTCAGGTCATCCCCAACAGAGGCGCATGGCTTGAATACGAAACCGACAGCAACGAAATTCTTTACACAAAAATCGACCGCCAGCGCAAGCTCCACGTCACCACCCTCCTGCGCGCTCTCGGTTACAGCTCCGATGCGCAGATCCTTGAGCTGCTCGGCGAGGAAGAACGCCTTAAAAACACCCTTGAAAAGGACCCCACTCACGACACGGTTGAGGGTCTTATCGAAATATACAAACGCCAGCGTCCGGGCGAACCGCCCACCGAAGAGAGTGCGCGCAACCTTATGACCGCGCTGTTCTTTGACAAGCGCTACGATCTTGCCCGCGTCGGCAGATACAAATTCAACTATAAACTCGGCATTGGTGCGCGCCTTGAAGGCAAAACCGCCGCCGAAACCGTTGTTGACCCCCGCACTGGAGAGATCCTTGCGGAAGAAGGTCAGCTTATCGACCGTGAGCTTGCGTTCCGAATCGAGAACGCGGGTGTTCTCGGCGTGTATGTTTCCGTGAACGAAAAACGCATCCGCGTTGTCGGCAACCAATTTGTCGATGCGGCATGCTATCTTGACTTTGATCCTCTTGAAGTCGGCATCAACGAACATGTTTACTACCCCGTGCTGATGGATATGCTGGCTCAAAAAGAGGCTCTTTCCGACGACGAATTCAAAAAACTTCTGCACGACAATGTGCTTGAACTCAGCCCGAGGCATATTCTGCCCGCGGACATGATTGCCTCCGTGAGTTACCTTATGGGTCTGCCCTACGGCATCGGCTTCTGCGACGATATCGACCACCTCGGCAACCGCCGCATTCGTTCCGTCGGCGAGCTGCTCCAGAACCAGATCCGCGTCGGCTTCACAAGGCTTGAGCGCGTTGTTCGCGAGCGCATGTCCATTCAGGACGTTGAAAGCACAATGCCGATAAACCTTATCAATATTCGCCCGGTAACGGCGGCCGTCAAAGAGTTTTTCGGTTCGTCCCAGCTGTCCCAGTTCATGGATCAGACGAACCCGCTTGCGGAGCTGACCCATAAGCGCAGGCTTTCCGCTCTCGGCCCCGGCGGTTTGAACCGCGACCGTGCAACGTTCGAAGTTCGCGACGTTCACTATTCTCATTACGGCAGAATGTGCCCTATCGAGACGCCCGAAGGCCCAAACATCGGCCTTATCAACTCCCTTGCAACCTATGCAAGAATAAATAAATACGGCTTCATCGAAGCTCCCTACCGCAAAATCGACAAGGAGAACCACTGCATCCTTGACGAGATCGTTTACCTCACCGCAACCGAGGAAAACGGCAAAATCATTGCCCAGGCAAACGAACCCACCGTCCGCGGCGAGGACGGCAGAGTTTGGTTCGAAAAGGAGCGTGTCGTTGCACGCAGGCTGGATCAGATCATCGAGGTGCGCAGCACCGATATCGACTATATGGACGTTTCCGCAAAGCAGCTCGTTTCGGTTGCAACGGCAATGATCCCCTTCCTTGAAAACGACGACGCAAACCGCGCCCTGATGGGCTCCAACATGCAGCGTCAGGCGGTTCCCCTGCTTGTGACTGAATCCCCGGCTGTCGGCACGGGCATGGAATACAAGGCGGCATACGACAGCGGCGTTCTTGTTCTTAACGAAGAAGCGGGCGTTGTTCGCCATGTTTCGGCAGATAAAGTCGTTGTTGAATCCGATTCCGACAGAAGCCTGCATACCTATCGCCTCATCAAGTTCAAACGCTCCAACCAGGGCACCTGCATCAACCAGCGCCCCGTTGTCGATGTCGGCGAACATCTTGAAAAAGGTGCGGTCATTGCAGACGGCGCATCCACCAAGGACGGCGAAATTGCTCTCGGCAAGAACATTCTCATCGGGTTCATGACTTGGGAGGGCTACAACTACGAGGACGCAGTTCTCATCAGCGAACAGCTTGTTCGCGACGATGTTTACACGTCACTCCATATCGAAGAACACGAAACCGAGGCACGCGACACAAAGCAGCTCGGTGCGGAAGAGATCACGCGCGATATCCCCAACGTCGGCGAAGAGGCACTGAAGGATCTTGACGAACGCGGCATCATCCGAATCGGTGCGGAGGTTCATTCCGGCGACATCCTTGTCGGCAAAGTCACGCCCAAGGGCGAGACGGAGCTCACCGCGGAGGAACGCCTGCTCAGGGCAATTTTCGGCGAAAAGGCGCGCGAGGTTCGCGACACCTCCCTGCGCGTTCCGCACGGCGAGGGCGGCGTTGTTGTTGACGTTCGCATTTTCAGCCGCGAAAACAAGGACGAACTCTCTCCCGGCGTTCATGAACTTGTCCGCGTTTATATTGCACAGAAGCGCAAAATCTCCGTCGGCGACAAGATGGCGGGCCGCCACGGCAACAAGGGTGTTATTTCAAGAATCCTTCCCGAAGAGGATATGCCCTTCCTGCCCGACGGCACTCCGCTTCAGATAGTTCTGAACCCGATGGGCGTTCCGTCGCGTATGAACATCGGCCAGATCCTCGAGCTGCATCTCGGCAAGGCCGCAAAGGGACTTAACATGAAGGTTGCAACTCCCGTTCTTGACGGCGCGGGCGAGGACGATATCAAAATGCTGCTTGCAATGTCAAACAAGTCCAACAAGCCCATGCAGGATCTTATGAAAATGACTGCGGGCGACGTGCTGAAGCTGATTGAACTTGCGGACTCCGACCCCGTTGTCGGTGAAAAATTCCGCGAGGCATACAAACACGAGGACGGAAAGACCGTGCTTTACGACGGCCGCAGCGGTGAACCCTTTGAAAACCGTGTTTCTGTCGGATATATGTACTACCTTAAGCTGCACCACCTTGTTGACGACAAGATCCATGCAAGAAGCACGGGTCCGTACTCACTGGTCACTCAGCAGCCTCTCGGCGGCAAGGCACAGTTCGGCGGACAGCGTTTCGGCGAAATGGAAGTCTGGGCACTTGAAGCATACGGTGCGGCAAACACCCTTCAGGAGATCCTGACCGTCAAGAGCGATGACGTCGTGGGCCGCGTAAAAACCTACGAAGCCATTGTCAACGGCGAAAACGTTCCCGAGCCGGGTGTTCCCGAGAGCTTTAAGGTTCTTATCAAAGAATTGCAGTCCCTTGGTCTTGATATCAAGGTTCTGTCCGAAAATAATGAAGAAATCGTTATCGGAGAGCTTACGGACGATGACGATGTAAGAGAGTTGGGCGTCAATATTGCCGGTTATGAAGATGCACCCGGCGGCATGCTCGGAGACGATGATGTCGATGACTTTAACTTCGGCGACGACGACGGTGAGGATGACGACGACAGCTATGAGGAAGACGAGCATGATGAATTCGACGGCTTCACCTTCGAGGACGCCGACGGTAACTACGAGGAATAAAGTAAAGTCGGAAGGGAGATAAGAACTTGTTTGAACTGACAAATTTCGATGCAATCCGAATCGGTCTTGCATCCCCCGAAAAGATCAGAGAATGGTCCCACGGTGAAGTTAAAAAACCCGAAACCATAAACTACAGGAGCCTTAAACCCGAGGCGGACGGCCTCTTCTGCGAACGTATTTTCGGACCGACGAAGGACTGGGAATGCCACTGCGGACGATATAAGCGGGTGCGCTACAAGGGCGTTGTCTGCGAAAAGTGCGGTGTTGAAGTTACGAGAGCAAAGGTGCGCAGAGAGCGCATGGGCCATATCGAACTTGCGGCTCCCGTATCCCATATCTGGTACTTCAAAGGCATACCGTGCCGCATGAAGATGCTGCTGGACATGTCCCCCCGCAATCTTGAAAAGGTACTTTACTTCGTCGCATTCGTCGTTACCGATCCCGGTGACACCCCGCTTGAATACAAGCAGCTGCTCACCGATGTTGAATACCGTCAGGCGCAGCGTGATTACGGCGCAAAGAGCTTCAAAGCGGGCATGGGTGCAGAGGCCATAAAGGAGCTTTTGCAGCAGCTCGATCTTGAAAAAACCGAAAAGGAGCTTCGTGAAGAAATCGCAAATTCCGGCGGACAGAAGCGCGTGAATGCGATTAAACGCCTTGAAGTCATCGAAGCTTTCATAAAGAGCGGAAACAAGCCCGAATGGATCATAATGGATGTTGTTCCGGTTATTCCGCCGGAAATCCGCCCCATGGTTCAGCTGGACGGAGGAAGGTTTGCGACAAGCGACCTTAACGACCTTTACCGAAGGGTCATCAACCGCAACAACCGCCTTAAAAGGCTGCTTGAGCTGCGCGCGCCGGACATCATTGTTCGCAACGAAAAGCGCATGCTTCAGGAAGCTGTGGATGCACTTATCGACAACGGCAGGCGCGGGCGCCCGGTAACGGGTCCCGGCAACCGCCCGCTGAAGTCCCTTTCCGATATGCTGCGCGGCAAACAGGGACGTTTCCGCCAGAACCTGCTCGGCAAACGTGTTGACTATTCCGGCCGTTCCGTTATCGTCGTGGGTCCCGAACTCAAGATGTATCAGTGCGGTCTTCCCAAAGAGATGGCATTGGAGCTGTTCAAGCCCTTTGTCATGAAAAAGCTCAATGAGCTTGGCTATGCCCACAATATCAAGTCCGCAAAGCGCATGGTTGAGCGCGTGAAGCCCGAGGTTTGGGATGTTCTCGAAGATGTTATCAAGGATCATCCCGTTCTTCTCAACCGTGCACCCACGCTGCACAGGCTCGGCATTCAGGCATTTGAACCCGTTCTGGTTGAAGGCAGGGCGATAAAGCTTCATCCCCTTGTCTGCACCGCATACAATGCGGACTTTGACGGCGACCAGATGGCGGTTCATGTGCCCCTTTCGGTCGAAGCGCAGGCCGAAGCCCGCTTCCTTATGCTTGCGGCAAACAACATCCTCAAGCCGCAGGACGGCAAGCCCGTGGTCAGCCCCTCACAGGATATGGTTATGGGCTGCTACTACCTCACAATGCGCTGCGATGAGCTGTACGATTCCGAAATCCGCACAACGCTCAAGGCTATCATAAAGGACAACAGCTTTGTTGATGAATACGTCACCGATGAGGTCATTCACAGGGTCTATGCGCTGCGCAGCAAGACAATAATCGAGGATCTTGTTGCAAGGGCAATCCGCGAGGTTCCCGCGGTTGACGAGGAAGCCCTCCGCGAATATCTTGACGATTCCCGCCTTATCCGCATGTTCAACGGCGAGGGAAAGGCGTTCTCAAGCGAAAACGAGGCGATCATGGCGTATCAAACGGGCGAGCTTTCGCTCCATGCGCTTGCAAAGATTCGCCTTGAACGCGAGTTTGAGGGCAAGATTTACCGCAGGATCGTATCCACCTCAATCGGCAGGGTCATCTTCAACCACGCAATACCGCAGGATCTCGGTTATGTAAAGCGCGAGACTCTGGACGATATGTTCAAGCTTGAGGTTGATAAACTTGTTGTAAAGAAGGATCTCGGCAACATTATCGACCACTGCTTCCGCAAACACGGCCCCACGGTCACAAGCGAAGTTGCGGACAGCATAAAGGCTCTCGGCTACAAATACTCCACCCGCGGCGGTGTCACTGTCGGCTTCTGCGATATCACCGTTCCGGAGGAAAAGCACAATTTCCTTGAAGCCGCCGACGAACAGTGCGGACAGATTGACAACCTTTACCGCATGGGTCTGCTTTCCGCAGAAAACCGCCGCAAAAAGGTCATCGAAGTTTGGAAGGAAACGGAAAGCCTTGTTACCGACGCATTGATGAAGCGGCTCAGCCCGATTAACCCCATCTTCATGATGGCAAACTCCGGTGCGCGCGGTTCAACCAACCAGATTCGTCAGCTTGCCGGTATGCGCGGCCTCATGGCGGACCCGCGCGGACAGATCATCGAGGTTCCGATTCGTGCAAACTTCCGTGAAGGCCTCTCCGTTCTTGAGTTCTTCATCAGTTCCCACGGTGCGCGCAAAGGTCTTGCCGATACCGCACTCCGCACCGCGGACTCCGGTTACCTCACAAGACGTCTTGTTGACGTTTCCCATAACGTCATCGTTCGCGAAGAGGACTGCTTTGCGGAACGCGGCATGGCGATTGACGGCATGATTCTTGAAACCATCGGCGACGGCGACCGTCCCCTTGAACCTCTCGGCGACCGTATTCTCGGCAGGTTCACCGCAGCGGAGGTTCGCGATCCCGAAACGAACGAGCTCATCGTCGGCAAAAACGAAATGATAACGTTCGATATTCGTGACCGCATCGTTAAAGCAGGCATCACCGGCGTCAAGTGCCGCACGGTCTTCACCTGCCGCAGCGAACACGGCGTCTGCGCAAAGTGCTACGGCCGCAACTGCGCAACGGGACAGCCCGTTACCATCGGCGAAGCCGTCGGCATCATTGCAGCACAGGCGATCGGCGAACCCGGTACGCAGCTCACCATGCGTACATTCCACACCGGCGGCGTTGCAACCGCCGACGATATCACTCAGGGTCTTCCCCGTGTTGAGGAAATTTTCGAAGCACGCAAGCCCAGGGGTCTTGCGGTTATCACGGAACTCTCCGGTTCGGTGGAAATCAAGACGGACGGCAAAAAGACCGAAGCAATTATTTCCGGCGAGGACGGCGAAATCGAGAAGTATCTCATTCCGTTCGGCTCAAAGCGCAAGGTTGAAACCGGCGATTTCGTTGAAGCGGGCGACACTTTGACCGAAGGTTCAATCAACCCGCATGATATCCTCAAAATCAAGGGCGTCAAGGGCGTTCAGGCTTATATGCTCCGCGAAGTTCAGGCTGTTTACCGCAGCCAGGGCGTTGAAATTTCCGATAAGCACATCGAAGTTATCATTCGCCAGATGCTCCGCAAGGTTCAGGTCGAAGATTCGGGCGACACGGATCTGCTGCCCGGCGAGCTTATCGATATCTTCAAGTTCGAACAGACGAACGACAGCGTTGTTGCGGTGGGCGGCGTTCCCGCAACCGCAAAGCGTAAGCTGCTCGGCATCACCAAAGCATCGCTTGCAACCGACTCATTCCTCTCCGCTGCAAGCTTCCAGGAGACGACCCGCGTGCTTACCGAAGCTGCAATCAAGGGCAAGGTTGACCCGTTGGTCGGCCTGAAGGAGAATGTCATCATCGGCAAGCTCATACCCGCAGGCGTCGGCATGAAACGTTATCGCAATGTAGAAGTTGAGGTAAAGCCCGAGTCCGATAACCCGGCAGCAGCGGGCAATGCAGAATAAGCACCGCAGCCGACTGCCCGTGCAGCAGATCAATCCGGAATAACTTTACAGTTTAAAAACACGGCAACCCGATAAACGGCAGAAAACTGCCGCCAAGGGCTGCCGTGTTTGCATTTGCCGCGTGCAATGCCCGAGCGATTTCGAAATTCGTAAGCAATGCCCGGAATCATCCGAGGCATATTGCGTTCGCATATCAGCAGACCAAACAGTTGAAAACTCCTTTTAAATCGCTCCGAGCGGGCTTGACGTGCGGGGAAAAAAGCGGTAGAATGTATTCGGAAAAGTTTATTCGAAAGGAAGCTTAAAAATGGCTGAATTATATACAAAAACCGAGTGCAAGCTTCACGGCACACCCTAATGCGCCGCGCTGAACATGAAAAACTGTGCGGACTGCTTCGCTTCAAAGCTTGATTCGGAGCAGCAGGAGGCTCTTATTGAGGATATAGGCTATATTGCCGCTGCTCTGCCGGAGGACGGCATTGAAAGTTTCCTTGATGAACCCGAATGTATGCTTTGCAAGGGCAGTGAAAAGGGAAAGCCCGAGTTTTTTGCGCAGCTCAGCATGGGGCACGATCATCCGACGGTTGATTACTTGGATGAAAAAAGCAATAAAAAATACAAGCGCAGCACAGCCATGCTCATACCCGTGCAGCTTCCTGCCTGCCGCAAATGCCGCAGTCTGCTCATGCAGTCATATTTTGTACCGATAATTGTCGGCGTTGTGTTCGCGGCAGCGGGGCTTGTGCTGACGATAATCGAACCTGTTCGCGCAGCTCTTGCGCGGTTCGGCGCAGCGATCCCCTTCCTGTTTTTCCTGATGTTTGTTTTTATCGGTATCATCGCCGAAAGTTTGCTTCGGATCTCTTACACCAAGCGTGTTGAACGCAGAATGAATACCCGTGCTTCCCGCATTGCAAAGCTTTCTGCGCTCACAAAGCTGGGTTGGTTCCCTGTTCACGGGAGCGAAAACGGCATTCGATATACCTTCACCGACAAACCCCTTGAAAGCGGCATTCTGACCGGAAGAGGGCAGAGAGAGCTGCTTGACGATATTCGTTCCGAAACTTCCAAAAAGAAATAAAACTTAATCGCCGAGACGTACTCAACGTTCCGGAAACAGGCAAGGCTCAATATCAACGGCGGATTCTTTCTTCCGAGGGTTGATATTGAGCCTTTGTTGTTGTGTGTCGGAAAAGTGACGATTTTGCGAATTAAATATGTTTGAAAGAAAGTCGTTCGAAAATGCGTGTTTTTTCGAAAAAACATTGGGAATACCGTTGACAGCGATATTGAAATCCTGTATAATATCAGCATAAGATACACAGTATATAAAAGAACAAAAGTTCGGCTCTATGCAGTGTACTTAAATTTTAATATGCAGCATTAAAGGAGGTAACTTGTGCGAAAGTCAAAAAGAACTTTATCTTATCTTTTGATATTGATAATGTTGCTCCAGTTGTTGCTTATTCCGATGAGTGTTTCAGGTGAGAAACCTGCAGAGCCGGGTATAGTTCGGGAGCTTTGCGAGTTGAGAGGCACGAACACAGAAACATATCTCCGGACGGATGGCTTGTATGAACGCGTCGTCTTTTCCGAAGATACGTATATTTCAAAGAAATACCCGAGCGCAAGCTATTACACGAACAACTACCTCCGTACAGGTTGTGATGACGCCTATGAAACAAGACGCGTTCTTATAAATTTCGATATTCCGATGTATCAGATTGCAATAAATTTGCCGATAGGTTTGCACAAAAAACAATGCAATCCGGGAAAAATGTGTATTATGCAGCGAGGAACGTTGATTGCTCGGATATGCTGCTTAATATGAGTCAACTTGCCGTTATCGGCGGAGACGGCACATTAACACTGAACTGGTAAGAAAGGAAGGAAAGAATATGAAAAAAATCGCAATGATTCTTTTTGGCCGCACTTTTGGTGCTGAACACCTTTGCCTGCACCGGAGGCAGTGAAAAACAAGCGGTGAATCAACCGCAAGACTTGGAAAAAAACGCAGCCGAAATGTTATCTTTTCAGCTCCGCAAACGGTGGACTGCAAAGCAAGGACAGCGCGGATACAGCCGTTTATGAGGGCGAGCTGATGTCGCAATGGGGCGGGGCAAGCTTTAAAGCATCCGATGCGCCGGCGAAAGCTTCCGTGACCTATGGCGGAGAAACTTACACAGGGACATACAGAGACTCGGAGTATAGAATGGGAAATTCATATATCACGCATTACTATACGGGGGATAACTGTTATGAATTCGGGATTAATTCCGAAAACGGGAAACTTGTTGGAATCAATTTCCAAACAGAGTCTTTCTATAAAAAAAGAAAGTGCGGCATCGGAGTTGAGAAATGCGCGGGAACGCGCCGAAGAGGTTGCAAGGGAATGCGCCGCAAACTTCGTGAACCTTGAAGAATGCGGTGAGCCCACGGTGAGCGTTGTGCCTTTTGGAGACGAGAGCGGCGGGGCAATGGATCTTTACCAGTACTTTTTTTGCAGGAAACTGAACGGCATTGAAACAAGGGCATATGTCGCCGTTCGCGTCAACTCAAGGGGTATGCTTGTTTCGTTTAGCCTTGGGGATTTGGATTCTTTCGATAAGATGGAGGCGGACAGCGCAAGATTCGACAGCCTGAATATTGAAGATGAAATTCGAAAGGCGTTTCAGAATATCCACCCCTTCCCGAACGGCACGATTGTTGAGGGGCCGGATATTGACAGAGCATTTTACGCCGTGACGCCGCAGGGAGAAACGGTGATAATAGCGGCTGCTCAGGCGACGTTTTCGCTGCAACAGACGGATGAAAACTCAACACAGGATCCGGAACCGATCGGCGCAGGATATGAGTTTATCATAAAATAGAATAAGCGTGAATCGGCGGCAGAGCGCCTTGCTGCATTGTTCCGAAGAATGATGCCGTCGCCGAAAGAGTAGCGGAACACAATCGACTCGCAGACGCTGCGTTGCAGAAGTTTGTCGAGTCGATTTTTATGCCCGAAGCCGAATTTCGGAATGATATAATTTGAAGAAACCGATTTTTTCAAAAATTTTCAATAAAAAAGGACAAATATACTTGACAATGCCTTGAATGGATGATATAATACGCTCAGTGTGTTTTTAAGCTGACATACTATGCGATTTTTGTATGGAAAATACTCCTTTCAAGGGGTTGCAAGGGTTTCTTTATATAAAAATAAAAATTTTATTTTAGTTAAGGAGAAACTTTCATGCCCACTATTAACCAGTTGGTCAGAAAGAGCAGGGAAAAGGTTGAATACAAGTCCAATTCCCCGATTCTGAAGCAGTGCCCTCAGCGCCGCGGCGTTTGCACCGCTGTTCGTACCATGACTCCCAAAAAGCCGAACTCCGCACTCCGTAAGATTGCCCGTATCCGCCTTACCGACGGTCTCGAGGGTACCGCTTACATCCCCGGCATCGGTCACAACCTTCAGGAGCACTCCGTCGTTCTTATCAGGGGCGGCAGGGTTAAGGACCTTCCCGGTGTTCGCTACCACATCATCCGCGGTGCACTCGATACCGCAGGCGTTGCAAAGCGTATGCAGGCTCGCAGCCGTTACGGCGCGAAGCGTCCCAAGAAGTAAGGAGGTAAACTATGCCCAGGAGAGGTTTTGTTCCCAAGAGGGAAGTTCTTGATGATCCTATTTACGGCGGCAAGCTCGTAACCAAGCTCATCAACCAGGTTATGCTCGACGGCAAACGCGGCACGGCTCAGAAGGCCTGCTACGGTGCTTTCGATATCATTCGTGAAAAGACCGGCCGTGAGCCTCTTGAAGTATTCCAGGAAGCAATGAACAACGTCATGCCCGTTCTGGAAGTCAAGGCTCGCCGTATCGGCGGTTCCACCTATCAGGTTCCCCTCGAAATCCGTGCGGAACGCCGCCAGACTCTCGGTCTGCGCTGGATCGTGCTTTATGCACGCGCAAGGAGCGAGCGCACCATGCAGGAAAGGCTCGCCGGCGAAATTCTTGATGCCTGCAATCAGCAGGGCTCCGCTTTCAAAAAGAAAGAGGATGTTCACAAGATGGCAGAAGCGAACAAGGCTTTCGCACACTTCAGGTTCTGATTTTCCGTTTTCGGAAACATCAAAACCGCTGCCGTTTTTCGGATTTCGTTTAAAAATCCAAAAACTGCATAAACTTATTTCGGAAATTTTCAACAATGCGGAAAGGAGGATTCGGCAATGCCTCGCAAAACACCCCTTGAGATGACGCGCAACATCGGCATCATGGCTCATATTGACGCGGGCAAAACAACAACGACCGAGCGCATTCTGCTCTATACGGGCAAAATTCACCGCGCGGGCGAAGTTCACGAGGGCGCAGCCACCATGGACTACATGGAACAGGAGCGCGAACGCGGCATCACCATCACCTCCGCCGCAACAACCACCTATTGGCACGATTGCCGCATAAACATCATTGACACACCGGGGCATGTTGATTTCACTGTTGAAGTCGAACGCTCCCTGCGCGTGCTTGACGGTGCGGTTGCGGTATTCTGTGCAAAGGGCGGCGTTGAGTCCCAGAGCGAGACTGTTTGGCATCAGGCGGAACGCTACCATGTTCCCCGCATTGCCTATGTCAACAAAATGGACATCGTCGGTGCTGATTTCTTTAACGTCATGGACATGATGCGCGAGCGTTTGGGAGCAAACCCCGTCGCGCTGCAGCTTCCTATCGGCAGTGAAGCAGATTTCCGCGGCGTTATCGACCTTGTGCGCATGTGCGCAGAGGTCTATTACGACGATGACGGGTTTGACATTCGCAATGAGCCGATACCTTCGGAGTATCTTGAAAAAGCGGAGCAATACCGCACCGCTTTGATAGAAGCCGTTGCCGATGAAAGCGACGAACTGATGGAGCTTTACCTTGCGGGTGAGCCCATCCCCGAGGATCTGCTCCGCAGTGCCATAAGATCCGCAACCATCAACAACAACGCCGTTCCGACCTGCTGCGGTTCATCTTATCGCAACAAGGGCGTTCAGCCCCTTATGGACGCGATCGTTGATTATCTGCCGAGTCCCTTGGATATTCCTCCCATTGAGGCAACGAGCAGGGACGGCAAAAAAACGATCGAGGTCACGGCGGATGATTCCGCACCGTTCGCTGCGCTGGCGTTCAAAATCGTTACCGATTCATTTGTCGGCAAGCTTGCGTTTTGCAGAGTTTATGCGGGTTCGCTCAAAGTGGGTTCCGTTGTGTACAATGCAAACAAGGGCAAGCGCGAACGTGTCACAAAGCTTTTGCTCATGCATGCGGACAGCCGCACCGAGCTTGACGAAGTCTATGCCGGCGATATTGCCGCATTTGTCGGACTTCGCGAGACGGTCACGGGCGAAACGCTTTGCAGCGAAGGCAAACCGCTGCTCATGGAATCAATGGATTTTCCGGAGCCGGTGATTCGTATCGCCATCGAATCAAAAACAAAGGCAGGTCAGCAAAAACTCAGCGATGCGCTTGCAAAGCTTGCAGAGGAGGATCCCACTTTCCGTTCCTATTCGGACGAGGAAACGGGTCAGACGATCCTTGCGGGCATGGGCGAGCTGCATCTTGACATAATCGTTGACAGACTCATTCGTGAGTTCAAAGTCGAGTGCCGTGTGGGCAAACCGCAGGTTGCATATCGCGAAAGCATCACAAAAACCGTTCGCACCGTCGGCAGCTACATCCGCCAGAATGCGGGCAAGGGTGTTTACGGCCACTGTGCCGTTGAGTTTGCGCCCGGCGCGCCCGGCAGCGGGTTTGTGTTCGAAAACGCCGTTCCGCCTTCCGTGCTTCCGCCTGAATACGTTAAGGCTGTTGAAGACGGCATTCGCGAGGCATCGCGCAGCGGTTCGCTTGGCGGATACGAAGTCGTTGATTTTTCCGCAAAGCTTGTTGACGGCAGCGTGAACGAGCTTGAATCATGCGAACTTGCATACAAAATTGCGGGAAGTCTCGCATTCCGCGAAGCGTGTGAAAAAGGCGGCTCCGTGCTGCTTGAACCGTTCATGAAGTGCGAAATTGTCGTTCCGGATGAGTTCTTGGGCGATGTTATGGGCAACATCACGGCGCGGCGCGGCAGAATCGACGGGGTTGAAATGCGCGCGGGAGGTCAGCAGTGCATCAATGCGCTTTGTCCCCTCAGCGAAATGTTCGGCTATGCAACGGATCTGCGTTCAAGAACGCAGGGCCGCGGAAGCTTCACAATGCATTTCGACCACTATGAAGAGGTTGCCAAGAACCTTGTTGACAAAATCCTTGGCATTATCTACCAGTAACATCGGAGCTTCCGACAGCGGCAAAAGGGCTTATTCAGCCGGTCTCGCCGAAAAATCCCGACTTTGCGAGAATATATCTGTCGGAGCACCGTGATACACCGACATCCCCTTATTGCAAAAGCGATGCAATTGGGATATAATTATTTGAGAGAATAAACTATTAAATCCATCAGGAGGAATTCACAATGGCAAAGCAGAAGTTCGAAAGAACCAAACCCCATGTAAACATCGGCACCATCGGTCACGTTGACCATGGCAAGACCACCCTCACCGCTGCAATCACCATGGCTCTCTCAGCAGGGCCAGGCTGCAGCAATGCGTTACGATGAAATCGACAAGGCTCCCGAAGAGAAAGCCCGTGGTATAACCATCAACACCGCTCACGTTGAATACGAGACCGACAACCGTCACTATGCTCACGTTGACTGCCCCGGCCACGCCGACTACGTCAAGAACATGATCACCGGCGCTGCCCAGATGGACGGCGCGATCCTCGTCGTTTCCGCTGCGGACGGCCCGATGCCCCAGACCCGCGAGCACATCCTGCTTGCGCGTCAGGTCGGCGTTCCCTACATCGTTGTTTTCATGAACAAGGTTGACCAGGTTGACGACGAAGAGCTCCTTGAGCTTGTTGAAATGGAAATCCGTGAGCTGCTCTCCAGCTACGACTTCCCCGGCGACGAGATCCCCATCATCAGGGGTTCCGCTCTGCGTGCTCTCGAAGCACTCACGGCAGGCAAGGTCGCAAAGGAAACCCCCGAGTGCCAGTGCATTTTCGAGCTTATGGATGCTGTTGACCAGTACATTCCCGAGCCCGAGCGTGCTTCCGACAAGCCCTTCCTTATACCCGTTGAGGACGTATTCACCATCACCGGCCGCGGCACCGTTGCAACCGGTCGTGTTGAGCGCGGTGTTGTAAAGGTAAACGATCCCGTTCAGATCGTCGGTCTCCGTGAAACCAAGCAGACCGTTGTTACCGGCGTTGAGATGTTCCGTAAGCTCCTCGATCAGGCGATCGCAGGCGACAACATCGGTGCTCTTCTCCGCGGTATCCAGAGGTCCGAGGTTGAGCGTGGTCAGGTTCTGGCAAAGCCCGGTTCCATCCACCCCCACACTCACTTCAATTCCGAGGTTTACGTTCTGACCAAGGAAGAAGGCGGCCGTCATACCCCCTTCTTCTCCGGCTATCGTCCCCAGTTCTATTTCAGGACCACCGACGTTACCGGTGTTATCAAGCTCCCCGAGGGTGTTGAAATGGTTATGCCCGGCGACAACATTCGCATGGAAATCGAACTCATCACTCCCATCGCAATGGATGCAGGTCTTCGCTTCGCTATCCGTGAAGGCGGCAGAACCGTTGCTTCCGGCGTTGTTTCCAGCGTTATTGAATAATCTCAGGTAGTTTGCCTGTTTAGTGCAGGTAATTTTTCCCTGATAAGGCAAGCGGCTGCCCGTTGCGGGCAGCCGCTTGCTGTATAGTCAACATAACTGAACATATCGAGCAAAAACGCAGAAATCATATTTTGCCCGTGCACAAAGTCAATCAGGCCGCTGTTTGATTATTCCCCTTTTGCAGCAGCATCAACAACATGCATCCACAGCCTGCGTATGGATTTTTCGGCTTTTCGGCACATCTTCGGAACACCCAAGGCTTTAAAAAGCAATATGCGCACTTTGTCCGCCGCAAGTCCGACAGCCAAGATAACTCCTGCCGAGGCAAGCACGGCGAACGGGATAAGCGGGAACGGAAGCCGCCCGATAAAAGCAAAACGATTGCCGATAACGTGTTCGAACACGAGCGGCGAAACATGCAGCAGGTAAACGCCGAATGCGGCGGGTGCAAACAAAACGGCAAATTCGGTGAGCTTGCGGCCGGGCTTAAAACGGGCAAAAGCGACTAACAGCGCGGCGGCGCAGAGCAGCACCGTCGGGGAGGTGTCCCGCACGAAAAGACTTCCCGGAACAAAGCGGAGCAGCCTGTCGCCTGTGATTTTAAAAAGTGCGGTGAACACGGCAGCAGAGGCGTAAATCAAAAGAGCTTTTTTTGACGACATGCTTTCGGGAACGCGAAGCTTCTTCATTGCCGCACCGAAGATATACAGCACACCGAGCCAAAGCGGGGAGTGCCCCCCGACAAGCGCAAGGGGATCTTTTTTCCAAAAGGAAGCAAATGTATCATACAAACTGAAAACCGCAATAAGCATAATGCAGAGCGAAACAAGTGCGCGGCGATTCAGCCTGCGAACAAGCGCATTCAGCAGCGGAATGAAGAAAAACATGCCGATATATGCCGTGAAATACCAATACTGTTTTGAAGTCACGGGCAGAAATGCATCCGCAAAATCCGAAACGCCGACGGAACCGACGCCCGCGATGCAATAAACCGTTGTAATTATCACCGAATAAAAAACAGCCTGAAGCCAAAGCTCAATACAGCGGGCAAGACGCAGAGGCTTCGGCCTGTCCGAATAACCGACATAGCCGCTGATGAGCGCATAACAATTCACGGCGCAGTATGCGGCGGCTTCCAGCAGCCAAACTGTCGAATATGCAGCAAGGTTTCCCTCGGAGGCAGTGATAACACCGCCTTTTTTTAAAATATGCAGCACCGCTGCAAGCAGCATTGCAAAAATCCGCAGAAGCTCGATGCCGTGATTCCGCTCGGAATGCGGCGTGGGGTTCAATTCAGTGTTTATTTCCATAAATACATTTCCGTAATTGATTTTTATTTCGGCATAATGCAGACCTGCCGACAGTACGCCTTGCGGAAAATGCTATCATAAATCCGGGATAAAAGCAAGCAAATAAAATGAACGGCACAGATTTTGTCCGCACCGTTCATCCCGTAAGTTATCGATTGCGCTTATATATAACGCTTATGCAATGCAACGCTCATAAACTGCGCTTATGCAATGCAACGCTCATAAACTGCGCTTATGCAATGCAACGCTCATAAACTGCGCTTATGCAATGCAACGCTCATAAATTGCGCTTATGCAATGCAACGCTCATATGCTGCGCTTATGCAATGCAACGCTCATATACTGAGCTTATGCAATGCAACGCTCATATACTGCGCTTGTGCAATGCAGCGCTCATATACTGAGCTTATGCAATGCCGAGCGTGAGCCTGAGGGCGATGATCGCATCCGCAATGGTAATTCTTCCGTCGCCGTCAAGATCGGCATTCGGAAGATATTCGGCGGGAATGGTTTCAAGCTGCAACGCGTGACGCGCAATATGAATGGCGTCCTCGGTATTCGCAAGTCCGTCACCGTTCACATCATAGAACACCGGTTCAAACCCGGCGGTCAGTTCATAGGAAACGAACATATCATAACTATATTCGGGCGTTTCGGAAACGAGACTGCCGTTGCTGTACCAGCCGTTGAAACGGAAGCCGGGTTTTGCGTTCGCCTCAAAATAATTCACGGCGAAATCATTCTCAAGCCGCATGGAGCAGTTCACATAGCCGCCGGGTTGTGCTTCAAGGTCAATATTGAACTGTCCGTACCACTCGCTGTTGTGGTGCCAGCGAATTTCGGTAAATTTGTTGCCGGTCGTGTAAAGCTGAAGCAACTGTTTGCAGTCCGAAAGATCGAGAACGCCGGAAATATTGTTGCCGGAAATATCCAGCCCTTCCAATGCTTCGCAGCCGGCCGCATCAATTTCGGTAAAGCCACAGTTATCGGCGGAAACGTTCATAAGGTGGGGGTTTGAGGCAAGGTTGAGCTTGCCCGTCAAGCCGGGGTTGCCGGAGATGGAAAGATCATAGATTCCGCCGCAATTCTCATAGTTCAGCTCCGTAAGCCCGGTCTCCATGCAGTTGACCGCAAGGTTGTTCGGCAGCTCTGGCAGATAAAGGAAGTCCATATCGCAGAAATTGCAGTTTACATAGTTCAGATAATTGCAGTTGCGCAGATCAAGCTCCGTAATGCCTGAGCTTTCGCAGCTGAATTCGCAAAGGGCGAACATTTCGGTTTCGTTCACGTCACTGACTTTTGTTTGCGAAAAGTCAAGGTGTTCAATAATTCTTTCACACCCGCTCAGATCAATTTCCTCAAGGTCGTTGTTCATAAGTATGTCAAGGAAGAGGAGGGAGGTGCAGTCGCCGAGATTCAGCACTTCGGTAAGCTCGTTATCTTGAAGATACAGTTCCGTAACGTTTGCACAGTTGAAAAAATTAACGGAACTTAAAGTGCTGTTTGCAAAGTAGCAATGAGTCATTTCATAGCAATTGGAAAGATCCGCCGTGGTGAAATTGCCGCCGTCAACATCAAGGGTTGAAAGCGCGTCAAGCCCGCTCATGTCAAAGGGACCTGCAAAATCCCTTATATAGGTGAGATTGATCGCAAACATGCGGTTGATTCCGTCCACTTCTTCCCAATCAAAATACGCTTCGTGCTCAAAGCCCCATTCATCAACGAACAGTGCGCCCCAACTTTCGGGGTCGTCAGGATCGTAACCGTCGGGATTGAGCTTTTCGCCGTTGCGAATGCCGTTTGAATCGGTCTGTTCAAGGAATGTGCGAACCTTGTTAAAGTCGTTTTGGTCATAACCCTCGGGTGCGGTATGCACGGCGGGAGATTTTGCGGCATTCGCAAGAATTGCAGCAGTTTCATCCGCAAGCACGGGTGCAGCACCGGACAGGGACAGCACAGTCATTGCCGCAGCAAGCAGAAGGGCGGCAAAGAGCTTAAACTTCGATTTTTTCATCTTTTTCCTCCAAAAATATATTTTCTTGCCCGCAATTACGGCATTCTGCACCGGCGCATACGGGCGTGGGCGGGATCCTCCCGCCGCAGGCGGACTCTTGTTTGCCGAACCGCGGCGGGATTTGTTGCTGCGGCATCCCGGACGGATTGGGGGGTCTTGAGGCTTGCCGGGTGAATAACATGTTTGCATGTATAAACATGTTGATTCGTTGCCGTGAATAAAATATAACTTAAAACGGCGTCCGTGTCAATAGCTTTTTTGCAAAAGTTGTGATATTATTAAACCGAAAATTGCAAACGGAGGTAAAAATGATAACATATGAGCCGCTGCCGCTGTATGAGGCGTTCAGCTTTTTAACCGGCATTGCGAATGATTTTTCAATTGAAGAATTCTTTGAAGCGATGTATATAAAACACATATCAAAAGCGGAGGAGTACGGCAAAAGATGCAGGATACTGTCGGAGCTGTACCGGCGGCTTGCCGCGTCCGTAACGGCGGAGCTTGAAAAAATTACAGCTTTATTCAGCATGTTCACTCCGCGCGGCAGAGCACGGGATATGCACCAGTCGGAAACCATAGCAGGGTTTTTCACACAGAGCATGACGGTTTTTCTTGAAAGCGACCGCGAAAAGGTTTTCGAAAGCATTGAAAACAGTCTTGATGAAGTCCCCGGTCTGATTTTCCGCGCCGTTGCCGGGCAGATGCAGGAAAAGGCATTTGCGGACGGCGAAAAGGTTGATGCGGCAGAGGTGTTTCGCGCAGTGAACGGAAGCGCGCTTCCGCAAAAAACAAAAAACGCACTCATAGATGCTGCGCTTGATCCGCAAAGGTATGCTCAAATGCTGCGGGAAGTGCTTTGCCCCGTTGCGGACGAATTTGAGCGTCAGCGCGACCTCTGGCAGCCGCTTATCGGTGATTTTGCGGAGTTTTTCCCGATCGACGGCAATGAAAAGGCTCTTTTGCTCAGTGAAATGAAATACGACGCTTCTCCGGTTGACGAGTGCCTGATCTGCCCCTCCGTTATCGGGTTTGCAAATGCATACATAGGCACGGATGCACCGGAGGCGGGCAGCTCGCGGCTGATTGCGATTATCGGCACGCTTTTCGGCACTTTCCGCCGCAATTCGGAAAGCGCGGAAAACTCGGTTTCCGAAGTTGCACGGATAATGGATATCTTGGGCGAACAGAATCGCTTCAAAATCGTTCTGCGGCTGCTTGAAGGTTCGGCATATGTGGGCGAACTTGCAAAGTATCTCGGGCTTGCACCCTGCACCGTTTCGCAGCACCTAAGCGTTCTGCTCGGCGCAAACCTTGTTAAAAGCGCGGATATCGGCCGCAGAGTGTATTATTCGCTCAACAAGGAGCGTACGGACTGTTTCCTTGATGCGCTTTGCGGATTGCTGAAAAAAGACGAATAAGAATGTATATCGCACGTGTTCCCCTTGTATTGAGCCGCATTTCGGGTTATAATAGCAATGAGCAAAGATAATTCGATTCCCGCTTTGCGGCTGCTCCTTCGCGGGCGGGAGAAAGGTCAATTAATGAGCGAACAGTGTACCCACAATTGCGAAACCTGCGGGGTGGATTGCGCTTCCCGCAGCAGTGCGCAAAAGCAGCAGGATTTTAAAGTGAATGCACATCCGCTGAGCAATATCAAAAAGGTCATTGCCGTTGTCAGCGGCAAGGGCGGCGTCGGCAAATCCCTTGTCACTTCCCTGCTTGCGGTAAACATGAACCGTGCGGGAAAGCACAGCGCGATTCTTGATGCGGATATTACCGGCCCCTCCATCCCCAAGCTTTTCGGCATACATGAAAAGGCTCTCGGAAACGAGGACGGCATTCTCCCCTGCAAAAGCAAAACGGGCATTGATGTTATGAGCATCAACCTCCTGCTGGAAAACGATACCGACCCCGTCGTTTGGCGCGGCCCGGTTATTGCGGGAACGGTCAAACAGTTCTACACGGATGTCATCTGGCGCGATGTCGATTTCATGTTTGTTGACATGCCTCCGGGAACGGGCGATGTTCCCCTGACGGTGTTCCAGTCCCTGCCGATTGCAGGCATCGTTGTTGTTACCTCTCCGCAGGATCTCGTTTCCATGATAGTTGAAAAGGCCGTGAACATGGCGCGCATGATGAATATCCCCGTGCTCGGCATTGTTGAAAACATGTCCTATTACGAGTGCCCGCATTGCGGTGAACGCAGCGAGATTTTCGGCAGAAGTCATATTGACGAAACGGCGCACAGGTTCAATATCCCCGCCGCCGCACGCCTGCCCATCAATCCCAAACTTGCCGCCGCTTCCGATGCAGGGCTTATCGAGATATATGAGGGTGATTGGCTGAACGGAATCACGGAGTTCCTGATCGGAACGGATAAATAATCAAATACTTGAATCACGGGTCGGGAATGCGGAATTGTTTCGCATTCCTCTTTTTAATTAACAGAAGGAATCGCATTGAAGAGGAGCTGTCACCGCAGCCCGCCCTTGCATTCATACTTCTTCCTTTCGCGCATACAATTAAGCAGCGACAGCGGATATGCGCGGGGCATTCTGTCAACTGCTTCGCGCATTCCGAAATACGCAGCTTGAAAGGACAAAAAGCAAATGGATAATTTGAAATACGGCAGTCGAGGCACGGATGTTGAGCTTTTGCAGCTTGCGCTTACGCGCAGCGGATATTATAATTCACCGTACGGAATTGACGGCATTTTCGGTGCGGACACGCAGAACGCGGTGCGCAGGTTTCAGGCTGCATTCGGGCTTGCGGCGGACGGCATTGTCGGCAGGGACACGAAAAAGGCTCTGCTCCCCTTCCTCATCGGCGGGTTTACAACAAAAATTCGCAGCGGAGACACGTTTTACCGCCTTGCAAAGCATTACGGAACAACGATTGCCGCAATTGCGGCGGCGAATCCTGCATTGAATCCGGAGAAATTGGTTCCGGGAACGGAAATTTATATTCCGTACGGCTTTGACCTTGTGCCGTCCGATGTTCGGTGGACCTCCAAGCTGAATGAACTTGTGCTTGAAGGGTTGAAGCTGCGCTATCCTTTTATCGGAACGGAAACATACGGAAAATCCGTAATGGGCAGGCCGCTTCGCGCAGTTTCAATCGGTGCGGGCTCGGCTGAGGCGTTTTTCAATGCGTCACACCATGCGAACGAGTGGATAACAACTCCGCTTGTGCTGAAATTTGCAGAAAACTATCTGAAAGCATATATCAACGGGAGCAGCATTTTCGGAAGGGATGCGCGTGAACTTTTTGCAAAAACGCGGCTTTTCATCGCCCCGCTTGTCAATCCGGACGGCGTGGATCTTGTTAACGGTGCGTTGGATGAAACAACGCCGCTTTGGCAGTCCGTGAAGCGCATTGCGCGGCAATACCCTGCGGTGCCTTTCCCGAGCGGGTGGAAGGCGAATATTGAAGGTACGGATCTGAACCTTAACTACCCGGCGGGCTGGGATACGGCAAAGGAAACGAAATATGCTCAAGGCTGGGTTTCGCCCGCACCGCGCGATTTTGTCGGCGCTGAGCCTCTTTCCGCGCCGGAGAGCCGCGCCGTGTTTGATTTCACCGCCGATCACGAGTTTCGGCTTATCCTTGCCTATCATACGCAGGGTGAGGTAATTTATTGGAAATACCTTGATATTGAACCGCCGAACGGCTATGATATCGGGCGTGCGCTTGCTGCCGTCAGCGGCTATAAACTGGACGAAGTGCCGACGGAGAGCGGCTTTGCCGGGTACAAGGATTGGTTCATCCTGTTTTATAATCGCCCGGGATACACTGTTGAAGCCGGACGCGGCACGAATCCCCTGCCGCTCAGCCAATTCGGAAGGATTTATAACGATAATGTCGGAATAATGGCAACGGCACTGTCGGAGGCGGGGAAACTTTAAGGATTTCCCTGAGTAATTTATCTTTACAAAACACAAACCGAAGCTTGTGCGGTTTTTGCGGCCGTTCTGTTCGGTGCACTTGTTCTCGGCAAAGACATTGCGGCGGCAATGAAGCTTGCGGTTGATTTCACGGTTGCATCAATAAAAGCAACCGTCGGGGACAGCAGGCACAGATACGGGGTCAAGTTCGAGAAGGCATTGCCCGGGCTCATGCGGAGCTTGGAGAACTGACGGCATCGCGCAGGCGGTTTAATTCGTTTATTCCGTTTTCCGATTGACAATTTCCGCCGATATTCTTATAATACCTTTCGGCAAATGCCGACGGGCGCGGCGTTTGCACATGCAGGCGGATGCGGAGGTATTTTTTTGAAAAATTCAATTGAAAAAAGTGCTGAACCGGCGGCGGGGAGAATACGGCTTTATGAGGAGCCGGTCTACCTTGCCGCACTTGTGATGCTTTCACTTGCCGTTGCAATGACGGCGGCGGCGGATTTCGGCGTTTCGATGATCGTTGCTCCGGCGTATATCCTCAGCCTTAAATTTCCGTTCCTGACTTTCGGAAGGGCGGAATACATTATTCAGGCACTGCTGTTTGCGGTTTTCTGCATTTTGATGCGCCGCGTAAAGCCGGTGTACCTGTTTTCGTTCGTGACGTGCGTGATCTACGGCTTTGTGCTTGACGCATGGCGCAGCGTTGTGCCGGCATTCAATCCCGCAGTGACAGCACCGGGAAGTTTTGCTCTGCCTGTGCGCCTGCTTCTGTTTGCGGGCGGCGTGCTGCTCTGTTCGTTTTCGATCGCTTCGTTCTACAAAGTCTACCTTTATCCGCAGGTGTATGATTTTTTTGTTAAAATGCTGAGCCGCAGGTTCAACATTGCGCTGCCGAAATTCAAAACATGTTTTGATTTTTGCTGCCTTGCAGCCGCGTGCGTGCTGACGCTTGCTTTTTTCGGCAGATTCCGCGGCATAGGCATCGGAACGATAATCATGACGGCCGTCAACGGCGCGCTTATCGGGCTTTTCGGAAAAGTTCTTGACAGGTTCTTTGTGTTTGAACCGCTGTTTCCGAAGGTGAAGCGAATTTTTGAATAATATGCGCTTAAAAACAAAAGCGGAACAGGGGGAGAAAACTCCGTGTTCCGCTTTTTCGGCAAATGCAGGACATTGCCTGATTTAAAAATCAAATCAAAGATTTATTTTGGAGTCGTGTCAAAAAACGGGGGAAAATCAGAAGATGCTCAGGAACAATTGCTCCGAAAGCTTTTGAAGCAGCATTATTCCGGCATAACCGTTGCCCTTTTCATCCAGTGCGGGAGAAAAAATCCCGATGCCCATTCTTGTCGGCACAACCGCCATTATTCCGCCGCCGACGCCGCTTTTGGCAGGAACGCCGACGCGCACGGCAAACTCGCCGGAACCGTCATACATGCCGCAGGTCATGAGCACCGCATTCACATAGCGTGCATATTCATACGGAAACAGCCGCTTGAGGGGCTTTCCGTGGGAGGCAAGCACCCAGCCGATTTTTGCAAGGTCGCGGCAGTCGACAGAGATCGAGCAGGCCTTGAAATAACAATCAAGAACATCTTCAACGTCATCGGCTATCATGCCTTGGGATTTGAGCATGTATGCAAGCGCACGGTTTTTGTTGCCCGTCCGCTTTTCGGAAAGATAGACGCTTTCGTTAAGTGCGATATCGGGATTGTCCGCAAGGCGGCGCGTCAGGTCAAGAAGACGCTCGAAACGCTCGTTGTAGTCATTTCCGCGTATCATCGGACAGAGGGCGATCGCACCCATGTTGACCATTGGATTCAGATGCTCGCTCAAAAGGGACTGCGCCGAAACATTTATTGCATCGAAGGGCTTGCCCGTTGCTTCAACGCCGATGCGTGAGCGAACCTGTTCAATGCCGTTGTCCATTAACGCAAGCAAAAGCAGAATCGGCTTCACAACGCTTTGAATCGTAAATTTTTGGGTGTAATCACCCGCACAGTAATGTTTGCCGTCGCTGCTGATAAGGTACACCCCCAGTGCGTTCGGGTCGGCTTTTGTAAGCTCCGGAATATAGCTTGCCAATCTGCCCTCGGAAGCGTAGGGGCGGCATTGGTCAATGAGTTGTTCAAGCAGTTCGTCCATGGTTTCGGTGCATCCTTTCTTTATTCGGCAGCGGATTCGGTATGCCGCAGCTTTTTTCAAAATGTTTCGGTGAAGTAAATTTTAAGGCTTTTGCGCAAAAATGCAAGTATATTTTTAATATCGGATCCAACCGCTGCCCGCCGGCAATTGCATAAAGGAAAGAAAAACAAAAACGGAACCGCCCCTTTCGGAACAGTCCCGTGTGTTGTTTAAAACGAAAGCGTGTTAAAACGAAATCGAAAAAAAGATTACTTCATTCCGCGCTTAACCATTTCGGTGACGGCAAAAGTTGCAACATCGTCGGCATATTTGCTTGCGCCGAACCCTGCATCAAAGCCGAGTTCCTTTGCAAGCTCGTGGGTGATGCGTGCGCCGCCGCAGCAGACGATGAACCTGTCGCGCAGGCCTTCCGCTTCAAGCAGCTCGATAAGCTCGGTAAGGTTTTGAATGTGTATATCCTTCTGGGTAACGGTTTGGGAAACAAGAAGAACATCGGCGTTGACTTCAACCGCCTTTTTGATGAATTCCTCGTTGGGAACCTGTGCGCCCATGTTGATAGCTTCGATCATGTCATAGCGTTCAAGTCCGTAATGGCCTGCAAAGCCCTTGCGGTTCATGATTGCATCGATGCCGACGGTGTGCGCATCGGTGCCGGTGGAAGCGCCGATCATGACGATCTTCCTGCCGAAATGCTCGCGAATATATTCGTCGGTTTCTTCCATGCTCATGGTTTCCGCTTCAACGGTCTGCACATGGATGTTTTCATAGTCAACGGTATGCACAACGCTGCCGTAAACAACATAGAATGTGAACTCCTTGTCCAAAGACTTTGCAAGCGCAACGTTGGGTTCTTCAACGCCCATTTTGCGGACGAGCTGGCGTGCAGCTTCCATGCCCTTTTCATCGTTCTTAACGGGAAGGGTGAAGCTGAACTGAACCTTGCCGTCGTTCATGGTATCGCCGTATGCCTTGAGCCGTGTAAGGTCGAGAGTTGTGTCAAAATCAGCCTTGTGTGTGTTATAAAGTCCGCCGCTCATTATTCGTTGCCTCCTTTTTTATGCATCAGCTCAACAAAGGGGTTGAAATAGCAATCATCCTTGGTAACAACGCCGGCAAGACCTTTGCCGCCGTCGCGAGGACGCTTAATATCCGCAAACACGCCCTTTTCAAGCGTTGCAAACAAGCCTGTCTGCTCAATTTCACCGAGAAGGTCGGTTGCTTTCCGAAGAACTTCGTTTGCACGGGTCTGCATGATGCCGCCTTCTTTATAGGTCAGCTCACTGCCGAGATCGTGCATGGTGCGGAAGATGTACTGTGCATTCTCTATGGAGAGTGCACGGTCGCTCATGAACGGAGTGTGGATAGCTTCGGTGAGCATACCGAGAAGGTGGAGCTTCTGTCCTGTGAGGATCGTGACCATGTTGAAGAGTGCGTCCTGAACATGCCCGCGGAAAATGTTGCCCGTCATGAACTTGGTGGGGGGCATGTATTTAAGCGGTGCATTGGGGAAGATCTCCCTTGCCATCTGCGCCTGCGCAAGCTCGTAGAGGAAGCCGTTTTCAACATCGGGAGATATTTCGAATGCGTGCCCGAGACCCATCTGCTCTTCGGGAAGCCCGGCTTTGAGTGCGAATTGTTCGTTGAGGAACTGGGAAGCAAGCACGGTGTGCGCCTCTTCGACAGCATCGGCTGTGGTAAGGTAGTTGTCCTCGCCGGTGTTGATGATAACGCCGGCAAAGCTGTTGATAACGCGGCTGAAATACTGGTCAACGATCGTGCGCTGCATGTTGATATCGCGGAAGAGGATACCGTAAAGAGCATCGTTAAGCATTACGTCAAGGCGTTCCAACGCGCCCATGGCGGCGATTTCGGGCATACAGAGACCGGAACAGTAGTTGCACAGACGGATGTAGCGATGTTCCTGTTCGCCGACTTCGTCAAGCGCAGCGCGCATAAGGCGGAAGTTTTCCTGAGTTGCGTAGGTTCCGCCGAAACCCTCGGTGGTTGCGCCGTAGGGAACATAGTCGAGCAGACTCTGACCGGTGGTGCGGATAACGGCGATAATGTCCGCACCCTGTTTTGCGGCAGCCTTTGCCTGCACGATATCCTCATAGATGTTGCCGGTTGCAACGATAACATAGAGGTAGGGGTCGGTTTTGTCGCCGAAGCTGTTGAGATAATCATTGCGCTTTGCAACGTTTGTGCGAATGCGTTCTGCCGTGGCTTCCGCAACGGGCATGACGGCGGCGCGAATCTCTTCAATGCTGTGGGGAGCAACGGCGGAAAGATCAAGCTCGCCGCGGTCGATGCTCTCCGCAATTTGCTGCGGATTCATGCCGGTTTCGGTCATTGCGTTGCCGATATAGTAGGCTGCGCCGCCCGGGAGCAGACCCTTGTCGAAAAGGTGATCGACAACAACATTGGGCAGCGGAACTTCAAGTGCGTTTACACCGTCGATGCCGAGAAGGCGGCAAACGGCGCGCTCCACCGTTACCGTCGTGTGAAGGTCGATAAAGTTCTGAGTATCCTCCGCAATGCGGCGGGCAGATTCGCGGGCTTTATCAACAAGATTTCGATTGAGGTTAAGTTTTGATTCCATTGAGTGCTTATCCTCCTGACACTTTTCCATAATCCTTTTAAAGTCACCCGCCGGGACATGATCCCTGCGCCCGGCGGGCGGTGTGCGGCGCGTTCATGCGGAACAGAACACACCGAGTGGTTAACCTGCAATTGCTTAAGCAGCTTTCTGCGGAGCAATTACATGCCGATTATTCGTGATGCCCCCTCTTGAGCCTTTCAAGATCGGAGGGTTCAAGGGAGATTTTGCCGTCGCGCCTGCCCTGTTCAAGGCCTGCAACGCCGATAAGGTCGGGCTGTTCGCCGCGTGCCTTGCGGCAAACTTCACAATGACATACGTTTTCGTAATGCTCCGGCTCGGTATAGGTCGTGATAACGCCCTCGAAATTCCTGAGGATCGTCTTTCTGGGAGTCTGACTGATGACGTAGTTGGGCATAACGGGGGTTTTGCCGCCGCCGCCGGGTGCGTCAACAACAAAGGTGGGGATGCAGTAGCCGCTGGTGTGGCCGCGCAGACCCTCGATGATTTCGATACCCTTGCTTACGGGGGTGCGGAAATGGGTCAGACCCATGGAAAGATCGCAAACATAGATGTAGTAAGGACGAACGCGGATGCGAACGAGATCCTGAACAAGCTTTTTCATCACATGTACGCAGTCGTTGACGCCTGCAAGCAGAACACTCTGGTTGCCGAGGGGAATGCCTGCGTCTGCAAGCATCTCACATGCGCGCTTGCTCTCTTCGGTGATTTCATTGGGATGGTTGAAATGCGTGTTCAGCCAAACGGGATGGTACTTTTTGAGCATTGCGCAAAGCTCCGGGGTGATCCTCTGCGGCATGACAACAGGGGTTCTGCTGCCGAGACGGACGATTTCAACATGGGGCATCTTGCGCAGCTCGCTGATGATGTATTCAAGCTTTTCGTCGCTCTGCATGAGTGCGTCGCCGCCGGAAAGAAGAACATCGCGAACTTCGGTATGATTGCGGATATAGTCGAGACATTTCTCGATTTGGCAATCGGGAACGGCGGTATCATGCTGCCCCGCAAACCTGCGGCGGGTGCAGTGACGGCAGTACATGGAGCACTGGTCGGTGATAAGAAACAGGACCCTGTCCGGATAACGATGAGTCAAACCGGGCACGGGGGAATCCGTGTCCTCATGAAGGGGGTCAAGCTGATCCTCGGGAGCCTGATAAAGCTCTGCCGCGGAAGGAATGCACTGACGACGAACGGGATCATAGGGATCGTTCGGGTTGATGAGGGAGAGATAATAGGGAGTGATCGCCATGCGGAGCGTGCCGAGGCATTTCGCAACACCCTCTTCCTCCTCGGGAGTCAGGGAGATGTATTTTTTGAGATCTTCAAGAGTTTCGATGCGGTTTGCAACCTGCCAATGCCAATCGTTCCAAAGCTCATCGGGAACATCGGTGAACAGACCGTATTGCCTGCTTTTATTCATTTTTGCCTCCTTGCCTTTCGGCTGTCGTTGCGGGTATTCCGGGGTGTGAACCGGATTTCGGGCGATAAAAAACAATCTGCCCGAAAGTTATCGATAAAAATAATATCGATAAACGGTGTTTTATACGGGCTGTCCCCTGCCGCAAATCTGCGCAGCGCGGAGAGCAGCCCGGAAAAGGCTTATTCGCAAAAAACTGATTTATAAGCCCCTTATTCGGTTGACGTGTCGATAAACAGACGGTTATCAGCAGTACTTCTCGTCAAAGAGCTTGCGGAGCTTTTCGTTCTCGCGGAGAACGTTGAGGGTGATTTCGGCATGATCCTTGGTGTAGCCGTTGCCGATGATCATGGTAACGTCCTTGCCGATGCCCTCTGCGCCGAGTGCAGCCTTTGTGAAGCTGGTTGCCATGGAGAAGAAGTAAACGATGCCGTCGTCGCGAACGGGGAGGATCGCGCTCATTTCGCAGCTTTCGATGTTGACGCAGCAGATGGAGATGTCGTATTCCTTGCCGTCGTTTGCAGCCAGTGCGGCATCAAGCACTGCAATGGGTTCGGTTGCGCTTGCAACGATAACCTTGTTGTAAACGCCGAGTTCCATAAGGGCGGGAACCTGAGCGGGGTTGCGGACAACGCCGACAACATTGCCCTTGGGGCCTACCTTCTTCATTGCTTCGTAGCCGCAGAGAACGCCGCTCTTGCCGTTTGCGCCGAGGATAAGAACGCTGTCGCCTTCCTTGGGGAGCTTGCGGGCCTGTGCGGGTGCGCCTGCAACGTCGAGAGCTGCAAGTGCGAGAGGTTCGCTCATATCATCGGGCAGCTTTGCGTAGATGCCGCTTTCGAAAAGAACAGCCTGACCGATAATGTCAACGCGGTCGATATCCTTGTGGATAGCAAGGATCTTTTCGATTTTGAGCGGAGTGAGGGAGAGGGAAACGAGGGAAGCGATCTTGTCGCCGACTTTAAGGTCGCGATCCTTAAGATCTTCGCCGATGTATGCAACTTTGCCGATGAACATGCCGCCGGAACCGGTAACGGGGTTCTGCTGCTTGCCGCGCTCTGCAACGATGCCCATGATCATTTCGCCGATCTTCTGCTCGTCGCCGCCGCATGCTTCTTCAATCTGAGTGAATGAAGCGGAGTCGATGTTAAGGGAGATAACATCGCAGATGATCTCGTTGGAGTAGTGCTTGGTCATGTCGTTGTCGATTTTCCATGCTGCCTGAGTGAGAACGCCCTTGGGTTCGATAACTCTGTGAGTGCCGTATTTGTTGCCTTTAAGTTCCATTTTGGTTTCCTCCGAATAAAATTTAGGTTTATGGCGGATTATCGGTCATGCGCGGGGCGCAAGGCCGAGGATCTCGCGTGCTTCGGCGGGGGTTGCGATCTCCCTGCCGAGTTCCTTTGCAATGCGGACTGCTTTTTCAACAAGCTCGCCGTTGCTCTTTGCAAGAACGCCCTTTTCAAGGTAGACGTTGTCTTCAAAGCCGACGCGGACGTGGCCGCCGAGAAGAATGCCGAGGGTGATCATCGGGAATTCGGTTCTGCCGACGCCCGCAACCGTGAAGGTTGAACCCTGGGGAATGCTGCCTGCCATGAATACAAGGTCGCGCGGCGTGCCGCTGATGCCGCCGTTGACGCCCATAACAAAGTCAAAATGCATGGGGCTCTTGATAAAGCCTTTTTTGTTGAGGCGAATCGCCATATCGATCATGCCCTTGTCGAAAACTTCGACTTCGGGTTTGATATTGCGTTCGATCATGCGTTCGCCGAAATACTTGATGGTGTTTTCGGTGTTAACAAAGATGTCGTCCCCGCCGAAATTGCAGGTGCCGCAGTCGAGGGTTGCCATTTCGGGCATAAGCTCGATGGGCTGGAGCCTTTCGTCATCGCTCATGCCGACTGCACCGCCGGTGGAGGGCTGAATGATAACATCGGGACATTTTGCATAGATGGCATCCATGCATTCTTTGAAGCGTGCCTTATCCTGGGTGGGTGTGCCGTCATCATAGCGGACATGCAGGTGAATGATGCTTGCGCCCGCTTTGTATGCGGAATAGGCTTCGTTCGCAATCTCTTCAACCGTGTAAGGCACGGCGGGATTGTGTTCCTTGGTGACTTCCGCGCCGCAGATGCAGGCGGTGATGATGAGTTTTTCCATGGATTCCGATAGTTCCTTTCAAATTATTTTATTCTGCGGCAAACGTACCTTGAGGAAAACGGGAATCGAAAATCGGCAACCGGCAGTTCCGTTTCGCTGCCCGTTTGCAATTCCGTCTCGGCGTTTGCTTTTTGTTTTGATTTTTACACAGGGGACACGAAAGTATAAATATGCGTTCCCTTGCGGAAGATTATTTTTTCCCGAACAACGCCGATCTTACAACACCTTTTGGATCCTTTATAAGCAATACAACAAGCCATATGACAAGACCCAGCGCAACAACGGAAAGCCCGAGAAAAAAGATCGTTGAGCATATCGACCGGGACGGGGGTAAAAAGACCGGCTCCGATTTCAATATACTCAAATATTGCATCTACAAGCCACATAAGCGATGCTCCCCAATACATCCAGCAGAGAATGCCGACTTTCATCTCGTTTTCAGGTGCTTTTTTGTACCAGACAATTGTGGAGGCAATTGCAGCAAATACCGTTGTAAGCAACGTCATCTTTGCATTCCTCCGAGTAAGCCTTCGGGCGATTTGAGCGATTTCTTTTCCGCAAAACGGGAGACTGCGAGCATGCCGACCCAGACGGCGGTAACGGTAACGGCCATCATTACGCCGGCACTGCCCATTTCCGCAAGCATTTCTCCGGTTTCACCGCTTTTAACAGCTGTCAGAAAAGGAAAAAACGGAACGATTTCTCCATGCCAAACGTGCTCGAAAGCTAAGAGAGCGGAGCCGCCCCAAAGCAGCTTGTTGAGCCAACCAAGCTTGGCGGAAAACGGGGTTTTGATACTTCCAAAGCTGTGCCGTCGGCAGAATTAAGCTTGACGGCAGCTTTCTTCTCGGTGGATTTCAGAGCTTTTTCAACAATTGTTGTAACGATTGCCTCGGCAACCGGAACAAGAAAACATGCCATTTGTGTACCTCCTGTAAACTAATGCAGACAAGTATGGATTACAAACAGTGCAATTTATTTGCGGTGTTTGTCTATTTTACCGCATTGCAGAAAGGCAGAGACTTTCTGCCAATGACAAACAGTGCAGTTTATTTGCGCTGTTTGTCTGTATCTTCCGCATCGCAGAAAGGCAAAGACTTTCTGCCAATGACAAACAGTGCAGTTTATTTGCGCTGTTTGTCTGTTTTACCGCATCGCAGAAAGGCAAAGACTTTCTGCCAATGACAAACAGTGCAATTTATTTGCGCTGTTTGTCTGTATCTTCCGCATCGCAGAAAGGCAAAGACTTTCTGCCAATGACAAACAGTGCAATTTATTTGCGGTGTTTGTCTGTTTTACCGCATTGCAGAAAGGCAAAGACTTTCTGCCAATGACAAACAGTGCAGTTTATTTGCGCTGTTTGTCTGTATCTTCCGCATCGCAGAAAGGCAAGGACTTTCTGCCAATGACAAACAGTGCAATTTATTTGCGCTGTTTGTCTATGGGCACCACGCAGGTTCCCGTTGCTCTGCAAACAACGATGGGTTCCTCAAGGAAATCGCATGCGGAGTCGTTAATATCGGTGCGCGGAACAATAACCTTGCGTGCTTCAAAGCTCATCTTGCGGGAGCTGTTGCCGATATGGGTGATTTCGCCGTATGCTTCGATATAGTCGCCGGCATAGACGGGTGCTATGAATTCGACCATGTCATATGCTTTGAACAGGCCTTCATCGCCGTCGCACTTAATGAGAAGTTCGGTTGCAACGTCGCCGAAAAGGGCAAGCATGTGTGCGCCGTCAACAAGATTTCCGCCGTAATGAGCATCCTGAGAGCTCATGCGAAGGCGAATGGTGGATGTGATTTTTTGTTCCATTTTATGTTCCTCCGTGGTATAATTTTTGCAAAAAACGGGCTTTTCGGGCAAAAAACAAAAAAAGCACCATCAACGCAGAAAACCCCGCGTGAATAGCGCATCATCAGTACCCAAGCCGAAAACGACCCGCGATGACAGTCGCAGCGCACTGAGCTGCTGCGCCCAAGCACGGGGGAAGCGGATTCCCCGCCGCACTTTCGGCAAGAGCCGCATTCAGCCTTTCGCCGGAACCGCCCGTTTTGCGAAAGCTTACCTCGACTTCTGCGCCTCTATCTTCATAGTTCAGTATATCTTTTTTTCACCCTTTTTGTCAATAGGAAAAGAGCGTTCCAAACAGATATATTTCGAAAAACGCGAAAAACCGGAAGAAAACTCGGTTTCAGCCGTCAAGCTTGCAGCCGACGCCGAGTTCGTTGCGAATGCCGGGAAGAGGAACGGAAACACCGGCAAATTTTTTTCTAATATTTGCTATGTTCATTTGAAGCTTTTGATGGACATCAAAAGTTTCAATCACATCGGGTTTCAGCCGTCAAGCCTGTAGCCGACGCCGAGTTCGTTGCGAATGCCGGGAAGAGGAACGGAAACACCGGCAAATTTTTTTCTAATATTTGCTATGTTCACTTGAAGCTTTTTGATGGACATCAAAAAGTTTCAATCACATCGGGTTTCAGCCGTCAAGCCTGTAGCCGACGCCGAGTTCGTTGCGAATGCCGGGAAGAGGAACGGAAACACCGGCAAATTTTTTTCTTATATTTGCTATGTTCACTTGAAGCTTTTTGATGTTAGCCTCATTCACCCCTTCGCCCCACACGGCCTTTATCACCTTTTGATACGTCATCATTCGGCCGCTGTTTTCCGCAAGCAGGAGCAGCAGATTGTATTCCGTTTGAGTGAGCCGAACTTCGGATTCGCCTGCAAAAACGCGGCGGGCATCGCAATCGATCGTGAGTGCGCCGATGCAGAGCCTGCCGTCCGTTTCGCCTGTTCCGTGCTGTCGCCCGGTGCGGAGAGCGGAACGCATTCGCGCAAGCAGTTCGGCCGAACCGAAAGGCTTTGTAACATAATCATTTGCACCGCCGTCAAGCGCAACAACCTTGTCCGTTTCGTCGCTGCGTGCGGAAAGCACTATTACGGGCACGGCAGAACGGCTGCGTATGAACTCAAGCAGCTGCATTCCGTCCCCGTCGGGCAGCCCGAGGTCAAGAAGAACAAGGTCGGGCGTGTGTGAAAGAAAACAGGGCTTGGCTTCGGCACAGTTTGCAGCTTCAATTACGATATAGCCGGAGGCGTTGAGCAGTGCATTCACATATTTGCGTATGCTCGGCTCATCCTCAACGAGCAAGATTTTGTATTTGTTGTTCATGGGCATTCCGGCGTTGATGAACGGCGCGGGTTTGCGGGGAGACTGCAAAAAGGCGGCTCCCCGCGACATCGGTCATTGTTGTTTATAAGTTATACGTTGATGCTTACGTCGCCTGTTTCGGCGGCGCAGCCTGAAATCCGCGCGCGCGCTTCGGCAACGAATTCTTCCACCTGTTCGGGGCAGATTCCGATGAATGCGGCGGGATCGAGCACGGCGGTTATCTCTTCCCTGTCCAGCGGGAAGGCGGGATCAAGCGCAAGCCTGTCGAGAAGGTCGCAGTTCAGCCCCTCCTTCATGCGTGCCGTCGCTTCCATGGAACGGGTGCGGATGACCTCGTGAAGCTCCTGCCTGTCGCCGCCCTTGCGGACCGCACTCATGAGCAGGTTTTCCGTGGCAATGAAGGGAAGATATTCAAGCACGGTTCGTTCGACGATTTTTTCGTTGACGTGGATGCCGGCGGTGACGTTGCGCATAAGCCTGAGCACTGCGTCACAGGCGAGGAAACCCTCCGGAAGTGATATGCGGCGGTTCGCGGAGTCGTCCAAAGTGCGTTCGAACCATTGTGTTGAGGCCGTCATCGGCGCGTTCAGTGCATCCGCCATGATATAGCGCGAAAGCGAACAGATTCGCTCGCAGCGCATGGGGTTGCGCTTGTATGCCATTGCGGAGGAACCGACCTGATTTTTTTCGAACGGTTCTTCAACCTGCCGCAGGTGCTGAAGCAGCCGCATGTCGTTTGCAAACCGATATGCACTTTGTGCAATTGCGGAAAGCACGTTCAGAATGCGGCTGTCGTATTTGCGGGGGTAGGTTTGCCCCGCAACGGGGAAAAGCGTTGAAAAACCGCATTCCTCCGCGATCATTGCATTCAGTTCGCGAACCTTTTGAACGTCGCCGTCAAAAAGCGAGAGGAAACTTGCGTCCGTGCCCGTTGTTCCGCGGCAGCCGTGAAACAGCAGGTTGTCGATAACAAAATTCAGCTCGTCAAGGTCAAGCAGGAAATCCTGCGCCCAGAGGCAGGCGCGTTTGCCGACGGTCACAAGCTGAGCGGGCTGAAAATGCGTGTAGCCCAAAGTCGGCATTGCACGGTATTTGTATGCAAAATCGCAAAGTGCGGCAATGACGGAAACAAGCTCGCTGCGGATGTGCAGCAGAGCATCGCGGTAAATCATGATATCCGCATTATCCGTAACATAGCAGCTTGTTGCGCCGAGGTGGATAATTCCGGCGGCATCGGGGCAGCTTTCGCCGTAAACATGGATATGCGCCATGACGTCGTGGCGAAGCTTTTTTTCCCATTCCGCAACGGCGGCATAGTCTATTTCGTCATCAACATGCGCTTCAAGCTGCGCCACCTGTTCATCCGTTACCGGAAGACCGAGACGATGCTCCGCGCGGGCAAGCGCAACCCAAAGCCTGCGCCATGTGCCGTAGCGTTTGTCCGGCGAGAAGAGGCGCAGCATGTATTCCGAGGCGTATCGGCTCGAAAGGGGGCTTTCGTAAAATTCTTTCATAAATTAATCGTCCTTCAACAGTTTTCGGGCAGTCCTCTTATCGGAGGATTATCTCTTTCCTGCCCGGGCCGACGGAAACATAGCTTATGCGGCAGCCGATTTCGCGTTCAACGTATTCAACGTATTTGCGGGCATTTTCGGGAAGCTCGTCATAGGTGCGAATCTTTGAAATGTCGCAGCCCCAACCGGGAAGTTTAACATAAATGGGCTTTGCCCTGCCGAGTTTCGAAGGGAAGGGGAACGTGCGGGTCACTTCACCGTCGCATTCGTATGCGGCGCAAACGGGAATGGAATCCATGTAGGAAAGGATGTCGAGCTTTGTGAGCGCGACTTCCGTTGCACCCTGCATCTGAACGCCGTACCGCGTTGCAACAAGGTCGATGGGGCCGACTCTGCGGGGGCGTCCCGTTGCGGCGCCGTATTCACCGCCCTCTTTACGCAGCCTTTCGGCCTCTTCTCCGAACCATTCGGCGGTGAAAGGACCTTCGCCGACGCAGGTGGAATATGCTTTCACAACGCCGATGACGCGGTTCACGGGAATGTCCGGCGCACCGGAGCCGATGGGAGCGTATGCCGCAAGGGGAGAGCTTGAGGATGTGTAAGGATAGATGCCGAAATCAATGTCGCGCAGAACGCCGAGCTGAGCTTCGTAAAGGATCTTTTTGCCCTCGTGAGCCGCTTTGCGCAGGTATGCGCTCGTGTCGCCGATATAGGGCTTGAGAATCTCGCCGTAGGTATCGAGGTATTCAACCATGCTTTCAAGGGAGAAAGGTTCGCCGCCGTATACGCGGGTTATCTGAAGGTTTTTGAATTCAAGAACATCGGAAAGGTGGTCGATAAGGTATTCCCTGTCGAACAATTCACCGAGCATAATGCCCTTTTTCATGTATTTGTCGCCGTAAACGGGGGCAATGCCGCGCTTTGTCGAACCGTAGGGTTTGTCGGAAAGGCGTGCTTCTTCAAGCCCGTCCAATGCAACATGATAGGGCATAACAATGATGGCACGGGAGCTTATCATAAGGTTTTCCGGGGAGATATAGACGCCTGCATCGTGCAGCCGTTCGATTTCGCCGCAGAGGTGGCGGATGTCGACAACGGTGCCGTTGCCGAGAATATTCATCTTTTCACGGCGGAAAATGCCGGAAGGCAAAAGATTCAGCGCAAATGTGCCGTAGTCGTTTTTGATGGTGTGTCCTGCATTGTTGCCGCCCTGGTAACGAACAACAATGTCATATTCTTCCGCAACGAGGTCAACCATTCGGCCCTTGCCCTCATCGCCCCAGTTGATGCCCACGATGGCGCATGTTTTCATAATCTGTACTCTCCTTTTTGTATAAAGCCGGAGCTTTTTGCAAAGCCGAAGCTTTGCTCCGGTTTCGTAAGCGGAATCGAATGCTGCATTGCGGGCGCAGCATTTTGTTTTGCGGTCGATTCGGGTAAAAATCGCGCCGAAAGTGCCGGCTGACCGCGCTTTTGAACCCCTCGCTTTCAGAGCCTCTCCGTTGAGATTGAGAATGAGATTGAGAAGATTCCCTCCGCAGAGGTTTTTCCGAAAAGACTGCCGCAGCGGAGTTTTGCTTTACCCGTACAATAATAACATTATATTCCGTTTATTGCAAGCGCGAATGCGGGGGGCGCGGTTTTATCGGAATGCAAAAAACCATGCAAATAAAGCAAAAACGAGCGGATAAAAATATATCGGGCAACATATTTGATATATCTGCAAAAAAGCCTTGAAATTGCAGGTAAAAATCTGTTACCATGAACCCATGAAACAACGGAGGTGGGCAGCATGAAACGTGTTGCGGTCATCATGGGGAGCGACAGCGACCTGCCGGTTGTGTCCGGCTGTGCGGCAAAGCTCGATGAACTCGGAATAAACTATGAAATGCGCGTTATGTCCGCGCACAGAACCCCGGCGGATGTTGCGGAATTCGCACAAAACGCCTATAAACGTGATTTCGGCGTTATTATCGCCGCAGCGGGCAAGGCGGCGCATCTTGCGGGCTTTATTGCCGCAAACACAACTCTGCCCGTTATCGGCATACCCATCAAAGCTTCAACGTTTGACGGGCTGGATGCCCTGCTTGCAACGGTGCAGATGCCCTCGGGCGTGCCCGTGGCAACGGTTGCCGTCGATGGTGCGGCCAACGCCGCGATACTTGCGGCTCAAATGCTTTCGCTTGCGGAACCCGCACTTCACGAAAAGCTTGACGCAATGAGAATAAAAATGGCGGAGGATGTCCGCAAAAAGGATGCCGCATTGCAGCACAGAGATTAACAATAAACAAAGATAGCCGCAGCCCGTAATGATGCGGCTATCAAACTTTTTTTCGGGGACTGCGGTGCGAACGGCACTTTCAAAAAACGGTGCCGTTCCGACTGCGGAACCGAACGACGAAACGCAAACAACAAAAATAACAAACAAGGCAAACGGATACCGAAAAGGAGGAACAAAAATGAAAAAGACTCAGCAGCTCTACGAAGGCAAGGCAAAGAAGGTTTACGCAACCGATGTCGAAGGTATTTATATCGTTGACTATAAGGACGATGCAACCGCATTTAACGGCGAAAAGAAGGGTACAATCGCGGGCAAGGGCGTTATCAACAACCGCGTTACGAACTATCTTATGAAAATGCTTGAAGAAAAAGGCATTCCGACTCATTTTGTCGAACAGCTTTCCGACAGGGAGACGGCGGTCAAAGCCGTCCGCATCGTTCCTCTTGAGGTCATTGTCCGCAACGTTGCGGCGGGTTCGCTTGCAAAACGCATAGGTTTCCCCGAAGGCACGAAACTCAAAAGCACCGTTCTCGAACTTTGCTACAAGGACGATGCATTGGGCGATCCCATGATTAACGACAGCCATGTTTTTGCAATGGGTCTCTGCACGCCGGAGGAGCTTGAAACGATAAAAAAATACGCTCTGAAAATCAACGAAATTTTGACCGCATTCTTTGCGGAAGTCAACATCGAGCTTATCGATTTCAAACTTGAATTCGGAAGACTGAGCGACGGCACAATTGTGCTTGCGGACGAGATTTCGCCGGATACCTGCCGTTTCTGGGACAGCAAAACCCACGAAAAACTGGATAAGGATCGTTTCCGCCGCGACCTCGGCAATGTTGAAGGCGCATATCACGAGATTCTGCACCGCCTGATGGGCGAGTAAGCTTTTGCGCGAAACTCGGAGAATTAACGGAACGATTTATCTGGATTGAGAACAGCAAAATGGATATTTTGGAAAACATAACCGAACACGAAACAACCTTTGAGCACCTCGGCGAGGAATGCGGCGTGGTGGGCATTGCCGCTTCAAAACGCGAAAACGTTGCCGCACTTGCCTATTATGCACTCTATGCTTTGCAGCACCGCGGGCAGCAGAGCGCAGGCATTGCCGTCAACGACGACGGCGTTATAAACGCGCACTGCGATGAGGGGCTTGTCAACGAGGTATTTGACGGAAATTCGCTTGCAAAACTCGGAACGGGAAGCATGGCGGTCGGGCATGTCCGCTATTCCACAACCGGCTACGAAAAGCGCATCAACTGCCAGCCCCTTGTGGTGAACCACATAAAGGGCACGATGGCGATAGCACACAACGGCAACCTTGTCAACGATGCCGAACTGCGTGAGGAACTGGAGCTTGCGGGTTCTATTTTCCACACAACGACCGACACGGAAGTCATTGCATACACAATTACCAAAGAACGGCTGACGGCTGATTCCATTGAGGAGGCCGTATCGCGCACAATGGACAGGATAAAGGGTGCCTATTCACTTGTTATCATGTCGCCCAAAAAACTCATTGCCGCACGCGACCCGCACGGGTTCCGTCCGCTCTGCATCGGAGAACTGTCCGAAGGCGGTTACTGCTTTGCTTCCGAAACATGTGCGCTTGATGCAATGGGCGCGAAATTCCTGCGCGATGTTGAACCGGGCGAGATAGTTGTTGTTGAAAACGACGAGCTGCGCAGCCTGCGCAGCCACTGCGGAAAAGTCAAGCCTGCGCTCTGCGTGTTTGAATACATCTATTTTGCGCGTCCCGACAGCGTTATTGACGGCTGTTCGGTGCATCTTGCGCGCCAGCGCGCAGGTTCGTTCCTTGCGCTTGAACATCCCGTGCAGGCGGATGTTGTTATCGGCGTTCCCGATTCCGGGCTTGATGCCGCGATCGGCTTTTCAAGACAGTCCGGCATTCCCTACGGCATAGGCTTTATCAAAAACAAATATATCGGCAGAACCTTCATTCAGCCGAAACAGAACGAGCGTGAAAAGCTCGTTCGGATCAAGCTCAACCCCGTATCCGCAACGGTCAGCGGCAAGCGCGTTGTGCTTATCGATGATTCCATCGTTCGCGGAACAACAATCAAGCGTATCGTCCGCCTTCTGCGTGAAGCGGGTGCAACGGAGGTGCATGTGCGTTCCGCCGCGCCGAAATTCCTGTTCCCCTGCTATTTCGGCACGGATGTTCCCTCGCGGGAGGAGCTGATTGCAAACAAATACAACGATGAGGAACTTGTTCGCGAACTCGGGCTCGATTCCCTCGGTTTCCTGAGCGTTGAGAACGCAAGGCTGCTTGCCGGCAACGGCAAAACGGATTATTGTGTCGGCTGCTTCACGGGCGAATATCCCTGCGAGCCGCCCAAACGCCGCTATGTCAACAAATATGCGCGCAAGCTCAGCGAAAAATCCGATACGCCGCAGCCGAAAGAGTAACCGAACAGAAAAGCCGCGGCTCTGACGGGCCGCGAACGCAATCGAAACCACCGAACAAAATAAACCAAACGGATTTATCAGATCGAAAGGAAGAACATAAATGGCAAACAACAACAGCAGGAGCGAAAGCTACGAAAAAGCGGGCGTTGATATTACTGCGGGCTATCGCGCCGTTGAACTGATGAAAAAACACATTTCGCGCACGATCACGCCCGGTGCAATGCCCTCCATCGGCAATTTCGGCGGCCTGTTTGCACCGGATCTTGCAGGCATGAGCGAACCCATCCTTGTCAGCGGTACGGACGGCGTGGGAACGAAACTTAAGCTCGCCTTTTTGAGCGACAAACATAACACCGTCGGCATCGACTGCGTTGCAATGTGTGTGAACGACATCATCTGTTGCGGTGCAAAGCCTCTGTTTTTCCTTGACTATATCGCACTCGGCAAAAACATTCCCGAAAAAGTTGCCTCCGTTGTTGAGGGCGTTGCGGAGGGCTGCGTGCAGTCCGGCTGCGCACTTATCGGCGGCGAAACGGCCGAAATGCCGGGTTTCTACCCTGCGGACGAATATGACCTTGCAGGGTTTGCCGTCGGCATCGTGGACAGGAGCAAGGTGTTCGACATTGAAACGCAGCGTCCCGGAGATGTTATCATTGCGCTGCCGTCAAGCGGAGTTCATTCCAACGGCTTCTCCCTTGTGCGCAAGGTTTTCAATCTCAATTCAAACAATGCCGTGCTCGGAACCCATGTTGAATCTCTCGGAAAAACTCTTGGCGAAGCTCTGCTTGAGCCCACAAGGATTTACGTTAAACCCGTGCTGGAGCTTGCAAAGGAAGTCCGCATAAAGGGCTGTGCACATATCACCGGCGGCGGCTTTTATGAGAATATCCCGCGCTGCCTTAAAAAAGGCATTGCGGCAAGAATAAACAAAAACGCACTGCGCATTCATCCGCTTTTTGACCTTATCGCGTCAACGGGAGATATCCCCGAAAGGGACATGTTCAACACCTTCAACATGGGCGTCGGCATGTGCCTCATCGTTTCACGCGAGGATGCGGATCGTGCGCTTGAAATTCTCCGCGCAAACGGCGAGGAGGCTTACATCTGCGGCGACACCGTGCTCGGCGAAGGTATTGAGATATGCTGACGGGCGGAGAACTTTCCGCCGCGATCGGCAAAAGCGGCAGCTGCGGCGGGGCCGAAGCTCCCCGCCGTCCGCGCGCTGCCGTGTTCGTTTCCGGAGGGGGAACGAACCTTCAGGCTTTGCTCGACAAGCGCGGTTCGGTTATAAAAAGCGGCGATATTGCGCTTGTTGTTTCCAACAAGCCGGATGCATTCGCACTTCAGCGGGCAAAAAATGCGGGCATTGAAGCGGTTTATCTTCCTCAAAACAGGCAGGACCCCGCACTGTTCGAAACGGCGGCGCGGAAACTGCTCAAGGAGCGCGAAATCGATGTTGTCGTGCTTGCGGGCTTTCTTGCAATACTGAGTGCGGATTTTACCGAAATTTACGACAGGCGCATCATCAACGTTCATCCGTCACTCATCCCGTCCTTCTGCGGAAAGGGGTACTACGGTCTGCGCGTTCACGAGGCTGCGCTTGCATACGGCGTGAAGGTCACGGGTGCAACGGTACACTATGTAAATGCGGTTGCCGACGGCGGCGAGATAATCATGCAGAAAGCCGTTGATGTGCTTCCGGGCGACACTCCGGAAACCTTGCAGCGGCGCGTTATGGAACAGGCGGAATGGGAATTGCTGCCCCTTGCGCTTGAACAGGTGTTTTTATCAATAAAATCAACAGAACAGTGAAACAAACAGTGAACAAACGAGTCGGAATCGAAATGCGAAAGGCGGAATAAATGAAAACTATCAACGAATACCTGAACGGCAATACCTATCCCGGACGCGGCGTGCTTATCGGAAAAAGTGCGGACAACACACATTATGTGACCGCATACTTCATCATGGGCAGAAGCGAGAACAGCCGCAACCGCATATTTGAACCGACCGAGGACGGCATCAGAACGCGGGCGTTCGACGAAAAAAAGCTGACAGACCCTTCGCTTATCATCTATTCTCCCGTGCGGAAGGTCAACGGCTGCACCGTCGTTACCAACGGCGACCAGACGGACACCGTTGCCTGCGAAATTGCGGAGGGCGGAAGCTTTGAATCCGCACTGCGCAAAAGGAGCTTTGAACCTGATGCTCCGAATTTTACCCCGCGCATCAGCGGCATTCTTTACCCCGAAACAGGCGAATACACCCTCAGCATACTGAAGGCGGAAACACCCGACGGCGCACGCTGCCGCAGAAATTTTTACAATTACGAACCCGAAGCGGGGACGGCACATCTTATCCACACATATGAGCATGACGGCTCGCCGCTGCCCTCGTTCTGCGGTGAACCGGTGCGCATTGCGCTGAACGCGCCCGATGCAGAGACCCTTGCCGAAGAAATTTGGGCAGGTCTTGATGAAAACAACCGTGTTTCGCTCTTTGTGCGCTTTATCGGCTGCGTGGACGGCGCGGAGGACACATTCATCATCAACCGGCACACCCGCTGAGCGCTGTGCGGCTTTGCAAAAAAACGGAGCCGGTCAACGTCAACTTAAGTTACCCTGACCGACCGTAAGAACTGAAACAAACAATAACCGAATAAAACCGAACATACTAACGGAGGCAAACATGCGATACGAACTTAAATACGGCTGCAATCCCAATCAGAAACCCGCTGCAATTTCAATTGACGGCGAACTGCCGATTGCCGTTTTGAACGGCAGGGCGGGCTATATCAACCTTCTTGACGCACTCAACGGGTGGCAGCTCGTCAGAGAACTTCGCACCGCAACGGGACTTCCTGCGGCGGCATCGTTCAAACACGTCAGCCCGGCAGGTGCGGCCGTCGGCATTCCGCTGAACGAGACGCTTCGCAAAATGTACTTTGTTGATGAAACAACAGAGCTTTCGCCCCTTGCCTGTGCCTATATTCGCGCAAGAGGTGCGGACAGAATGAGCTCCTTCGGAGATTTTATCGCCGTCAGCGACAGGGTCGATGTTTCGCTTGCGAAAGTTTTGAAGCATGAAGTTTCGGACGGCATTATTGCTCCGGATTACGATGAGGATGCGTTTGAGATCCTTTCCGCAAAGAAAAAGGGTGCATACACGGTAATTAAAATCGACGAAAACTATGTTCCCGCTCCCATTGAAACGCGCACGGTGTTCGGCATCACATTCGAACAGGGACGCAACGATTCAACGATTGACGAAAGCCTGCTTTCAAATATCGTGACCGAAAACAAAAACCTGCCCGAAAGTGCGAAACGCGACCTTGTTATTGCGCTTATCACGCTTAAATACACCCAGTCCAACTCCGTTTGCTATGTTGAAAACGGACAAACGATCGGAGTGGGCGCGGGGCAGCAATCCCGCATTCACTGCACACGCCTTGCGGGCAATAAAGCCGACATTTGGCACCTGCGCTCGCATCCTTCCGTGCTGAACCTGCCGTTCCGTGCGGATATTCCGCGCCCCAACCGCGATAATGCAATTGATTTGTATTTAAACGAGGATGAATGCGGAGACGTGCTTGACGACGGAAATTGGCAGAATTTCTTCACCCGCCGCCCCGAGCCGATGACAAAGGAACAGAAGCGGGAATGGCTGAGCAGGTTCGGCGAAACCGCACTTGCAAGCGATGCGTTCTTCCCGTTCGGCGATAATATCGAGCGTGCTTTCCGCAGCGGCGTTGCCTATATTGCTCAGCCCGGCGGTTCGGTGCGCGATGATGCCGTTATTGAGGCATGCAACAAACACGGCATGGTCATGGCTTTTACCGGACTGCGCCTTTTCCACCATTGATTTTTAACGGAGCGGTTTATTCGGATATTCGGATATTCGGATATTCGGATCTGTTCGGCACTCGGCAGTGTGCCGGGCGGACGGAAAAGAACGGTCAATTAAGCGGACATAACAATTAAGCGGACATAGACGAAAAGGATTTCCCGATGCAGGTGCGGAACGTGCGGAAGGGACGGAACAAGGAACGGAATTTAGAGTAAAAAATGCAGATAACAAAGGATAAACTCAATATTGCCGTCATAGGCGGCGGCGGACGCGAACATGCGATAATCAGGCGGCTTGCTCAAAGCCGCAGAGCGGGAAAGATATATGCGCTTCCCGGAAACGGCGGAATTTCCCGCGAACATGCCGGCAGCGATTCATGCCCGGTGACCTGCACAGGCATTGCCGCAACGGATTTGGAAAAAATTGTGGATTTTGTGCTGAACAACGAAATTGACTTTGCTGCCGTGATTCCGGACGACCCTCTCGTTATGGGGCTCTGCGACATGCTGCGCGAAAAGGGCATTCCCTGCTTCGGCCCGAGCAAGGCTGCGGCAATAATCGAGGGCAGCAAGGCTTTTTCAAAGGAACTCATGCAGAAATACGGTATTCCGACAGCCGAATACAAGGTCTTTTCGGATGCCGATGCTGCGGCAGAATACGCGGCGCACCACAGCCTTCCCGTCGTTGTCAAAGCGGACGGGCTTGCTCTCGGCAAGGGCGTTATAATTGCAAAAACTCACGAGGAAGCGATTGAAGCCGTGAACGACATGATGCGGGGCGGCAAATTCGGCAGGAGCGGCACAACTGTCGTTGTTGAAGAGTTCCTGACCGGACCCGAGGTTTCCGTGCTTGCGTTTACGGACGGAAAAACAGTTGTTCCCCTGCCCTCTTCAATGGATCATAAACGTGCGGGCGACGGCGACACGGGACTGAACACCGGCGGCATGGGCGTTATTGCACCGAATCCTTTTTACACAAAAGCGGCGGAGGAGCAGGTTATGCAAAGCATCATCCTCCCCACGCTGAACGCAATGAATGCCGAGGGACGGACTTTCCGCGGGTGTCTGTATTTCGGACTTATGCTCACACCGAACGGCCCGCGTGTTATTGAATATAACTGCCGTTTCGGCGATCCGGAAACGCAGGCTGTGCTGCCCCTTGTTGAAGGCGACCTGCTTGAAATGATTGCGACGCAGGCGGGGACGCTTGACAAATGCGAGATCAAGCTTTCCGACAAATCCTCCTGCTGCCTTGTGCTTGCAAGCGGGGGCTACCCGGAAAAATACGAAAAGGGCAAACTCATCACCTTTGACGGCGATGTTGAAGCAGATTGCGGGGTATGCATCTTCCATGCGGGAACAAAACTCAGAACACCCGACAGCAGCGAATTCGTTACAAGCGGCGGGCGCGTGCTCGGCATCACGGCCGTTCGCGATACGCTTGAAGAGGCGGTTCGGGCGGCATATGCGGCAGCCGAACGAGTGCATTTCGACGGAAAATATTCAAGAAGCGACATCGGACTTTCCGCATTGCGCGAAAGCCGTTTAAAAAACGGGTAAACGCCGGCACCGTCGGCATTTGCCGAAAGAACGAACATTACGGAATACGGGAAATTTAACGGGAGACAACAGAATGGTTTACAGAATTTACAGCGAAAAACGCCCCGAATTTTCGGAAGCGGCGGAAGGGCTTGCGAAGGATATTCGCGAATTTCTCGGGATCCGCACTCTTGAAGGGGTTCGCATCATCAACAGGTATGACGCGGAGGGTGTGGACGAAGCGACGTTCAACGCCTGCATCGAAACCGTTTTTTCCGAACCGCAGGTTGACAGAACCTATACGGAAGCTGAATTCCGTGCGGAAATCTGCGGCAATGCGGCGGGTGCAAAAGTTTTTGCGGTTGAATACCTGCCGGGGCAGTTCGACCAGCGGGCGGATTCCGCAGCGCAGTGCATAAGCCTTGTTGCGCAGTGCGAAAGGCCGGCAGTGCGTTCGGCCGCCGTATACATGCTTTCGGGCAGTCTTACATCCGAAGAACTGAACAGGATAAAGGCATACATTATCAACCCCGTGGATTCGCGCGAAGCCGCGCTTGAATGCTGTGACACGCTTGCAATGCGCTGCGACGAGCCTGCTCAGCCGCCGCGCGTAAAGCTGTTTGACACCCCTGCAAAGGAGCTTATCGCGCTTTACGGGCTTGCAATGGATGAGGCGGATGCGGAGTGCCTTAAAGTCTATTTTAAAACAGAAAATCGTGAGCCGACGCTGACCGAACTCCGCGTTATCGACACATATTGGTCGGATCATTGCCGCCATACAACCTTCAACACGCATTTGACGGATGTTGAATTCGAAGATGAACGCGTTCGGCGCGAATTCGAAAATTACCTTGCTCTTCGCGAAAACATCGGGGACAAAAAGCCCGTATGCCTCATGGATATTGCCTGCGTTGCGGCAAAGGCACTTAAAAAAAGCGGCGAATTGCGCAATCTTGACGAGTCGGACGAAATCAATGCCTGCACCGTGAAGATAAAGGTCGATGCCGACGGCATTGAGGAGCCGTGGCTGCTGCTGTTTAAAAACGAAACGCACAACCACCCGACGGAGATCGAACCCTTCGGCGGTGCGGCAACCTGCATCGGCGGCGCGATACGAGATCCCCTTTCGGGGCGGAGCTATGTTTATCATGCAATGCGCGTGACGGGCGGCGCAAACCCGCTTGCCCCGATTGAAAGCACCATCCGCGGCAAGCTTCCCCAAAGAAAACTTGCTGCAACGGCGGCGCAGGGCTACAGCTCCTACGGCAATCAGATCGGCATTGCAACGGGCCTTGTGGATGAAGTTTACCATGACGGCTATCTTGCAAAGCATATGGAAATCGGTGCTGTTGTCGGTGCGGCGCCCGAACGGAATGTCCGCCGCGAAAAACCTGCTGCGGGCGATGCCGTTATCCTTCTCGGCGGAAGAACGGGACGCGACGGCTGCGGCGGTGCAACGGGCTCAAGCAAGTCACACAACATATCATCACTTGAAACATGCGGAGCGGAGGTTCAAAAGGGCAATGCGCCCGAGGAACGCAAACTGCAAAGGCTGTTCCTGAACCCGGAAGCTTCAACATTGATAAAATGCTGCAACGATTTCGGTGCGGGCGGCGTTTCCGTTGCAATCGGCGAGCTTGCGGACGGACTGGATATCGAGCTTGACAGGGTTCCGAAAAAATATGCCGGGCTTGACGGCACGGAGCTTGCGATAAGCGAATCTCAGGAACGCATGGCGGTTGTTGTTGCGGAGGCGGACTGCGAAAAATTCCTTGCACTTGCAAACGGCGAAAACCTTGAAGCAACCGTTGTTGCCCGCGTTACGGATACCGGGCGCATGGTCATGCATTGGAACGGGGAAAAAATCGTCGATCTTTCCCGCGAATTCCTGAACACAAACGGTGCGGTGAAGCAAATGCGCGCCAAGGTTCAAAAGTGCGGCCTTTCGGATTGCTTCGCTCGAAAAAACTGTCCCGAAACGGGAAAAAAAGCCGAAACTACCTTTGCGGAAAGGCTCTCGGAATGTGTTTCGGATATTAACATCTGCTCTCGGCAGGGGCTTGCGGAGCGGTTTGATTCAACCATCGGCGCGGCAACGGTGCTTATGCCTTTCGGCGGAAAGAATATGCTGACGCCGACTCAGGCAATGGCCGCAAAGCTGCCCGTTCGCGGAAGCGAAACGGATACATGCTCCGTCATGGCATACGGCTTTGACCCGCATTATTCGGCGGAAGATCCGTTCGGCGCGGCGTACTGTGCGGTCGTGACTTCCGTTGCCAAGCTTGTTGCGGCGGGTGCATCAACAGAAAACTGCTGGCTGACATTCCAGGAATATTTTGAAAAGCTCGGCAGTGATCCCGTGCGCTGGGGCAAACCCCTTGCCGCGCTGTTGGGAGCGCTGCGCGCACAGCTCGGGCTTAGGCTTGCGGCAATCGGCGGCAAGGACTCAATGAGCGGAACTTTCGAAAACATAACGGTTCCGCCGACGCTTGTTTCGTTTGCAATTGCAGCGGATAAGGCAGGGAATATCATCTCTCCGGAATTTAAAAAGCCCGGCTCAAGGCTTGTTTTCCTGCCGGCGAAACCGGACGAAAACGGTCTTCCCGCAGCGGACTCTCTTCGCACCAATTTTGCGCTTGCAACGCGCCTGATACGCGGCGGCAGCGTGCTTTCCGCATGGGCAGTCGATAAGGGCGGCGCGGCGGAAGGCCTGTTCAAAGCCGCTCTCGGCAACGGAATCGGCGTTCGCCTGAATCCCGAATTCCCGCAGGAAGAACTGTTCTGCCGCAATTACGGCGCGCTTATACTTGAAATTGCGGAAGGCTGCACGGAGCAAATCCCGAACGGGCTCGAACTCGGCTCAACAATGTCGGAATTTGCGTTCGAATACAGGGACGAAAACGTTGCACTTGCTCCGCTGTTCGAAATTTACGACAAAAAACTTGAACCGGTTTACAGACATAAAACAACGGACGAAACACCTGTTGAAATCGGTTCTTTCCGAAGGAATGCACCGATGATAAAGCCGAACGGCAGATATGCACGCCCGCGTGTGCTGATTCCGGTCTTCCCCGGTACGAACTGCGAAATGGATTCCGCACGGGCAATGCGCCTTGCGGGAGCGGAAGCGGAAGTGCTTGTTATCAACAACATCACCGCAAAGGGCATTGAAGAGTCCGTCAACGCATTTGCGAACAGGTTGGAGGATTCACAAATTTTGTTCATTCCCGGCGGTTTCTCCGGCGGAGACGAACCCGAGGGCAGCGCAAAGCTCATTGAATCCTTCATGCGCAATGCCCGTGCGGCGGAGGCGATCGAACGGCTGCTCAACCGTCGCGACGGCTTGATTCTCGGCATTTGCAATGGGTTCCAGGCGTTGATAAAACTCGGACTTGTGCCTTTCGGAAAAATCATTCACACGGATGAAAACTGTCCCACTCTGACATATAACACGATCGGGCTGCATCGTTCGCGCCTTGTGCATACCCGCACGGTTTCCAACCTGTCCCCGTGGCTTATGTACCGTGAACCGGGTGAAGTTTCACTCGTTCCCGTGTCCCACGGCGAGGGAAGATTCGTTTGCCCCGATGAGCTGCTGAACAGGCTTGTTGAAAACGGACAGATCGCAACGGTTTACTGCGATGCATCCGGCAGAGCCTCCATGCGCACCGAGATAAATCCGAACGGCTCCGTGCTTGCCGTTGAGGGCATCACTTCTGCGGACGGAAGAGTGTTCGGAAAGATGGCACACAGCGAAAGATACGGAAAAAATCTTTATAAAAACGTACCCGGAAAGGACGAATCGGCGATCTTCCGCGGTGCAGTGGATTACTTCAGACTGTAACATAAAACGCTTCGACCGAAGACGGACTTTGCGGGAAAAGCGCGGCAAACACAAGCCTCTTCCCGCAAAGAACCCGAAATGTTCGGGACATTCCGAAAACACGGCAAATCGGGCAAATCGCGCCGTTTCGCATAAATGAGGCGCGGTTTGCGGAAATATAAAAACAGCACCATAATGATTGTTT
>VOFD01002665.1_pt1 | contig 50614 bp, 72 predicted proteins | sample 5384101 | NCBI WGS metagenome assembly VOFD01 (sample SAMN12384723, study PRJNA508395) | human gut metagenome | isolation source: healthy gut C | host: Homo sapiens
TTGCGTTTACAGAAAATGCATCTTCTGCGACTACTACACCGACAGGTGCAGTGACGAGGACGAAAACTTTCGTCTTAACAAAGCCGTGCTTGAAAAAGTTACGGGAATTTTCGGTGACCTTGAGGTCATTAACTCAGGCTCGGTTTTTGAGCTTGACAAAAAAAACACTTGATTTTATCAAACAGGTGTGCAAAAGGAAAAAAAGATAAATACCATTCATTTTGAGGCACATTATCTTTATCGGAACAAAATCAGTCAGCTCAGAAAAAGATTTTGCGGATTTTGATTTGAAAATGAAGCTCGGTCTTGAAACCTTTGACTGCGATTTCAGAGAAAATGTTCTGAAAAAAGGAATCAAAGAGAGCAGTCCCGCTGTTATTGCTGAGAATTTCGACGAAGCTAATTTCCTTTTCGGAATTAAAGGTCAGACAGCCGAAACCATGCAAAAGGATATTGAGTTGGGATTAAAATATTTTGAACGAATTTGCGTTAACATTATGTGTGACAACACAACGGAAGTTGAACCCGACAAAGCTGTCATAAAAGAGTTTATGCAGAAGATCTATCCTGTATATAAGGATAACCCAAGAACGGATATTTTAATTAACAACACGGATTTCGGAGTAGGTGACTGATATGATAAATGAACTTTTGCTTATATTCTCGGTGGTATTCATATACGGTATGGCACTTTTGGGATATGCTCTTTTCGGCAAAGCCGGGCTTTACTGCATTTCAGCCGTAGCAACAATTCTTGCGAACATTGAGGCTTTAATCCTTGTAAACGCTTTTTCAATGGAACAAACTCTCGGTAATGTGCTTTTTGCGGTAACATTTTTGATTACGGACATTCTCTCGGAATGTGAGGGCAAAAAAGCCGCCAACAAGGCGGTTCTTACGGGAATACTCTCATCGGTATTTTTTCTTGTGCTTTCACAAAGCTGGATGCTTTACAATCCGAGTCCGAATGACACGATTATGCCGTCAATCAAGGCGGTTTTCTCAAACACTCCCCGAATGATTTTTTGCATCCCTCACTGTTTACGCAATAAGTCAGCTGTTCGATGTTTGGCTCTATCACAAGTGGTGGAAGTTCACGGAAAAGAAATTCGGTGACAAGAGAAGATTTTTGTGGCTGAGAAACAACGGTTCAACACTCATCAGTCAGATTCTGAACACAGCCCTCTTCACCGCTTTTGCGTTCTGGGGAACTTATGATTTCGGAACACTCGTTTCAATCTTCCTTTCAAGCTATGTAATCTACATTTTCACAAGTCTGCTCGACACCCCTGCGGTGTATCTTGCAAGATTTATCCACGATAAAAAAGGAACAGAAAAAGATTTAGGAATAAAAACAGCTTAATTGAATATTTTCAATAAAAAGACAAGTCATCGCAATATTTTTTGCGGTGACTTGTTGTGCTTTTTCAGGATTTTGTGAATAAACCATAATATTATGCTTTTTATAATATACAACATTCCGCATTTTTATAGTCATTTTTTAACAATATGTGCGAAATTGGCTGATTTTGTCCTGAATCACATAATTTTTTAAGATTTTTATTGACTTTTTCTGTACCAAATAGTATAATGAAGTCAAGTTGAATGCTTAATATTATTTATAAACTTAATTTTGGAGGTAAATATCATGCTTACTAAAAGTGAAGAAGAAATTATGTACTTATTGTGGGACCTCGATGAACCGCTCACAAGCTCAGAAATTGTTAAGAAGGCTGTAAACAAAACATGGAAAAAGAGTTACATTAACCTTCTTATCAATTCTCTTCTCAAGAAGGACATGATTAAGGTTGTCGGCGTTAAGCAGATGACTAAGAACTATGCCCGTACTTTTGTTCCTACAATGACAAAGGACGCTTATGCAATTAAGCAGATTTCGGACAGACCGAATTTTGCAGACAGCGATATTCCGACTCTCTTCTCCGAGCTTATTGAGAAAACCGAAAGTTCAGCTGTTTTTGAGAACTTGAAGCTCTTCTTAAAAAAGCGTCGCGAAGAACTCGGCAAATAATCTATGCAAATAAGTCTTTATTCATTCTTGTTTTCTATTGTAATAAGCAGCATTTTTATAGTGCTGCTTTACTTTTTTTCAGAAAAAAAGATTGCCTTTTGTAATCACTACGGTCTTTATACAATTTTGGGATTGTATGCTGTAACATTTGTAAGAATGGCTCTGCCGTTTGAATTTGGGTTTACAAATACAATTTCAGATCACAATGTATATGCCTCCATAATGAATGTCCTGACCCCCGACAAGAAAGCTGTGTTTGTTCCTAAATTCACATTGCTCAATCTACTTGTGTCAGTATGGATTGTCGGAAGTGTGATATACATTTTATGGGTGATGATTAAGTATTACAAAGCAGTAAAAGCTCTGAAAGCAAATGTTATTGACGGCACACCCGAAATGCAGGCAAAGCTTGACCTCATTTCGCAAAAAGTGCGGAATCAGAAGAAAAGTTAGCTAAAAATTACCGATTGCGTTATCTCCCCTGTTACATACGGATTTTTCAATCTTGTTATTCTTATTCCGAATCGTGAATTTGACAACAGGGATTTTGGATATATCGCAATACACGAATGCTGTCATATAAAGAACAAGGATATTTGGATTAAATTGCTGACGGAAATTTATTGCGGAATCTTTTGGTGGAATCCGTTTGCCCACCTTTTGAAAAAAGGATTTAACCTACTGTCTTGAGCTCAGGTGTGACAAGAGTGTTACAAGCAAGCTTAGCGAGAACAGATGTACTGTTTATTACGAAGTTCTTGTAACGCAAATGAAAGCCTATAAAGAACAACAAGAAAGTGAAGAGAGCGACAGGGAAACTGCACTGAAAAGTGCGCTTGTCGGAATGAGTTTTGTAACCAACGAAAAGGGCAAAAAAAAAATTGTAAGCAGAATGGAAATGATTCTGTACCCGAAGAAAAAGCAGACAATTATAAACAATGTTGTTACAGCTTTAATGGCATTGCTTGTTGTCGCTATATTCTTTGCTTCATACTGCTTTTTGATTGTCCCCGGTTGGGACGCCACATACGAGGATTGTGTAGCCGATCTCATTGAATCGGGTGAATACAATGATAATGTCGAAGTGTATGACGAAACAAATATGTATGTGTACGTTGAAAAGACAAAACCACTCACCTTATTTTTGAGCCTTACGATGAAAAGAAAGGCGTTGTCTATACAAAAGATGATTCTATTATTATCCCCTATTCCGATATAGAAGACGGCTACTATAATTATTGTCTTATATTAAGGGAGAAATGACAGATGAAAAAGAAAGCCGCAAGAATTTTTACAGCATTTATTATGACAGCAATTATCGCACAGGGAACCGTTATGGTTGCAAGTGCAGCAGAAACAGATTCAACCCCCCGACAGCGTTGCAGTTGTTGAAGTTGCAACTCCTGACAGTTCAGCTTTGGAGAGCGGTGCCGATTCAACTTCTGTTCAGCCGATAGCTGATGTAATTTACAAGAAATGGCGTCGTGGAAGTCACGGACAGCTCCAGTACAGAAGATGGAACGATACAAAGCAAGAATGGGTTGACGACGAATGGATTGACTACAAAGGTTAATCTGCAATAACAACAAAGGCGAAACAGACATAAATCTGTTTCGCCTTAATTTTTTTGTTTATTCAAAAGATTCTGTTCTGACAAGGGAACCGATTCAACATCCTTAAGCTGACGCTGAATTTGACGGGTACGAACTCCGACAAGCTTGTCAAGCTCCTTGTTTGCCTGATCAAGTCTTTGTTGTGTCATTACAAGCACATCATTGAACTTGTCAAACTCGGTCTTTACACCGCCGAGTATTTTCCAAACCTCTGCACTTCTCTTTTTTGCACGGCAAGGGTTTTGAATCCCATTTGCAACGAATTGAGCAGAGCCGCCATTGTACTCGGACCTGCAATATTCACCTTATACTCACGCTGAAGAACTTCAACAAGTCCCATATTGACAACCTCGCTGTAAAGCCCCTCAAACGGAAGAAACATAATCGCAAATTCCGTTGTGTTCGGCGGATCAATGTACTTATCGTGAATATCCTTTGCCTCGCCCTTTATACGCTGAACAAGTGCTTTTTGTGCCGATTCAATGCGTTGCTTGTCACAGCTTTCAACCGCATCACGGAGAGCAGAATATGTATCGCCCGGAAATTTGGAATCAACAGGCAGATATACTGTACCGGCACCGTCAGCAGGCAGTTTGATTGCAAACTCAACAACATTTTTTGAGCCTTTTTTTGTTGCAATATTTTCCTCATACTGCTCCTTTGTAAGAATTTCGGAGAGAATTGCACCAAGCTGAATTTCGCCGAGTATGCCCCTTGTTTTGACATTTGAAAGAACCTTTTTCAAATCGCCCACACCTACCGCAAGCGTTTGCATTTCGCCGAGTCCCTTATAAACCTGTTCAAGTCTTTCGTTGACAAGCGAAAATGACTTATTCATTTTTCTTCAAGTGTTTTTGAAGCTTTTCATCAACTGTCTGTCGCATTTCATCAAGCTGACGGAGATTTTCCCGCCTTATACTTTCAAGCTTTTCGTCAACCGAGCGTCTGATATTTTCAAGGCTCTGAACATTGTCGGCTGAAAAGCTGTGAAGTCTTTGTTCAAGCTGAACCGCCCTGTCATTTTGCGACTGTGCAAAGCTTTGCTGATTGAGCAATATCCTTTGAAGTTCGTCCTCCGTTCTGTTGTTATTATTCCTTTTGAGAACTGTTATTAATGTGACAACGCTGACAATGAGCGTTATTGCACAAAATAAAAGCACAATAATCTCGGATGTCGTAAACTGCATATTAAACCTCCCGAACAATAATTCGATTTCACAATTAAATAATATCATTCGGGAGTTTTTCTGTCAACTTAGGTATCGAATATTGTTTCAACCCGTTTCCGACAATTTTCAGGTGAATATACAAAACGGTCGATACGGTCGCTGTCGCAATAGTATTCGGGGCATTTCGGATTATATTTGTAATCAAAGGTGTCAATAATTATCAGTTTGATTTTCATTTTTTCGGGAATGATACTTTTTATGTAAACGCTTGCCTGCTGACCTGCACGGACTCCCTCTTTTGTTTCTGCAAGTCCTGCAAGATTTGGTGTAAGCTCCACAAAAGCACCGTAGTTTTCCACGCTTCGGATAATTCCCGACACGGTTTCACCGGCACAAAACCTTTCGGCATTTTCTTCCCATGTGCCGAGAAGCTCCTTGTGACTGAGGCTTATACGACCGTTTTCAACAGATTTGATAACGGCTTTGATATCCATTCCTACAGTAAATCTCTCGGCAGGGTGTTCAATCCTTGAAACCGAAATTGTGTCAATGGGCATAAGTGCAACAATTCCGCAGCCTATGTCTGCGAATGCACCAAAGTTTTCAAGATGAGTTATGCGGGCAGGCACAATATCTCCGCATCGCAACCTTGAAATGTATGCGTCAAGGCATTTGCGTTGTGCTTTTTCACGGGAAAGCATTACAATCGGTTTGCCGTTTCCGTCCTCGGTTATGTCGGTGACAACGAAACAGACAGGACGGTTCACCCTTGAAATCACGGCTATGTCACGAACAGAGCCGTCCTTAATTCCGATTGCACCCTCCTCCCTCGGAATTATGCCTTTTATGCCTGCGAGGTCAACAATAAGGTTGTGACTGCTGTCGCATACACAAGCCTTTGCCTCAAGAATCTTTTCGCTGTTTTTTGCATCCTCAAGCATCTTTAATGAGTGAAGTATATTTATGTTTTCCTGTTCGGATATAAGTTTTCCTTCGGGTAAATATTCTGACATTTTAAAGCCTCCGTCATATTTAGGTTTACAGAAAATCATATGAAAAAGTTTTTTTCTGTCTTATTACACGGATGCAATTTTTTGCAGAAAAATTTTATTGCATTTGCTACGCTTTCCTTCATAAAAAGCGGCAAACTTGCATTTTTATTTCATTTATGATATAATAAGCACGAAAAGTACGATGAAATCTGAGCTTTTGTTGAGTGCTTATTATACGAATTTATATCCCCCTCAAATTTTGCAATGCAAAATTTCCGATGAGGTGATTGTACCATAATGCACTTTGTGATTATGGTACAAAAAATGTGTGTGTTTTAGAATAAAATCCAGATTAGAAGAGCCGAGGTTGTTTTTGGAAACTTTGTAAACATTACATAACAACGAGGCTTGACAGGAAGGAAACAAATCTATGAATACTTACAATCTTAAAAAATGTGTGCCGTATCGGTTGCATCAATTATGTGTGTTTCTGCATTGGCATTTTCGTGTTGCGGTGATAAGAAAGCTGAAGTATCGCAGACTCCCGACGAAACAACACCTGCAACTACTGCCGTAAGCACGGCTGATGAACCTACCGCACAGAACTATCTTTGAAAGCATCGGCATTGATACCGCTACTCTCGGAATCAATCCGAACATTATTCACGATTCAAACCCTGTCGGTTTTCAGCTTGATATGCCGAAGAACGGCGATACAATCGCAGTTGTTCACACCTCATACGGCGACATAACAATGCGGCTTTTTTCCCGAACAGGCACCAAAGGCCGTTACAAACTTTGTAAACCTTGCAAAAGCAGGAAAGTATAACAATTCACTTTTCAGCAAAGTAACAAAAGACTTTATGATCAACGGCGGTTACTGCGGTACAAGCTCGTACGGCGAGGCATTTGAAGATGAATTTTGCGACAGGCTTTTTCAATATCAGAGGCGCTGTTGCAATGTCAAACACAGGTGCGGATACAAACGAAAGTGCATTCTTCATCAATCAGAAAACTGCCGAAACATATAAGAATGAAGGCGGCTGGGAACATCTTGCAAGTCAATGGGATTCTATCAAAACCCAGCTTGCAAACTACAAGGATTCAAACCTTCTGACTGCATTCATTGAGAAAAACGGCACAAACTGTTACGATACCGACAGCGTTCCCGACAGCGTTAAAAGCTGTATGAGAAAAACGGCGGAAACGCCTATCTTGACGGTGCATACAATGCGGTTGACAGAGGCTACACGGTATTTGCACAGGTAATTGACGGAATGGATGTTGTTGACAAAATCGCCTCGGCTAAGGTTGACAAGGATGACATCCCCGTTAAGAACATTGTTATCAAAAGCATTAAGATTACACAATATAAAGAGGAATCAACAACTCAGGCAGATTCGACATCTGCCAAAAGCGTCACACAGCCGACCACAGTCGGATAAGGAGCGGTTATGAACAGAATGCCCGTTGCAGCGATTATGTATGACTTTGACCGTACCCTATGTACTAAGGATATGCAGGATTACAGCTTTATCCCCCGTCTTAATATGACCGAAGACGAGTTCTGGAAATTTTCAAACGAACTCGGTCAAAGCGAACATATGGACTCAATTCTTGCGTATATGTACGCAATGGTAAAAATGTCCCGTGAAAGGAATATGCCTTTTGCGAAATGACCTTGTTGAAATGGGAAAAAAATGTTGAGTTTTTTTTTGACGGCGTAAAGGATTGGTTCAAAAGGATTTCCGACTTTGGCGAAAAGCTTGGAATGCAGGTTGAACATTATGTAATTTCTTCGGGTATGAAAGAAATTATTGAAGGTACGGAAATCAGCAAAAACTTCAAAAGCATTTTTGCATGTGAATTTCTTTACGATGAAAACGGCAATGCCGTATGGCCTAAAACCGATGTAAATTACACCAACAAAACGCAGTTTGTTTACAGAATCAACAAAGGTGTTCTTGATGTTGCAAATGATGTTGACCTCAACCGTTCAATGCCGGAGGACAGTAAACGGGTTCCGTTCTGCAATATGATTTACATAGGCGACGGTCTTTCAGATGTTCCGTGTATGAAAATGATGAAAGCCTACGGCGGGTATTCAATTGCAGTTTACCGAAAAAAGGACAGCAAGGTTGAGGACTTGCTGATGAAAGACAGAGTTGATTTTATCTATCCTGCCGACTATTCGGAAAACACAGGTCTTGACCTCACCGTTAAAAATATCATCAGAAAAATGGCTGTCTGCGGTCTTTTGTACGATGAAAACCATGAGCAGAAAAAAAAAAGAAATTCTCGGAAGATAATTTCGGTTGAATAAAAAGTCAAGTATCAAAACGATGCTTGACATTTTTCTTTATTTGGTTTAATATATTTATAGAAAGAGATACCTGCGATAAGCGGATTCTCACTCTTTATGGTTAGAAAACAACCGCCGGAGCTTCGAAATTCGGGCGGTTATTTTCTTTTTTATTTATGTATGTAAATAAAAAAATTACTTTTTGTTGCCAAAGACTTGGTAACAAAGAGCGATAACGCTGACGATTAAAGTGCCGAGTAAACATACATCGGAAATTGTCATGGTTATCACCTCCTCTTGTGAGGAGAAACCGCCTACCGTTTAATGCAGGTATCACGGTCTTATTCTAACAGTTTAATTCTTATTTGTCAATTTAATTTTCAGACGGCAGTTCTTTACGGACTGCCGTTTTTTTTGCATATATTCTGCATAACCTAAAAACATATCTTCACATCTGTAGTTGGTCTGTATTTTACGAAAAAGACTTGCAATAAAAAAGCAAATCAAATATAATTTAAAAGAGCGTTGCTCAGATTCAATTATTGTATAAAAAATATAACAACAAATTTAACACAAAGGGACAAATAATGAATAAATTTCAACTTATAACCAATGAGGTAAAAAAGGTAATAAACGGTAAAGACAGGGCGGTTGTCACCACTCTGCTTGCGTTGCTCACAGGAGGTAACATTCTTATTGAGGATATTCCGGGTGTGGGAAAAACAACAATGGCGGTTGCGTTTTCAAAGGCGCTCGGTCTTGAATACGGCAGAGTACAGTTCACTCCCGACACTTTGCCGTCAGATATCACGGGCTTTGCGGTCTATAACAAGGATACAGGAAAATTCACTTTCAACAAGGGCGCTGTATTCTGTAATCTTTTTTGCAGCAGACGAGTTAAACAGAACTTCAAGCAGAACTCAGGCGGCTTTGCTTGAAGCAATGGAAGAACGGCAGGTCACTGTTGAAGGCAACACTTTCAAGCTTGAAAAGCCTTTTTCTGTTATTGCAACGCAAAACCCGACAGGAGCGTCGGGAACACAGCTTTTGCCTGATTCACAGATTGACCGATTCACGGTAAGGCTTTCAATGGGATATCCCGCCAGCGATGCGAAATGTAAAATGCGGCTTAACAGAAGCGGTAAAAATCCACTTGACTCAGTAAACTGCATTGTATCCAAAAATGAATTTCTTGAAATGCAGTCGGAGGTTCAGAATGTTTTTGTCAGCGACGATATGGCAAGATATATTGTGTCACTCATTTCGGCAACAAGAAAGCATCCGTTGCTTTCAAGAGGTGCAAGCCCGAGAGCAACGCTTTCACTTACCGATATGGCAAAGGCTGTCGCATTTGCCGAGGGCAGAGATTACATTGTGCCGAGAGATGTGCAGAATATTTTTATCTGCACCGTAAACCACAGAATAATTCTCAACGCAAAAGCCTCTGCATCAAAAAAAAGAACAGCGAAGAAATTCTGCACGAAATTCTCAGAAAAACTCCAAAGCCGAGGACTTGAAAATGATAAGGAACATAATAATTTATCTTTGTCTGCTGACGGGAACATTTTTGTTCAGCATTTTTTATTACGCCTGGTTCTCATGGTTTTTGTTCCTGACGGTTGTTTCAATTCCGATAATCTCGCTTTTGCTGAGTCTGCCTTTTATGATACGGAGTGTACGCTCCGATATTGAAATTTTTTGCAAAAGAAAATGTTTTTATCAAGGATGAGTTTTACATTGCAATATCAGGCAAGAAGAAGAAACCGCTCTTCTGCCCTATGCTCACGTTGAATATAAAATCAACCAACCTTACAGCAAATCTTTGTGAAAACATAAAAATCAGATTTTCGGGTACATTTACAAAGCCGTTAATCAAACAATGCAACAGTCTTACACAGCATTGCGGACAGCTTGACATTGTATGCAAAAACGGTAAAGTTTACGATATGCTCGGCATATTTTTCCTTCCGATCAGGATTAAAAAGCGTAGCTTTGTTCGTGTTCTTCAAAACAACAAAAACCGAAAATTATCCCCGACAGCAGTAATTTCACGGTTACGGGATACAAGCCTAAGCCTGTCGGCAAGAGCGAAATTTATGAGCTTCGTGAATACCGTCACGGTGACAGTCTGCGCAATGTTCATTGGAAGCTTTCGTCAAAAAGCGATGGGCTGATTGTAAAAGAACCGAATGTTCCGATAATCAAAAACTGTCTTATAATGCCTTTTTTCGGAGATAATGCAGACGAAAATGATGTTGTTTTTGCAAAGCTGATGTATGTCTGCCGATATATGATTAAGAGCATAGGCATTTGCTTTGCCTGCGACAGGAACGGCAATCCTTTTGAGATAAGATGCGAAAGCGATATATTAAACTATTTTTCCGCACTTTATCTAAACACGGAAAGCAGCTTTGTTGCCGACACAAATGATTTTCAGCATTACAATATTTTTGCCGATCGTGAGGAGGTTGACTTGTTGTGAAAAAAACAAAACAAGCTTTACGATTGACATTCTTCTATGCGTAACATTGATTTCAAGCCTGTTTTACTGTCTTGTCACCTCTTTTGATATAAAAACAGAATGGTACATCATAGTAGTTCCTACGGCAATTTTCTGCACAATTTACGGATTGCTTGCCTCCCTTGTCAAAAAAGTCGGGCGTGCTGTTTATTAGCGTAGCAATCACTATGATTGTTTTTGTATTTACTCTGCTGTTTTCACTTGAAAGCATACTTGAACAATTGAGTTATGTTATTACTCAGGCTTTAAAACTGCTCTCGCAATATCTTCCCGTACAGAACAAAATTATTTTGGGAGATACCCTCGGCACAAGCGCAACAGGACTTTTTGTGTTTATTTCGGCAATACTGAGTGCAGTTTTTACAATCAGCCTGATACGATACAAGCGTATTTTGATTCCGTCATTGCTGTCAATGGTACTGCTTGTCCCCTGCTTCATTCTTGTAAACACTCTGCCGTCGCTCGTTTATCTTTTTATTGCAATTGCAAGTCTTATTGCCTTGTACATTTCAAAGAACACACGCAAATTCAGACCGTCTCAGGGCGGTGTGATTGCGGCCATTTCATTCGGAACAATGCTTGTTGTGATGGCAATTTTGCTTGCGTTCAATCCGATTGAAAAATATGAGCGATTTGACTGGCAGGAAAACCTTTTGCAGAGCATTGAAAACGGCTTTAATATTGATGACGGACGAAAAACTACCGCAGAAAAAAACCTTAATGAAATCAAAGGTTCACTTGAAGAAAAAGAAAATCTCATTGATATTTATCCGCTGACGCAGACGCATACACCTGTTATGACGGTCACTTCGGCAGTTGGCGGTAATATTTATCTCAAAGGCACAGCATATGCCGACTACAGGGACAATACATGGAGTATCATTTCCGACAATGATGCCGCAAGATATCCGCAGAATTTCGTACCGTTTACGGCAACAATCGGAAACAATGCTTTAACCGATACAAGAGTTCATATGCTGAATAAAAAGTAAGATTGCCTATGTTCCCTACTTTTTGGAAAGTCTACCCGACAATCTCAATTCGGTTGCTGATGTGTGCGTAAAAACGATACGAATAAAAACGAATTTAATTATTCGCACTATCCGTTTTATGCCGAAAACACATACAGATACAATAATTCAGCCGAAGCGGAAAATTACAAAGCATTTGTGTATGATACCTATCTTGAAATTCCGAGAAAAACACAAATTGAATTGCGTAGAATTGCAGACCAAGAGGGCTTTCTCGACTCGGAGCTTACCGTTTCCGAAAAGATTGAAATGGTAAAGAACTATATTTCAAACAGTAAAACCTATTCGTTAAAAACTCCGAAAATGCCGTCGGGCAAAGATTTTGCAACTTGGTTTCTTAGCAACACGGGATATTGTGTTCATTTTGCCACGGCAGGCACGCTTATGCTGAGGGAACTCGGGATTCCGGCACGATATGTTACAGGCTACTATGCAACCGCATACGCAAATCAAACCGTTACCGTAACAACCGACAACGCTCACGCATGGGTTGAGTATTACAGCGATACGGCGGGTTGGATTCCGCTTGAATGTACACCGTCATCGTTTCAGCCGGCAAGGTATGTCGGCTCTCAAAGAGCAAGCGGCGGCAGTACTGACACAACTCAGCCAACAACCGTTGAGCCGACAACAGCACCGACTGCTCCGACAAACGGCACGGTTTCTCACAGCACAAAACCGAAAAATAACAGTAAATCTTCATTTGAATTTAACGGATTTACAATCGCTATGATGTCATTGGGAATTGTTGCCCTTGCGTTAATCGCAATTTTCTCAAGAAGAATTATCATTATCAAAAAGAGAAAACAAAGATTTGAAACAGGCAGAAACAATAAAAGGGCAATCTGCATTTATAAAGAACTTAAAAAAATCTCACGAAAATTTCACACATTCTGATTACAGATGAAGTGAAATCTGTGTATGAAAAGGCGAGGTTCAGCAATCACACGATAAGCGATGATGAACTGAAGATTATTGAAAACGCTTACTATAATTCCATTGAAGAAATTTACAATAATCTTCCTCGCATCAAAAAGCCGTATTACAAGTTTATAAAGGCAATAAAATAAGAAATGCTCCCGTACAATACGGGAGCGTTTTTCACAACAAAAGGCTCTTGAAAACAACTCAAGAGCCTTAGATTTTGCTTTATATTATTTAAAAAGATTCTTTTTGTCATAATAATCCTTATCGACAAACTCGTCCTTTTCGTCAAGATTGTTTTCACTGCTCTTGAAAAGTCCCGAGCCAAAACGATAATCGTGATTTGCCATTCTGCGAATTCCGTAAGCAAGAATGGCAACACACACCAAAAACCAGAAAACTAACCAAAATAAACAACACCTCTCAAAAGCAATACAATGTTAGTATTTTTGTTTAGCTGATTATACCATTGCAACATTATATTGTCAATATATTTTTATTAATATTCATTAATAAATGTAAGAACTTTTCTTACTGTTTCAACACTCAATTTATCAGTGTTGCCGTATTTGAGAAAAGAATTGACATTACCCGCATTAAGGTTCAATTCCTTATAAATGCGGTAGTTTGTAATACACTTTTGCTGTTTAACTTCACAGATTTTTTTAGACATCAAATTTTTGATTTTTGTTTCATTATTGTGTTTGTTTAATCTGTAAAGGTAGTTATCATAGATTGTTTTGTATTCGCTTAATTCTTTTCCAGAAACATATTTTTCAACATTATTGTCCGTAATTCCCGAAAGTTTTTCGCAACCGTCATTAAGATAGTCGTACTTTTTAAGAAGTTTATTCTTTAAATTTTTATCGGTAAACATCATAAGATAAAGGCATAAAGCATCTTTAAGGTGAAAATTATTTTCGGCAAGTTTTGAAAACGAGTACAACGATGTTCCACCCACTCCCGACAATTCCTGTAGTTGTGAAAGAAGATATCCTTTAAAGGTCAACGCTCTCATTTTAACCTCTCCAATAAATCAGATAATAAATAATAGTATTATTCTATTAGTAATATTTTTATTTGTCAACAAAAATTGTAATTTACCGACATAATTTTGCAAGTTAGGGTTCGGTACTGTTAATTTCCTTTTGATATGGTAAAATGGTTGATGAACGGAGGGAATGCGATGTTTAATGTTACAATCCGTCAGGTTGGGATTGAGGAACGGAAGAAATTATAATTTGCTGTCATGAAATCAGCGACGAGGTTATGTCGCTTGCAAACAGCATTAAGGGGCAGAAAAGTTTTCTTCTTGCATCAAAAGACGGCGAGATGTTCAAGCTTGACACAAGGGAAATTTTCTACATAGAATCGGTTGATAACAAAACCTTTATATACTGCAAAAACAATATTTATGAAACCAAACAAAAGCTGTATGAGCTTGAGGAAATTTTAAAAGGAACAAAATTTTTCAGATGTTCAAAGTCGATGATACTGAATATCGGTAAAATCCGTTCCGTGTCACCGTCTGTCAACAGCCGTTTTGAGGCAAAGCTTGTAAACGGTGAAACGGCAATTATTTCAAGGCAGTATGTGCCGACCTTGAAGAAAAAGCTTGGAATGTGAGGTATTGTTATGAATGATTCTTTAAAAGAAATTATAAAAGAAGTCATAAAGGACTTTTTTTTCATAATCACGGTTGCAATGCTTTTTGTTGTAAGCCTTGCAAATTCAATTGCGTTAATCGAATACTATCCCCCCGATTTTCCGTGGGTTGTAATGGTAACAGGTGCGGTAACTTCAATTCCGACTCTGCTTTTTTACTTTAAAGAAGAACCCACCAAACTGCAGGCTCGCATACGAATTGTCATTCATTTCTGCCTTATTCAGGCAATTGTTATGACCGAGGGATTTTGCTTGGTTGGTACAAGAATTTTCCTATGGCGCTTTTGGTTTTTGCAATGATTACCGCCGTGTATCTGCTGACATTTCTTTTTCAGCTACATTACACGGACAAACACGGCAAAGTCAATTAATGAATCGCTCAAAAGATTTAACGCTGACGAGGATTATCAGGACGAATAACTGCATTTTGACATACAAAATCGCAACTTACTCCCCTCTTTTTGCAACACAGCTAAAATTGCTTTTCTTTTGAATTGCAAGGTGCTACTATGTTGACAGAAGGAGGGGGTTTTTAATGAGTAACATAATCGAAGTTAAAAATCTTGTAAAGAATTATAAAGATGTTCACGCAGTAAATGATATATCATTCACGGTTGAAGAAGGTTCGTTTTTCGCATTTCTCGGAATTAACGGCGCAGGCAAATCAACCACAATCAACATTCTTTGTACGGTGCTTGAAAAACATCGGGCAATGTTAAAATCGGCGGATATGACCTTGACAAAGAAAAGAATAAAATCAAGGAGCTTATCGGAATTGTTTTTCAGGGTTCTGTACTTGACAAACAGCTTACCGTTAAAGAAAATCTTGAATCGAGAGCGTCATATTACGGACTCAACAAAAAGAAATCGCCAAAAGAATTGAAAGCCTTACACAAACCTTTAACCTTTCGGAAATTCTCAAAAGAAAATACGGCACATTGAGCGGTGGCCAGCGCAGACGGGTTGACATTGCAAGGGCGCTTATTAACCGACCGAAGCTCCTGTTCCTTGACGAACCGACAACGGGACTTGACCCGAAAACAAGGCTGCAGGTGTGGGAAATCATCCACAATCTTCGCAAAGAAACAGGACTTACGGTATTCCTCACAACCCACTATATGGAAGAAACAGTTGACTGCGACAATGTGGTGATTATTGATTCAGGCAAAATTGTTGCCAACGATTCTCCGCATAATCTCAAAAAAGATTATTCGTCAAACAGCCTTGTTTGGTACACGGAAGAAAATTCTGAAAACGATAATCTTCTCAAGGCCGATAATCTCGAATTTGAAAGAGTCGGAGATGCGTATAAAATCAAAATCAAAAACAGCAGACAGGCTCTTGAAATCACAAACAAACATACTGAAATTGTCGATTTTGAGATTATCAAAGGCAATATGGACGATGTGTTTCTGACCGTAACGGGTAAAAGGCTGGGTGACTGATATGAAATTTCAAAGAACACTTTGCTCATACAAGGGTATGACAAAACGAAATATAAAGGTATATTTAAAGGACAAAACCGCAATTATCTTCTCAATGATGACACAGATTATCATACTCGGATTGTATCTTTTTGTTTCTCAAGCAGAATTATGTAGATTCAATGACTTCAATGCTCGACGGCTTCAACATCAAAACAGAGGACAATTTGATTAACGCACTTGTAAATTCATGGCTTGTATCGGGCGTTATCGGAACATCTGTTGTTACGGTTGCAATGAACTCGCTTTCGGTAATGATTTCCGACAAGCAGAACAAGATTGACTACGACTACAACGCTTCTTCCGTAAAGGGCAGTACGGTTGTTCTCTCCTACTTTTCGGGTGCGGTTGTAAACACAATTGTAATCAGCGCAATTTTGCTGACGGCAGGCATCGCATTTTCGTGCATATCGGGTTCAAGCTTTCCCGAATTTACAGAGCTTTTAAAATTATACGGACTTGTGATTTTAGGCTCTGTTTCGGCTGTACTTATTCTTATGTTTGTTGCGTCATTCTTCAAAAAGAATTCAACCTATGCCGCATTCAACACACTTATTTCGGTTGCAATCGGTTTTGTAATCGGTGCATACATTCCCGTCAGCCAATTTTCGGACGGAGTTCAGACATTTGTAAATCTTATCCCCGGCTCACACATTGCGGCTATGATAAGAAATGTGCTTGTCAGCCCGTGCATTAACGATATTTCGATCTCACTCGCAGGAGCAGACCACGGAATGTTTGCCGCTGAGGCAGAAAAAGCGTTTGCAACCAACCTCAACCTTTTCGGAAACGAAGTGGATTTCACATTTATGACGATGTACTCAATCGGTGCAATCGTACTTTTCCTTGTCCTCAACCTTATATCATACAAATTCAGTTCAAAACGCAAGGACTGATTTATGACAGATAAAAAGCCGACACTCCGAAAAGTGTCGGCTTTTTTATATATAGTTACTTCCAAACTTCTTCTGCAATTTCTTTTACAAGAGCAAGCTTTGCCCACTGCTCTTCCTCGGTAAGCTTATTACCGATTTCGCATGATGCAAAACCGCACTGCGGACTGAGATACAATCTGTCAAGCGGAATATACTTTGCCGCCTCATGAATACGATTGATTACAGTCTGCTTATTCTCAAGAACAGGTGACTTTGTTGTGATAAGACCGAGAACAACCTTTTTGTCACCGCTCACATATTTTAACGGTTCAAAACCGCCTGAACGCTCATCGTCAAACTCAAGATAATAAGCGTTGACATTTTCTTCACCGAAAAGTTTCTCTGCAACAGGATCATATGCACCGCTGCTGAAGTATGCAGAATGATAGTTACCTCTGCAAACATGAGTATTGATTACGAGGTCATCGGGCTTACCCTCAATTGCAAGGTTGTTTACCTTGAGAAGTTTCTCACTGATACTCTTAAAATCTGCATCCTCGCCATAGCGGTTTACGCTACCCTCCGCAACAAGAACGCCCCATGTGCAGTCGTCAAACTGGATATTTCTGCAACCTGCATCGTAAAGATCTTTGATTACCTTTTTGTATCCGTTTGCAATATCGTTGATAAGTTCTTCATCTGTCGAATAGAACTTCCTTGTCGTTTCAATATTTGCAGGAATGATGAACTGCTGGAAAAACTGTGCGGGAGCAGGAATTGTCTGCTTTGCTACTGTGTTTTCATCCTCAAGAGCCTTTACAAATTTGTAATGTTCAACAAACGGATGACTGTCAACCGAGATTTCGCCGGAAAGCCATGTATCGTCAATCAAAGCCTGTTCGCCGTGGAATGCAACACCGTTTTCGGTTTTTTTGTGTTCAACTCCGTTAAATCCCCACATGAAGTCAAGATGCCATGTTGCTCTGCGGAATTCACCGTCGGTAATCGCTTTTTATACCGGCTTTTTTCTGTTTTGCAACAAGGTCAAGAATAGCCTTGTCCTCAACTGCGGTAAGCTCTTCTTTTGTGATTTTACCGTTTTCAAAATCAAGTCTTGCTTTTTTAAGATAATCGGGTCTTAAAAAGCTGCCTACTGTTTCAAATCTAAATGGTGTGTGCTGTTTACTCATCTTAAATACCTCCGTGGAAATTTGATGAGTTAATTATATTATGAATTCACAGACTTGTAAAATACTTGTTATCAGCCGTTTGCTATTAGTTTTTCTTATATCAAATATGTTTCTTTAAAGCCTCAATATATGCCTCGGCAAGGTTACTGTGCAGAATTTTTATTTTCGATATAGCCGATTTTCATATTGCCCTCTTCATCAAGGGGGATTGCGGTTATATTATCACCGTTAAGCTCATTGTCGATTACACCGCTGCAAACTGTGTAGCCGTTGAGTCCGATTAAAAAGGTTGAACAGGGTTGCTCTGTCTGTCACTCTGATATTTTTGTACGCCCGACCGTGCTGAAAATTTCTTCCGAATAATAGAAAGAATTATGCTCCCCTGTTCAAACGAGAGATACGGATAATCGGCAAGCTCCTCCATTGTAACGGATTTTTTGTCTGCAAGCGGATGGTCGGTTGATACAAACACATGAGGCTTTGCCGTAAAAAGCTCGGTGAATGTCAGCGACTTTGATTTTATAATTTTCATCAGCGCATCTTTGTTAAAGCTGTTGAGATAAAGAATTCCGATTTCGCTTTTCATCTTTGCAACATCGTCAATAATTTCGTAGGTTTCGGTTTCACGAAGTGAAAAATCGTACTCCTCACCTGCAAACCGTCGGATAAGATCAACAAATGCATTGACTGCAAACGAGTAGTGCTGGGTTGAAACGCAGAACTGCTGTTTTATCTTTGTTCCCGACTTATACACTCCCTCAAGCAGGCTTGCCTGTTCAAGAACCTGTCGTGCATAGCCGAGAAATCTTTTCACCCTCGTTTGAAGTTACAACGCCTTTGTTTGTGCTTGTAAAAAATCTTTATGCCCATTTCCGTTTCCAACTCACGGATTGATGTTGTAAGTCCCGGTTGGGAAATAAAAAGTTCTTTTGACGCTTCACTCATTGAGCCTGTGCGGGCAACGGTGACAACATATTTCAACTGTTGCAAAGTCAACCTTGTTCAATCCTTTCAAAAACAAATTCCCTCATTCAACATAAAAAACACGGTTTTTCTCTTCTCGGTGAAGTTTTGGGATATTCACCGTTCACATAACCGATAACGCAGTGACCGATACCCTCATAGTCACCCTCAATACCGAGTGATTTGAGAATTTCTTTGCCCTCTTTGCTTTCAAATTCTTCCTTTGCACGGTGAATCCAACAACTTCCGAGTCCCTCATCATGGGCGGCAAGCATAAGATTTTCCATTACAAGAGTACCGTCATACAAATATGTAGGAGCTGCTTTATCGGCAAGCACAATCAGCACAACGGGAGCGTTATAGAACGGATCAACATCTTTTCCCATAATTTCGGCATTCATTCTTGAAAGCCTGTCACGCATTTCTTTGTTTGTAACGGCAACGATAATAACCGGCTGTCTGTTCATTCCTGACGGTGCATACAGACCTGCGGAAATGATTTCGTCAATAACTTCCTTTGGCGGCATTTCAGACTTAAAGCTGCGAACGCTTCTTCTTGATTTCAGTTTTTCGATAAATTCACTCATTATGTAAACCTCTCAGTCCTCATAAAATTTTGCAAAATCCTCAACAGATTTTCTCTTTGGTCTTACGATTTCGGAATCAGTATAACCAACTGCGATAACGCTGACAACAGCCTCTGTTTCGGGAATGTCAAATTCTTTTCTGAGCTTTCACCGTCACGGATACCCATAACAAGGGTTGAAATGCCGAGTTCGGTTGCCTTTAGCAAAAGTGCCATATTGTTAAGGCCGAGATCGTAATATCCCCAGCCGTTGCCGATTTCAGTCACGGCAGTACCGTCTTTGTCAAAACCCGAACGGTTGAGAACAACTGTTGTCACGATATATGCGGATGCATTTTCTGAATTTTTTCTGTTAAATTCGGGGAGTGCCTCTCTTACGGCATTCTTACTTTTCTCGCCTGTTGCAACATAAAAGCGCGGCGTCTGCGAGTTCTTCCACGAAGGAGCAAGATTTGCCGCCAACAGCATTTCATCAAGCAAGCTTTTGTCAACTTTTTTATCTATATAATGTCTTGTGCTTTTTCTGTTATTTAAAGCCTCAGATAATTCCATAATCAAACCTCCAAAATTTTTATACCTATATTGTACCAATGGGTGGGAATTAATCAAGGGTTAAAGCAGAATATAGAACAAAATCGGTATCGTAAAACTGCCGTAAGCTGTGACACAAGCGCCATACTTGCACCGTCATCGGGACTTTTTCCGTAGGCTGACGGAATGATTACCGTGTTAAGTCCAAGCGGCATTGCATTTGCGCAAAGTGTTGCAACAACTGCCTCCTGAGGTGCGTTAAAAAGCTTTAACACAAGCACCGAAACCGTTGGCAGAAACACAAGGCGGATTCCTGCAACAACATAGGTCTGCCATTTGCCGAAAAGATTTGCAAAGCTGTAGCCGCCTATTACAAAGCCTGTCAGAATCATTGCAATCGGAGACATACAGGCAGCGGTTGAATTGATTATTGTTGTGACAAGTCTGAATTTTGGAATCGGTAATAAACCGAGAATCGCTCCGATAAAAATTGAAACAAAAATCGGATTGACAAAATTTTTCATTGAAAATTTGCCGTGTCCGTTCGGCACAAGCCACGCAATTCCTATTGAATAAGTAAACAGATTAAGCGGTAAAGTGAACATAAGATAGTCGAAAAGCTCCATGCTTTCTGCGCCGTATATTCCCGACACCATTGCAGTTCCGACAAATCCGAAATTTGAAACGGAAATTGAATAGCGGTACACCTTTTTCAGATATTCCGTTTTTCCGAGAAACCTTGACGCAACAAATCCCGTTGCAATGCAAAACAGCAGCACCCCCCGTGCTGTAGGCAATGAACACCCATTTTTCGCTTATGTTTTTCACTGTACAATTGGTGCGGAATGTGTTAATTACAACGGCGGGCATAAGAATTCTGTTCTCAAGCTTTGAAAAAATTTCGGCTGAATTTTCCGGCAAAAATCCGCCCTGTCGGATTGTAAAACCGATAAATATAAACGAAAACAAAACCGCAATCTGAAAAATCACCGATGAAAAAATCTCCACAAATTCATCCCCTTTTAAAGCCAAAACACCCCCAGTCCGAGGGGCTGAGGGTGTAAGCTTCAAATCAAATTACTTGCAGCTGCACTTTGCTTCAAAGCTCTGGCAGTCCGTGCACTGACAAACAGTCGGATTTGCCTCGTGAGTTCCGACCTTGATTGCTTCAAGCGAACAGTAGTCTTTTGTGCTGTTGTGATGCTTACAGTTTGTTACCGAGCACATAATGCTTTGGTTACAATATGCATTGTTTTCCATAGTATTCATTCTCCTCATTCATTTTTGCGGATTAGCCGCTTTTTATATTGTTTCTGCATTTTGCGGATTTATACCGCACACTTTGAAACATCTGCAATAAAATGTATTGAGGTGAATTACATGAATGTTGTATCGGCTGTTTTTCTTGTTGTTTTTGCCGTAATCGGAATTTGTGCATTTGTCCGTGAATTAACATTTTTTCTCTTTCGTAACAGAAAAAAATAATACCGTTATGTTTGTTGCTCCCGTCAGCGGAAAATGTGAAAATGCCGAATATATTTTGCGAAGTGCTGCTGCAAAGGTAAAATGGATAAGCAGAGGAAGAAATGACTGTGTAATTTGCGTTGACTGCGGTATGGACGATGAAACAAAAAGGATTTGTCAAAAAATATGTCGTGACTACGGCTTTGCAAAGCTTTTGACAAAACAGGAATTTTTGAAATGATAAAGTAAAAATCCAAACGAAATTTGAACAAAAAATACTGCCACAGAATATGCCCAGGTTTTATAAAGCAGTATGATAAAACTTAATAAACCAAAGGCATTGCCATGGCAGTATGAGGCTTTGACTGTAAAAGGTCAAAGCCTTTTTCTTATCAAAAGTCTGTGAGTGCATTTTTGCATAAACAGAAAAAGTCACGACTGCATATGCAATCGTGACCGAGTTGGTGGAGATGATTCGGACACGGAGAAAGTCACGGTTTAAAAATACTTGTGTCTGCCGAGTGAATTAAAAGGCTTTTAAGGAGTGTGATAAATACCTATATAAATACTATAAATTTGAATATCCTTAACTCACCAATTTTCGGCAACAGAAAAGGATATTGCAAGGCAGTTAAAACTGCCCCCACACTCACGCTCAGTGCGTGGTGTGGTGTTTTGGCTTGCAATATACTTTTTGTTGCCGAATTTTTGTCTATATATATTTTTACACTTTGCGTGGAAAAGTACGGAAGATTTTTCCATTTGGCTGTCATATAATGTAAAAAAAGAGGGTAAAACAAGGCAGGTGATTGATATAGATAAAAATCAACAAAAATGCACAACATTAAACGGAGTTTATGAAACAATGAGCGAAATCATAGGCTTTGACAATGTGGTAAAACTGTATGAAAACTTTAAAGGGAGTCAGATAAACTTTCCTACCCGACTTTTTTTCTAAGGAATTTGTCCTTGAAGAAGCACTCAAGGCATATGACGGAACATCGGAATCAATCAATCTGATTGCGACAAAATACTCATATTCGGAACGAACAATCAGAAAACTATTAAAAAAAATCATTTAAACTCCATTTAAAAATCTAAAAAAGGAGATATTAAACTATGGGATTTATGGACAAATTAAAACAAACTGCTACAAGTGCAAAAGATTCTATGAAGAAGTCTTTTGACGAAACATCTGCCGCTATGAAAGCTCACAATGAAGAAAGCAAGGAATTGAAAAAAGCACTTGACGGCGCAATTGCAAGATATGAAGTTACATATGTGGGCGGTCTTCCTGAGATACCAAAAAGGAAGTCAGGAGCAATTGGACTAAACATTATGCCCGATAAATTTTCTTTCAGACCGACCATAACAACCAAAGAATGGTTTTCCGATTATGATATTCCGTATAATAAAATATCCGAACTCCGCATCGAGAAAAGAACAATATCAACAACAGAAGTTCTTCTTGGCGGTGGTGACAGTGCAAATCAGGAACAGGAGAATGTTATCTGCATTTTATACACAAGTCAGGACAATAAAAAGCTAACTCTAAGAGTAGAAATGCTTACAGGTACAACAATTTTTAATCAGGCTGCAAAGTGCCGTGAATTTATGGATTTGCTTAGACAGTATGATATTTTTGACAATTTGACAGCAAAGATAATAAAACAGATACTTCATCGGATGAAAATGATGTGTTTGCACAATTAGAAAAACTGCAAAAGCTCAAAGAAGCAGGCATTTTGACTGATGAGGAATTTAATTTAAAGAAACAAGAATTATTAAATAAAATGTAATGAAAAGAGGAAATTCATATGGCTGTCGTGATAGTAATTTTAATCATACTGTTAATATTATACTTCTATTCAAAATCACATAGTTTTTCTATGTGGGAAAACATAAAACAAAGTACAAATTTCTTTCTGCTTAAACTAATAGTGTTTTTCTTCATTATAGGCAGTCTTACAAAAATAGTATCAGTAACAACAGAAGTTGGCTTTTTATCGTTTATATCAACAGGCTCGTATGTTTTAGCAGGTATATTTTTTGTTATTATGCTTTTCAGAATATTCTTTGTACACGATTCAGGAGGCGATGATTTTGGAGAGTAAAGTAGGACGCAACGCAAGACAATGTGTCACTTGCCAATATTGGACAGGTCAAAGTGCAAGAGCTGACAGTCCGAATTTTATAGTATGCGATTTAAAAGAGCGTGCAATATGTAACAAAACAGGTGTTAAAAAAGCAACATGGCAGTCTTGCAGTAATCACGAAAAAAGACATAATCTTTAATAAATAAAAATGCACTCATCAAAAGCGGTGAGTGCATTTTTTTGCATAAATAAATGACAGAAAGGAGCAGAACAATGGAAGCATTATGGTTTGTGCTTGGATTTGCTGTGACAACAACAGTTGTACTTGCAACGGAAAAACTTATCATCAAAAACTAAAATCGGAGGTAAAAATGTTTGGACTTATAATGACATTGACTGCAAAAGTCGCTAAGCCTTTGCCAAAAGCAGACAAAACAAACACTTCTTTTTGTAATGAGAGAATGTGACAATGCAGATGTAATAAGGCATAGAAAATTAAAAAAGATGTTTCACTTTTATGATTAACACAAAAGAAAACATCTCTTTTTATTTACCATTGACCAAAACCATTTGGTCCTACACAAAACAACTTAAAATCAACTCTTGAAACTTCACTTTTATGAAATCCTATATAAAACTCTTCATTTACAGAACCTTTTTCTGAATTTATTGAAAAAATTTCATAATCCGTAATGCCTGCAAAATTCTTCAACACAGCACCACTTGGTGTGTATTTTCTAAATTCACAATATCCTTCTTCTGTGTAAAATTCAATATTATAATTTCCTTTAATATTAACTTTAAATATAACAAAATCTTCATCATTAGCTGTATAATAAAGATTGCCTATATTTTCTTTATCATACATACCATTTGATGGCGGCATAAGTGAAACTAAATGATCATTTTCAGAACAATAATCCTCAGGTTTGCAATACTGAACATCTATATTAATATCATAATCTAACACATCATCTGAATATTCGAAATCAGAATTAAACGATTTCACATAATTAAATTTAACACCCTTAACATTTAAAGTCGTTAATTTAACTTTCGGAGTTGTTTCGATAGGTTCGGTAACTTTTATTTTGGGAGTTTTTGAAGATTGCTCCTCTTTTGATGCAGAATTCTTTGTATGAGTAGTTTCGAATTCTGTGTAACTTAAACTGCGTTCATATTCGTAATTTTTCGAATAAACTCAATATTATATTTTTCAATATCGTTAAGTACACTATCATCAAACTTATCAGCATCTATCGTTCCCTTATACCAACTTTTTGAATCAAAATACTGCTGAATATAATCGGTATTAAATTTGCGACCATGGCGAGCATAAATTTCGTTTCTCGACAATTCAAGCTCACGGTCAGACAGAAATTCCAAATCCGTTTCAGTAAGCATAATGGAGTCACTGTTAAACAATATATATTCGCTAATATCAATTGTTTCGTCCGGAATTACATCAGTGAAATCTTCAATAGATTCTTTCGTAAAATCAATATCACCTAACATTTGATTATTCGTAATCGGTTCACCTGAATCTGTCGTATCGGTAGATTTATTACTAAAGAACAGATATGCAAAAAATACTAACAAAACTGTAGTGATTGATAAAAGAACTATCAAAATAACAGTTGAAAGCCGAACCATTCGTGGTGATTTTTTCTCATTTATTCTTTTTCTGAACAGGTATATCGAAATTATCCTCGTAATTATTTTCAGATTTAGTTGTTGAAATATCAATATTTTCTTCATCAGCGTCATCAGTTTCACGATTTAATTTAGAAATACCATCTGTGTCGAATCCGTTTGATAATTCATTTTCTGACATAAATTAACCTCCGTAATATATTTAATAAATCCAAATTAAATATATTTTTCTGAGCAAGCCAGCCATAAAATATAATCAACTTCAGCCGGATGTCTGCCTGTTAAATCTGCTATTTCCGAAATCATATCAAAAACTTCGTCATCCGATACCTCTTTTCTATCGGACAAACCTAATCCTTCACAACCTAAAATTGTCTTTGTATAACCGTTAGGATTTGCAGTCGTAGCCTATATTTCTAAGATATTCGGCAACAAGAGAAACTGCCATTTCAGAAAATTTATCTTCACTTTTAGAATCAGAAAGATTATGAACAAGGCTCTTTAAAGTATTATCCTTTTCAATAAATGTGCGATAGTAATTGTCAATACTGCCATAATTTCTTTCAAATTCAAGCAATTTAGGAATATTAACCGATATCAATTCTCTCATTTGCTTTGCAGTCGATTGGCTGGCAACAACTATACTTTTAAGTTGTTCAACAAGTTCATCAGGATTACAACTAAGAATATATTCAGGTCTGTAATTACCAAAAAATCTTATCAACTTCTATAATTTCACCTGTATCAATATCAAAATATTTCTTAAGCCTACTCCACTTACTGCGTGTGCTTAACATTGAATAAACCATAGCTTTAATGTGGTCTTGTATATCAAAAAATTTCCTTCTATCCTTTTAACAATCTGTTTTTTGATAAATGTATTTTCCCAAAACATCTTCTGAGCTTCCGCACCATACTTTTCTGTCATGGCAGCACGAGTCAGATTATCAACTGCTGTTATTGTAAAACGAAGTGTATTTGTTGAATTAACACTCATATTTATCGCTCCTTTATTATCTATTTCGTCATTTTTGGAACCTTGTGCAAAGAAAGATGATAATATTCCCCTTATTGCGGTAGCTTTCAAAGTATTACGCTTTTTAGCATATTCTTCAAGCCGGGTATTTAGTTCGTCATCAACTCTTGCCTTTACTTCATAATTAAGATTTGCACTCGGTCTTCCCAATTTTGGATTGTTTGTTTTTTTATATAAGCCGTCAAATAGACCTCCGTTTCTTTTGCCACATAACAATTTCTATGATACAATTATTTTGTTAAGCAAAGAACAGTGTTGACAAGCACACCACTCTCTGCTTCATTCCGCTCTGACCTCACAGTCAAAGTTTTTTTTTTCCCCCGACAAAATCTCATATTTTGTCGAGTAAGCGTCTGCAAAAGTAAAAACACAAGCAATAACGCATATATGAGCTTACTTTCTTTTTCGCTGTAACTACATTATATATTTTTAGGCTCAAAAAAGCAACACTTTTTTGATAACTTTTTAATTATTTTTAATACTTTTTAACTTATTACAATTTAAAATCTATTCACTTATATTAAACGCAATTATAAAAAAACCGCAATCAAGATACTCTTCTGTATCATGATTGCGGTTTTAATGTGGTGGAGATGAGGGGAATCGAACCCCTGTCCGAAAAAAATCTTGCCAAGGGTTTCTCCGAGCGCAGTTGGTGTTTTAAATCTCCCTCGGTGCATCGCCCATCAACAGGCTATGCACTTTGGCAGCTCCTAAGCTGTGACAGGGTTCGGAGCGCTCCCCTGTTCACATTTACCTCTAATTGACGCCCCTTACACAGCCGAGGTACTCTGTGCAGGAACGAGCAGCACTCAGGCTGCTAAAGCAACTGTTTTGTTGTCAGTTAATTTTAAAGTTGCGGATTTTATAGCGGTCCCGCACCGCTGCTCGCTTACCAGGGCTTGAAATCCCCGTCGAAACCTTTACATCCCCATATTCAATTTAAAAATTTTATATTGAAAACCCGTATTCGGTAACAGGCTTATCAAGTATTTTTTCACAACAGACAAGACAACATTCAATATGCTTTGTGTTCTGCTCAATCGGTGAATATATCACAGCCGTTTTCAAATCGCTTTTATTCGAATCATCCATTGCAAAAGCAACAACGCCGTCATCGGTTGCCAATACACCCATCTCTTTGAAAGGTTTGTCAAGCTCATCAAAAAAGGCAGAACATCACTGAGATTTCATCGTCACACGAATACTCAACATACGGAAAGACAATATCATTTTTGAAAAATTCCTTCATTTCGGAATCTTCGGCTGAATTCAAAAGTTTAAGATTTTTAATCACAATCTGATTTTCGCCGTCAAAAATTTCAATCGGAATATTTACTTCCTTACCAACTTCAAGGCTGAGTTTTGCTAACGGATAATCTGTCTTTTGATATTTTGAAAATATTATTTCAACATTCTTTGTCAAATCAAGCAAAGACAAATCATTAATCTTATTCTCAAGTTCAATAAAGTTTATGAACAAAGAATCAAGAGGAGCGTCGAAAAACCTGTCGCTCTTCCAACCGAGTTTCATAAACTCTGAGATGATATATGACCTTGTTAATTCGCAACATTCAAGCGTTTCACCGCATACTGAGTCAAAGTCAAAAACGCTGTCCGTCAATTACAATTGCTGAAAAATCATCGGACAAATCAGAATTATTTTTCTTTTCAAGAATGATACTTTCTCTCAAAGTCAAATCTTCACAGCAAATATCATCTTTGGAACAATTGAAATTCAACAGAACAAGCTCGGTTTTATCGGACGAATTTGCAAAACCAAGCACGGAATAATCGGTATCAAAGGCAGAAAAGTCCCGTCCGATTAAAGCAAAATCGCTGTATTCCGAAATATTTTCGTACAAGCTACGCAAGCTCATAATAACACCAAACTATCTTCTCTGTTCTTTAACGGCGCGTTCCATATCACGCTTTGCGGAGCGTTCTGCCATATCGGCACGCTTATCGTATAGCTTTTTACCTTTGCAGAGTCCAACCTGAAGTTTTACCTTGCTGTCCTTGAAATACAGACTAATCGGGATAAGTGAATATCCCGTCTGCTTAACCGTGCCATAGAGCTTTAAAATCTCTTTTTTGTGCATAAGAAGTTTTCTCACACGCATCGGATCACGGTTAAAGATGTTTCCCTGTTCGTAAGGAGAAATGTGCATTCCGTTGACAAAAATTTCGCCGTCAACAATTGAACACCAGCTGTCCTTGAGATTTACTCTGCCGGCACGCAAGGATTTTTACTTCTGTACCGCAAAGCTCAATACCGGCCTCCATGCTTTCCTCGACAAAATAATCGTGTCTTGCCTTTTTGTTCTGAGCAATCGTTTTCATATTTGCCACTGCACATCCTCCTTTCTACTGTGGAATACAAGATTATACTACTGTTTTGACAATTTGTCAATAGTTTAAACCAAGAAATTAAATTTCATTTCTGCCCTCAAGAGCCTTTGCAAGGGTGTATTCATCGGCATATTCAAGGTCACCGCCAACGGGGATACCGTAGGCAAGTCTTGTCACCTTTACACCAAGCGGCTTTAAGAGCTTTGAAATGTACAGAGCCGTTGCATCGCCCTCAACGGTCGGGTTGGTTGCCATAATGACCTCCTCAACCGATTCCTCGTTAAGCCTTGCAAGCAGTTCTTTTATTGTAAGGTTGTCGGGACCGATATCGTTAAGCGGTGAGATTGAACCATGGAGAACATGATAAACACCCTTAAATTCGTGGGTATTTTCAATAGCCGTAGCATCTCTCGGAGTTTCAACAACGCAGATAACGGAATGATCCCTTGCGGGATTTGCACACACGGGACAAAGGTCTTTGTCTGTAAGATTACAGCATTTACTGCAATAGTGAATCTTTGTGTGGGCATCCATCACCGCACCCGCAAGCTGTTCCGCTTCTGTTTTTGACAGATTGAGAACATAATATGCAAGTCTTTGAGCGGTTTTGTTACCGATTCCCGGCATTCTTTCAAACTGCTCCACCAAATTTTCAAGCGGAGCAACATTATATCCCGACATAATCAGAACATTCCCGGAATGTTAAGTCCGCCTGAGATTGTTTCCATTTTGTCCTCTTTTTTCCTTAGCGGCTGCTCTGATTGCCTCATTTGCGGCTGCCATAACGAGGTCTGAGAGCATTTCTACATCCTCGGGATCAACAACTTCCGGTGAAATTTCAACCTTGGTGAGTTCCATTTTGCCTGTTACTGTAACCTTAACTGCACCGCCGCCGGCTGTTGCCTCATACTCTTTTGTTTCGAGTTCCTTTGATGCGGCCTCCATATCATCCTGAAGTTTCTGAGCCTGACGGGCAAGCTGCTGAATGTTGTTTGCTCCGCCGCTGCCGTAACCCTTTGGTAATCTTGCTTTCATAATTTTATCTTCCTTTCGGTTATTCTTGTGTTATTATTACATCGCTTCCCTGCAAGCTTTCAATAAGCTTGTCAACGGATCGGTTTTTTCTTCTTGTTTTGCACTCGGTCTTTTATACGGACCGAGATTATAGTGCTTGACCTGTTGTTTCTAAAATAAGCTGACGGATTTCCTGTCGTCTTTCGTTATTTTTGAGAAGTTCAAAAGCCATTTCATTATCTGTGTCAATCAGCAAATATTTTCCGCTTGTGTAGGCGGCAGAATTTGCAAATGCCGCCGCAATTGCCCTTGAAACAGGTTTCATATTATTGACTACCTCTGCCCAATCGGGAAAAGGCTGTGCGTTATTATAGATTGCATCAAGGTCAACGCTCTGTCTTTGAGCTGTTTTCTTAGGCTTTTTGCTGTGCAGAAACGGGTTGTTCCTGTATTGGCTGAACGGGCTGTTTCGGTGTCGGCATCTCAACAGGAGTCGTCGGAATTACCGGCTCGTCCTTTATTTTTTCCGAAACAGGTTTTGTTTCCTGCGACTTTTCGGGTTCGGAATTTTGAGCCTCCGGTTTTGGAGTTTCATTCTGAACAGACTGCGGTACAGTTTGCACCTGTTCGGGAACATAGTTCACCTTTATTCCCTTTTTAACTGCCTTTTCAAGAGCGGTTACCCTTGCGGTCAAAGCCTCAATTGTACCGTCAAGCTCAGCCGATGACAGCTTTACAACCGCCATTTCAAGCTCTGTTCTGTCGCCTGTTCCCCTGCCCATATTCTGATATGCCTTTGAAAGCACATCCATATAATAAACAATGTCGGCAAGTGAGAGGTAATCCGACTGCGTTTGAGCCTGTTCAAACTCATCGTCAGCCATAATCACGATATCCCTCGGATTTTTTTACCGACTTTATGAGCATAAGCGTTCTGAAATGCGAAAGCAATTCATCGCAAAGCCTTGCCATATCCTTGGACTCACCGTAAAGCCTGTCAACAATTTCAAGTGCCTTTGCTGTGTTCTTATTGATTACACAGTTAGAAAGCTCAAAAGATATGTCTTTCTCGCAAGTCCTGCGGCACTGCGAACAACATCTTCATCAATTTCCGAGCTGATTGCAATGCATCTGTCAAGAAGCGAAAGAGCATCTCGCAACGCACCGTCTGCAACAGATGCGGCAAGCATTGCGGCACTGTCGCTCAGTGTCACGCCCTCCTGATTTGCAACATAGAGCAGTCTGTCTGCTATTGCACGGGGTGGGATTCTGTGAAAATCGAAACGCTGACAGCGTGACAGAATTGTCTGCGGAAGCTTGTGAACTTCGGTAGTTGCCAGAATGAATATGACATGTTCGGGAGGTTCTTCAAGCGTTTTGAGCAAGGCATTGAACGCCTCGGTTGTGAGCATATGAACCTCGTCAATGATGTAAACCCTGTATTTGCACTTTGCGGGCTTGAACTGAACCTCGTCAATAATCTGACGGATATCATCAATTTTTCTGTGATGCGGCATCCATTTCGACAATGTCGAGGATACTGCCGTCGTCAATTCCCTTGCAGATTTCACATTCACCGCAGGGATTTCCGTTTACGGGATGAAGGCAATTGACTGCCTTCGCAAGAATTTTTGCACAGGTAGTTTTGCCCGTACCTCTTGAACCCGTAAAAAGATATGCATGGTTAAGACGGTTGGTGCTGATTTCGTTTAAAAGAGTTGTGGTTATGTGTTCCTGTCCCGAAACATCGGCAAAGGTTTTCGGTCGCCACTTTCTATAGAGTACCTGATACAAAAAATTCACCCCGCAATCAACAAAAAATGCAAGCCGTCAGCCGAAATAACGGCAATCGTACAAATGAGTGAACGACAGACTTACTGCATCGCATCGGCAATACTGCTTAATGCTGCTCGGTTCCCCGCCTGACATGATTCACAGACCCCAATCGTACAGGGCCTGTCGCTCACTTAATTGCACGCTTTTTGACTTCTTGCAATTCTGAACTAAATTATTCATTTCTTTGTTCGTAAAAAGAAATATATTGTACAAAAAGAACACCATTGCAAGACAAGCTGATTGTTCAGTCTGCTTTACAACGAGCTTATTATACCATAACCGATTAATAAAATCAATAGGTTTTGGTTATTTTTATTGTTTGCAGTCGCAGAAAGATATCGTCTGTTTTGCAGCGGCAAACCTTGTTCACCGCTGCAAATGAATACACATTTTTGATTAGATCATAAGTTATGTGAATAAACAAAATGTTACATCAATGCGGGCGTCCAATGAACGCCCCTACAGCAAAGACTGCATAAACACTTGCAATTTTGCACTCGGGCATAATATGCTGTTTATTATGCAATCTATCTTCACGAATTAGGAACGGCGGCTCGCCGTCAATTTTTATTTGCTAAGATTTCCCTTGCAACGAATACACCGCCGGCGCTGGCATGAGAAAGTGAATGTGTAACACCGCTGCCGTCACCGATGATATAAAGTCCCTTGTGGGGCGACTCGAGATGCTCGTCAACATCAACTTCCATATTATAGAACTTGACCTCAACACCGTAGAGAAGTGTGTCATCGTTGGCTGTGCCGGGGGCAATTTTGTCAAGAGCATAAATCATTTCGATGATACCGTCAAGGATTCTCTTTGGAAGCACAAGACTCAAATCGCCCGGTGTTGCGTCAAGAGTCGGAACAACAAGTCCTTCTTTGATTCTGCTCGGATTGCTTCGGCGACCTCGAATCAAATCACCGAAACGCTGAACAATTACACCTCCGCCCAGCATATTGCTAAGACGGGCAATGCTTTCACCATAACCGTTGCTGTCCTTGAAAGGCTCTGAAAAATGCTTGCTGACGAGGAGTGCAAAGTTTGTGTTCTCTGTCTGCTTTGCCTTGTCTTCATAACTGTGACCGTTTACTGTGATAATGCCGTTTGTGTTTTCGTTTACAACGCAACCCTTCGGATTCATGCAGAATGTACGCACATTGTCCTCGAACTGTTCTGTGCGGTAAACAATCTTGCTTTCGTAGAGTTCGTCTGTGAGGTGTGAAAAGATTGCGGCAGGGAGCTCCACACGAACACCGATGTCAACACGATTCGACTTTGTGGGAATGTTAAGGTTATGACAAACATGTTCCATCCACTTGCTGCCGCTTCTGCCGACTGAAACAATGCACTTTTTGCACTCATAATTTTCATCGGCTGTGTCAACAAGATAACCTTCCTTATCATTGCCGTTCTTGAGTTCAACATTTTCAACAGGTGTATCAAAGTAGAAATCAACCTTGTTTTCAAGGTAATCATAAAGATTTTTAAGCACAATGTAGTTGATGTCCGTACCGAGATGACGGACTGATGCGTCAAGAAGATTAAGCTTATTCTGTAAGCAAAGCTTCTTAAAGCTTGTGCCTGCTGTGGAATAAAGCTTTGTACCCTCTCCGCCGAACTTCATATTGATTTTGTCAACATATTCCATAAGCTCAATAGCTTTTTTCTTGCCGATATGTTCGTAGAGCGTGCCTCCGAAATCGTTTGTTATGTTGTACTTGCCGTCCGAAAACGCACCCGCACCGCCGAAACCGCTCATAATGGAACAGGTTTTGCATGAAATGCAATTTTAACTTTGTCACCGTCAATCGGACATTTTCTCTTTTCAAGAAGATGACCTTTTTCAAATACGGCAACCTTTATTTCAGAGTTGTTTGTTACAAGCTCATATGCAGAAAAAATTCCGCCCGGACCTGCGCCTACAATAATAACATCGTACTTTTTCATTATCATTTTCTCCTTTATTTGTTGTGGGTAACATTTAAGGGCAATAAAAAAACCGCCAAAACATGATACTATGCCCCTTAACGGGGATTATAGTAAACTGTTTAAGGCAGTTTGTAGATACACCCGTCCGTATTACGGGCTTATACAATCCAACTTCTGCACACGGCAGAAAATTGTTCTGATAAAAGTCATCAAAACCTTGGTTATTGTAACAAATAACATCACAATTGTCAACAAAAAAACGCAAAAATTTAAAATCTGTTATTTTTCCTTTATCGCATAAAAGCTACACAATAATTATGCTTGCCGACAAATGCATAAATATTATTCAAACTTTTCGGCAACCTCACCAAGACGCTTGTAGATGCTGTTTTCGGGAACATAACCTCTTACAAACGAAAGCGGATAGATGTTGGTGTTTCTGCCGATTACCGAACCGGGGTTAAGAACGCTGTTGCAGCCTACCTCTACATGGTCACCGAGCATTGCGCCGAACTTTTTAACATTTGTGTCAACCTTATCGCCGTCGCAAAGAACAGTTACAAGGCTCTTGTCACTCTTGAGGTTTGATGTGATTACACCTGCGCCTGTGTGTGACTTGTAGCCGAGAATACTGTCGCCGATGTAGTTATAGTGCGGAGTCTGAACACCGTCAAAAAAGAATTGAATTTTTAAGCTCTGTTGAGTTGCCTACAACTGCACCTCTGCCGACAATTGCATTGCCTCTGATAAAAGCACACTGTCTGATTTCGGCATCTTCGCAGATGATGAGCGGTCCGCCGAGATATGCGGAGTCAAAAACCTTTGCACTTTTTGCAACCCCACATTTTTTCCCCCCTCTGCTCGTAGATTTCGGGATCAAGAGTTTTTCCGAGTTCAATGATAAATTCGCTGATTTTCGGAAGAGCCTCCCACGGATAATCAATGGTTTCAAGCAAGGGCTTTGCAATAGTCCTGCTGTAATCAAACAGATTTTTTGCCAATAATTTTTCGTTTTCCATTTTTAAAATTTACTCCCAATATATATTATTCTTTTTAAAGAATTTTACAGTTTTATACCTCAACAAAGAACAGCCAGTAACCGCTTGCGTCCTTTCCCGCAACAAACTCAACTCCTCCGCTTATGTACTTTGAAAATACATAGCTTTTTGCCGTTCTGAGGATTTATCACGGTGGCACAACTGCCCTCATGAATCCAACGCTCGTTGAAAACATTAATTCCCTTGATGAAGAAAAGTCTCTTTTGAGGTTTTGCCGACAAATCTGTAATTTTTCATAAAATCAGCCTTCTTTAACCTTTTGCGGTGACAGCCTGTTGTCAAGGCCTCTCTTTTTAAACACAAGCACAACAACAACGGCACAAATCACACCGAGTAACATTCCGCAGAGAACATCTGACGGATAATGAACATAGTTATAAAGTCTTGAGAATACAATCAAAAAGTGCAAGTACAAGTGCAGGAATTCCGAATCGTTTGTCCTTGATAAGCATAACGGTTGCCGCCGCAAGTGACGAACAGCTGTGTCCCGACGGAAAGCTGCTGCCTGACGGAATGGCTATGTTAAGCCCAAAGTCGGGATTCAACTCAGACGGTCTTGCTGAATAATCGATATTCACCATAAACGGCCGTGGTCGGTTTATAAGATTTTTATTCCGATTTCACCGACAAGAAAGCCGATTGCCATTGCAACAAGCATCATAACTCCCATTGAGCGAGTTTTTTAAAAATTATAAACACAATGCCGACTACAATCCAGAAAAGCCCCATTTCACCCATGTAGCTGAAAAAAGCCATAATCGGATCAAGAAAAGAGCATTTAAATGTGTTCTGAATAAATTCAAGAACCGAGGTGTCAAATGATTGAATCATATCAAAGAATGACATATCATTTTCCTTTCATAATATCATTATAACAACCAAAAAACAGAATGTCAAATTAAATAAATTTTAAGTTATTCACATTCATATTTTGCAAGTTTAGCATAAAGTGCTTCGTCAACAACAGCCTCAACCGAAAGTCCTTCGGCAACATATTCTTCATAAATGAGAGTGCCTTTGTTGCGGATTTCGTTTGCAAGACCTGCCTGTGCAAACGGCAGAAGAAGTTTTACCCTTTTCATTCTGACGGGAAGATTGTTCTCAATTGCATTAAGAAGTTCGTCTATACCCGTGCCGTTCTTTGCGCTTATGCGAACACAGGCTTTAAAGTCCTGTGCAAGCATTGTTTCGTCAAGCAAATCGCACTTGTTAAGAACGGTTATAATCGGTGTGTCACCGCAACCGAGGGATTCAAGCAAGTCGGTTGTAACCTGCATATGTGTTCTTGCCTCGTCACTTGATGCGTCGCATACATTTAGAATAATATCTGACTGTGCCGCCTCTTCAAGGGTTGAGCGGAATGCTTCAACAAGGTGGTGCGGAAGTCTGCGAACAAGACCTACCGTGTCAATCATCATAACGGTTACACCGCTCGGAAGCTTCAACGCTCTTGAGGTGGGATCAAGCGTTGCAAAAAGCTTGTCCTGTGCAAGCACACCTGCGTTCGTAAGGCAGTTCATAAGAGTTGACTTGCCTGCGTTTGTGTAGCCGACAATCGCACAGGTTATTACACCGTCTTTTTTTCTGCGTGAACGCAACATCTGACGATGCTTTTCAAGGTCGGAAAGCTCTTCTTTCAGGCTTTCAATTCTTCTGCGGATATGTCGTCTGTCGGTTTCAAGCTTTGTTTCACCCGGACCTCTTGTACCGATACCGCCGCCGAGTCTTGACATTGCGATACCCTTGCCCGTAAGTCTTGGGAGCATATATTTAAGCTGTGCAAGCTCAACCTGAAGTTTACCTTCTTTTGACCTTGCTCTCTGGGCAAAAATATCGAGAATAAGCGTTGTTCGGTCAATTACTCTGACATCTGTTTCAGCCTCGATATTTTTAATCTGTGTCGGAGAAAGCTCGCTGTCGAACACAAGCAAATCTATCTCCTGCGATTCGCAGATTTCGGCAATCTCGGCAAGCTTGCCTGTGCCGACAAAAGTACCCCTTTTCAATTTTTTGCAGATTCTGCGTTACCGACAAAACGGGATCTGCTCCCGCACTTTTACAAGTTCAAAAAGTTCGTCAAGTGACGCCTGTGCGTCATATTCACCCGTGTCAACACTTACGAGCAGTGCACGGGTAATTTTTTCTTCGTTACTTTTAAGCTCCATAAAATCCTCACTTGAAGTTATTTATTCATACTTTTTTGTCAAAACAGGTTTTCATATCCTCATCCGTGATTTTTCGGATAGGCTTGCACGGATTCCCCACAGCTACGCAGTCGGACGGAATATCCTTTACAACAACGCTTCCGCCGCCGATTACGACATTACTTCCGATTGTGACGCCCGGCATAACCTGAACTCCTCCGCCAATCCACACATTGTCGCCGACGGTAATCGGATAGGCATATTCAAAGCCTGCGTTTCTTCTCGGATAATCAACAGGATGACCTGCCGTGTAAAATCCGCAGTTTGGTGCAACAAAAACATTGTCGCCGAATTTCACCTTTGCACAGTCGAGAATCACCATATTGTGGTTTGAATAGAAATTCTCACCGAGTTCGATATTGTAGCCGTAGTCGCACCAGAACGGAGCGGTAATGTAGAAATTTTCCTTTGTACTGCCGACAATTTTCTTTATAAGAATTTTTTGAGTCTCTTCATCTTCAAACGGAAGATTGTTGTACTCTCTGCAAAGATTTTTAACCGAACAGCGTTCATTGCGAAGCTGTTTGTCGCCCATTGGATTATACATCTGCGAATTAAGCATTTTTTCTTTTTCAGTCATAATTTTCTCCGTTAATAAATCACATAACAAAATTTACATAACAACGCTTATTATATTATAATCTCACCTTCAATACAAGTAAATCCAAAAATTAATTTACTTTTCAACTGACAACAAAATTCAATTTAAAAATTCATAGGGAGGATAATGGGACAGCGGTCTTTTGTATAATATAGTTACATTGAAAATATCAATGGAATTTGCAGAAAAAAACGATTAAATTATGAGATTCCGTTTTGATTTGAGGAGGAATTATTATGGAAGAAAAAAGAAAAAAACCGTCACATCAACCGAAGTAAAACGCAGATACAATCAAAAAGTTTACAGTCAAATTTCATTTTCCGCCCCAAAGGAACTTGTTGAGGAATTCAGAGGAATATGCAGAAATATCGGGATTTCACAGGCAAGTGTATTCAAAAAGTTTATCGCCGATTTTGTTGAAAAGTACAGATAAAATCAAAACTACTCGTTGAACGGATTTCTGCACTCTGCATAAAAGCCCGAAATTCAAGCTGACCGAATTTCGGGCTTTTTATTTTTGGATTTTATAATTTTTTCAACCTGCTGTTTCAATTTGCAAAAAATTTTAAGAATATATATTCAAAGAAATAAAATTGTGGTATAATAATGAAGAATATATACAAGGTATGTACAGGCAACACAGGTTGTCTTTAATTAAGGAAGTGGCAAAATGAAAAAACTATTTACTATTATTGTGTGCAAAGTTCTGAAATTTGTCGGAGGATTGCTCGGCAAGGGCAGCAGTCTGCCGGGACAGATTGCGCTTAAACTCTGCCCCGATATTCTCGGACGAATTGAACTGCCGAAATATATTGTTGCCGTAACAGGCAGTAACGGCAAGACATCTACCGTTGAGATGATTGCACATATTCTTTGTGAAAGCGGCAAAAAAGTTGCATGGAACAAAGAGGGTTCTAACCAGATTGAGGGCGTTACAACTCTTATTCTCGGCAGTTGTACTCTTTCGGGCAAGGTTAAATCGGATATTCTTCTCATTGAAAGTGACGAACGCTTTGCAAAATATACCTTCAAATACATCACACCGACTCATTATGTTATCACAAACCTTTACCGTGACCAGCTCACACGAAACGGTCATCCGGAATGGGTTTACAATGCCGTAAAGGATAGTATTCATCCCGAAACTCAGCTTATTCTTAACGCCGACGATCCGCTTGTTTCGTGCTTTGGCTACGGCAGGGATAATGTTGTATGGTTCGGTGCAGGCAATCTTCCGACCGATACAAAGGAGTTTGTCGGTGTTTATAATGACGGTGCATATTGCCCTCACTGCAAATCTCCTATGACATATTCAAGCTATCACTACGACCATATCGGCAACTATGAATGCCCTAACTGCGGTCTTAAAAGACAAGATACAAGCTACACAGTTACATCTGCCGATCTTGAAAAAGGCGAAATTACAATCAACAATAAGTACAAGATTGAACTTACGCTCAAATCGCTTTATAATGTTTACAATTTGCTTGCGGCATTTACCGTTGCATCAATCACAGGTGTTGACGGCAACACAATTGCAAAGAGCCTGAGCAATTATGTTCTTAAAAACTTCCGTGTTGTAACATTCACGCTCGGAAACAGAAAGGGTACGCTTGTTACATCAAAACATGAAAACAGCATTTCGTACAATCAGTCACTCAAGCTTGCCGCATCTGACAAGGATAAGTGCGATGTTTTGATTATTGTTGACGCAGTCAGCAGAAAGTATTTTACAAGCGATGTTTCATGGCTTTGGGACATCAACTTTGACCTTCTCAAAAGCGACAATGTAAAGAACATTGTGCTTGCAGGAACATATTGCAACGACCTTGCAACAAGATTTTCTTTCTCAAAAGTTGACAGAAACAAAATCAAGGTTATCAAGGACATTGAAGAAGCCGTTGATTATCTTGACAATGACCGCAAAGAAAAGATTTATGTAATTACCTGTTTCTCAGACAAGGGTAAATTTCTTGAAAAGGTAAAGGTGGACTGATTATGAAAATTCTTCATTTGTATCACGATATAATGAACCTGTACGGAGAATATGCCAATGTTTCTGCGCTTGAAAGAATGCTTGAAAAGAGCGGTGTAAAATTTACAACCGACAGGCTTACCCTGTTTGACAATGCCGACCTGGGCGATTACGATTTTATCTACATCGGTTCGGGTACAGAAAAAATCAGAAGCTTGTTTTGCAGGATTTTAAAAAGTACAAGGATTTTCTTGTTGAATATATCAACAGCGGCAAGGTAATTCTTATGACGGGCAACTCGTTTGAAATGCTCGGAAAAACAATTACAGACTCTGACGGCAAGATTTATGACGGACTCGGAATTTATGATTTTACAGTTACCGAGCAGAACAAACGCAGAATTACAGGCGATATTGTTTATACATCTGACATTCTCACAAAACCGATTGTCGGCTTTGTAAACAAGTGCAGTGAAATTAAAGGTATTGAAAATCATCTTTTCACTGTTAAACACGGACTCGGTGACTACGAAAACGCAAAAGCAGAGGGCTTGAAGGACAAGAACCTTTTTGCTACTCATGTTACAGGTCCTATTATGATTAAAAATCCGCATTTTCTTGAATATATTGCTTTGCAGATTTCAAAAAATACGGATGGCTTCAAGCCGTGTACGGATTACCTTGACTACGAAAGAGCGGGCTACGAAATTACTCTCGGCGAACTCACAAAAAGATTTGAGGAGTAAGTTTTAATGAACAACGACAATCTTCTTCAGCTTGAGGGAGCAATTGAAGGCGTGGTTTTCCGAAACGATGAAAACGGCTACACGGTAATTGAGCTTGCTGACGGTGACGATTACTTGACCGCTGTCGGAATTATGCCACAGGTGTCGTCGGGTGATGTTGTAAAGCTTACCGGCAAATATACAAATCATCCGAGCTACGGCAGACAGTTTGCCGTGCAGATTTGCGAAATCAGCAGACCTACCGAGGCGGCTGATATTCTGCGTTATCTGTCATCCGGAGCTATCAAGGGAATCGGCACTCAAACCGCACAAAGGCTTGTAAAGGAATTTGGCGAGGCAACGCTTGATGTGCTTGAAAATCAGCCTGAAAGAGTTGCAATGCTGAAAGGAATTTCTTCGCAAAAAGCCGAGGATTTTTTTCAAAGCAGTTAAAGCAGAACACAGGCGTGCGAACACTCATGCTTTTTCTCGGCGAGTACGGAATTTCAAACACCGCATCGGTCAAAATTTTCAACGCTTACGGTCCGAGCTGTGTCGATTTAATCAAGAAAAATCCGTACATTCTCTGTCAGGGTGATTTTGGGGTATCGTTTGAGAGTGCGGATTTTATTGCTAAAAAAGAAAAATTAGAACCCGATTCAAATGTCCGTATGCGTGCAGGAATCGTACACATTCTTCATCACAACGAGCGAAACGGTCACACCTGTCTGCCAAAGGAAAAGCTGCTGAAGGTTTCAACCGATTTTCTCGGAATTGACGGTGAAAAGGTTTCGGAGTGCATGGAAGAAATGCTGTTTGACCGTTCGCTTATCGAGGATAAGATTGACGGCAAAAAATTTGTGTTTCCCAATGTTCATCTCTGCGAAATGTACATAGCGTCAAGAATAAAAATGTTGCTTAAATTTCCGTCAGAGAAAATTAAAAAACATTGACAAGGCGATTGAAAAATGTGAAAAAAGAGGACGGAATCGAATATGCCGATTTGCAAAAGAAAGCAATCACTATGGCACTTACCGAGGGTATGCTTGTTCTGACGGGCGGCCCCGGCACAGGAAAAACGACAACCCTCAATGCTATAATAAAAATAATGAAAGCAAACGGCAAAACTGTTTTGCTTTCTGCCCCCACAGGCAGAGCGGCTCAACGAATGAGCGAGCTCACGGGCTGAGGCAAAAACTCTGCACAGACTGCTTGAGGTCAGCTGGGATAAACATGACAACCCCGTTTTCAACAAGAACGAACGCAATCAGTTGAAATGCGACGCATTGATTGTTGACGAGGTTTCAATGGTGGACGCATTCATTATGGAAAGCGTTATGAGAGCGCTTTCCACAGGATGCAGACTTATTCTTGTAGGCGACTCCGACCAGCTCCCCTCCGTAGGTCCGGGTAATGTGCTCAGCGATCTTATCGAAAGCGGACTTATTCCCGTTGTACGGTTGAATGAAATTTTCCGTCAGGCACAACAGAGTCTTATTGTCACAAACGCACATAAGATTGTGAACGGTGAAATACCCATTCTTAATTCCGCTGACAAGGACTTTTTCTTTCTTCAAAGGAACAATAAATCAGAAGTTTCAGCGGTAATAGCTGACCTTTGTGCAAATCGTCTGCCAAAGGCATACGGATATTCTCCGTTTGAAAACATTCAGGTGCTTGCTCCGTCCAAAAAGGTGAACTCGGAACTGCCGAGCTTAACCACAAATTGCAGGCGGCGCTAAATCCGAAGGATGACGATAAGGCGGAAATCACAATCGGTTCAAAAACCTTTCGTACAGGCGACAAGGTTATGCAGATAAAAAACAACTATGATATTCGCTGGTTTCGTGAAAACGGCGAAACGGGCGAAGGAATTTTCAACGGTGACATAGGAATCATCACAAGGATTGACAGAAAGACAAAATCGCTTGTCGTTAAATTTTTTGACAAGATTGCAAGATACACCTTTGAATTTGCGGGCGATCTTGATTTCGCCTACGCAATCACGGTGCATAAAAGTCAGGGCAATGAATTTGATGCAGTTATTATACCGATGTTTTCAGGGCCTCCTCAGCTTTACTACAGAAATCTGCTCTACACCGCTGTTACAAGGGCGAAGAAAACGCTTGTGCTTGTCGGCAATCCTTCAACCGTTGAATATATGGTAAACAATAACCGCCGTACACGGTACAGCGGTCTTAAAGAATTTTTACTGAGAGATGACACACTTTATTAAGAAAGTTTTCGGTACGATAAAAGGATTTTTCTTTACGGTTCGTTGTCCGTACTGCGGAAGGGTTATTGAACCGAACAAAAGCTGTTGTGACAAATGCAGAAAAGAATTCCCCGAAATGCCGCTTGTACGATATGCAACGGGAGGGTACATCTGCACCTCTCCTTTCCCCTATGACGGAATTTTCCGCAGAGCAGTTCTTAACTTTAAATTTCACAACTGCGGTGCATATGCCGAATTGCTTTCACACGAAATGGTTCGTTCAATAAAAGATGTTTACCGTGATAGGGAATTTGACCTTGTCACCTGTGTGCCGATGCACAATGATACTCTCAGAGAGCGTGGATACAATCAGGCTGAGTTGCTCGCAAAGGAATGTGCAAGGCTTCTCGGCATTGAGTATGCCGACCTGCTTGCCAAAACAAAGAAAAATAAAACCCAGCACAGCATAAAGGCGACTGAAAGAGCAAAAAATGTTATAGGCGTTTACTCGCCGATTGACAAGAATTTAATCAAAGGCAAGCGAATACTGATTATTGACGACATTATTACAACAGGCAGTACGCTTGGTGAATGTGCAAGAATACTTAACAAGTGCAAATGCGGCGAGATTTGTTGCTGTACGCTTTGCACATCTCTGCTGATATAGCATTGGAGTGATTAAAATGGATATAGCTGTTGATCTCGGTTCTGACAGAACAAGAGTTTTTATTGAAAATAAAGGAATAGTGCTTGATGAGGCAAGCGTTGTTGCGTTTGATGTTGACACATACGACATTGTCGGCGTCGGCAACGAGGCTTATAAGATGATTGGCAAAACGCCTGCAGGCATACGAGCAATGCACCCGATTGATGACGGTGTTATTTCACGCTCCGAACTTGTTGAGGATATGGTTTCAATTCTTATAAAAGAGGTCAGTCCGTCAAAGGTGACTATGCCGAGGGTTGTTGCATCAATCCCGAGTGAGGTTACCGAGGTTGAAAAAAAAGAGCTGTTGTAAACGCAGTAAGCTCAATCGGTGTTCGCAAGGTGTATCTTATTGAAGCACCAAAAGCGGCGGCAATGGGCTGTTCGCTCGACATAACAAGTCCTCACGGCATTCTGATTGCAGATGTCGGCAGCGGTACGGCAGATATTGCCGTGCTTTCTCTCGGCGGAATTTCGGTTTCAAAGTGCATAAAGTCGGCAGGCTGTGCAATGGACGAAGAAATTGTTAAATACATCAGAAAAGAGCATAACCTGATTATCGGCACAAACATGGCAGAGGCCTGCAAAAGGCTGTTGGCTGTGTAAAAATTTCGAAAGAGCCTAAGCTTTTCAGAGTTAAAGGCAGGGATGCCGTAAGCGGTCTGCCAAAATTTATTGATGTTGGCTATGCCGAAATCAAGCCTGTAATCGAGGATATTGCGCTTAACATTATCAGAGCAATTAAAGATGTGCTTGAACAGACTCCGCCCGAGCTTGTCGGTGACATCTACACGGACGGTATAATTTTGACAGGCGGTCTTGCCAAGCTGACGGGATTTGCAAGGCTTCTCAGCGAATCCACAAAGCTTAAAGTAAGAGTTCACAAAGCCGCCGCTGACTGCGTTATCAACGGTTGCGGCAAGGCAATCGAATATATTGACCATCCCGAAAAAATACAGCCGGGTGCAGTCAATCCGCTTATAGAGGCATTTTAATTATAATTTTAAACATTTTATCCGCAGATTTTACCGTCTGCGGATTTTTTTGTAACATGGTATTGTAAAATCCGAAAATATGATTTAACAGTTGTCTTTATCCTGTTTCAGTACCGTACTTTTTTCTTCTTTTTTACATAAAAATCTCCCCTTAAAGCATTCCCTGAAAACCATATTTTTCAAGAGTCTGCTTTAAGGGGATTATATCAGTTAACAATTGTTCTCCGCTTTTGTTTTATAGTTCATTATTCTTTCAAGAAATAACTGTACTTTTTCTTTGGCTATCTCTCCGCTGTTTTCAATTTCAGTATCGCCAATGTAAAACTTGTGTTCAGCGGATTTCTTCAAAATATCAAGCAATTTTTTTCTGTTCATCCGCTTTGTTAATGAAAACGGACACGGCACAATCACAGGCTATGGAAAATTCTGCCGGTGTTTTTTGAAGCAAGTGCGTCGTAAAACCTTTCTTTTACGCTTTCAAATTTATTTTCCGTGTCAATCGGCAAAAGCTTTGTAATCATCTTCCAGGTATTCCACGCAAGAAAGCCATTGCAGTTGTCAAGACCTTTGGCAACAAATTCAAAGAACGGATAGACAAGTTTCGGATTTACTTCGCAAATATACTCAAGAACCTGTTCCTCCCAGTGAGCATTTGCGTAATCATCGTCAAGAAAAAATCTCAATAAGCAAAGGAACAGTCAGAATTTCTTTTGCTTGCAAGCTGTGCATAATATTCTTTTTCAAGCCTTTGTTCAAATTCCTGAAAAATCTGCTCTGTTTTCATAAATTCCCGTCCATAAATTCACTTAAATTTAGGTTTAATACTCCTAATATAATACTGTATATTACATTCTTTTTCAAGGAAAATCATATTAAAAGTAACATTCCCCGAATTTTATCGGAGGGAATGCTTTACTGTTAGCAGAATATTAAGAAAAGGTTGTTCTGTAGTTCTGTTATTCTGAATAGCTTACCCAGACACCGCCGGACTTTGAACCCGGATTTGCACGGAAACAGTTCTTACCGTCAGCAACTGTCAAGTCGTTTGTCTGTGTTTTCCATGTTGATTCTGTGTCCTTAAAGAGGAAACAGTTTGAACCGGGGCTGAGCGGTGTGTCAAAATCGTAGTACCAGATATCTGTACCTGCAATCTTATTCATGTGAGCTGCTGCGTTGCCGAGTCCGCTCTCTGCCCAACCGTAGATATAAACATCAGTATAGTGTGCCTTTGAGTTATCAAAGTAAACTCTTGAAAGTGTGAATGCAGGCTTCTGCTCCGGAACATACGGAGCTGTTGAAACAGCTTCGTCATTGCTGAGTGTGATGCAGTTGTTTGTCTTTGAAACTGTTGCATTCCAGCAATTGTAAACATTACCGTCATCACCGCCTACAGGCTTTTCGTCAACCTCTGAAAGTGAACGATAAACGCTGACATTTGAAACTGTTGCAGGAACTTCAACTGTGTAAACATTCGGGTAAGCGTCTGTATCCTGCTCAAACTGATAGCTTGCACCTGTGTCAAGGTCATAAGCAAAGAGTGAAACACCGTCAGATGTCATCCAACCAAGCTTAGTCTTGAAGTAAAAAGAGTGTATGTGTCAGCAGGCTTTGTTGTAGGCTGTGCAGTCGGCTTTACGGTTGTAGGCTCAGCGGTAGTCGGCTCAGGTGTTGTAGGCTGTTCTGCCTGATAAACATCACCCGTGCGGCCCCAGTCTTTGAGCTGAACAACGTACTTCTGAATCAATGTTGCGTCAACAACAGAGATTGTATTATCCTCATTAACATCAGCAAGAATCTGCTTGTCAGCCGAAAGTGTTTCAAGCTGAACGACATGTTTCTGAACGAGTGTAGCGTCAACGACTGTAATGTCACCGTCACCGTTTACATCACCGTAAACAGCATTGCCCGAAGGCTCTGTTGCGGGCTGTGCGGTTGTAGGCTGAGTTGACGGAACAGGCTTTGTTGTAGGTTCTGCTGCAGAACCCTTTGTAACATCAGTAGCCTCAATCTCAACCTTTGTAGGTGTAAGAGTTGTATCCTCCCATGTACCTGCCTTTGTAAGTGAGAATGCCTTTGATGAACCGTTGAGGCTGATAGGTGTACCTGTTCTGCCCGGATACTGCTCGCCGCCTTTTTCAGAGATGATTACTCTTGTGTTGGCTGAAGTTGAAAGGTCAAAATCCGACGCAGCCTGATTTTCATCATCCTCATCAGCTGAAATACTTGATGACTTCGGAACTTCGTAGTAATAGTAACCTGTTGCAGGATCAAGAGTCATTGCTTCGCCGGGCCAGTTTGCATTCTTGTAAACAGTACCCTTGTTTGTGGTTTCATCAAAGATGTAAACCTGGTAAGGTGCTGACCAGCCCTTCTTGTTAGCAGGGTTGAAGAATACATACACTCCCGATTCCTGAGCGGTACTCTTTGCGTACTTATAAACCACTGAAGAGGTCTTTACACCGTCGGTTGCCGTAACTGTGAGATTGATTGTTTCGCCCGGCTTATAATCTGAACCGATGCGGATTGATGTTGTACCCGTAAACTTAACAGGAGTTGAATCATCAAGACAGTAAGTACCCGATGTTGCGTTTTCAAGACTGAGTGTAAGGGTCATTGTGTCGCCCCTGAACGAACCGCTTTCAACAGAGTTTATTGCCTTCGGGGTTGTTGTACCGTTGTAAACAACAGCAACACCCGTGTTACCGATTGAACCCGTGAGAACGCCGTTTGCAACCGTAAACTCAGCACCTGAAACCGTATCCGTATATTTGCCGTCTGCAAGACCTGTGCCGGAAATACTTACGCTTGCGTTTGTACCTTTACAATTTGAAAGAACGATACCGCTTGTGCCTCTTGCAACATAAGCAATGTCGCCTGAAGAACCGAGCTTTTCAGACTGACCTACAAAAAGGTTGTGGAACTTGTTAATTTCGGAAACAGCTGTGCTCTTGTAAGTTGAATCCGTTGAAATGTTACCCATGAGAGCTGTTCCCGGACGGGCAAAGAAAAGTGCTGTTGAATCTTTTCTTGATGCAACGATTGCCCATGCCTTTACAACATTTTCATCCGAAACATCGGCAGTGTTTGAGAATCCCGATGAACCCGAGCTGCCCTCGTATGTATCGTGGCTTTCTGCCCAGAGAACTGCATTTGACGCTGCAACACCTGATTTGTATTTCGCATTGGTAGCTGTGCTTGCCTTACCCCTTGTAACATTGTAAAGCACTGCGTCGCCCGTTCTGTTGTCAGTAACATTGATATACTTGGTGTATGAGGAGTAGCTTCTGTCTGCACCGCAGTTGTTAAGAATTTCACCGTAGATGTAGAGGTCATCGCCTGTTTTCTGTGTGTAGTAAGAAGAAGCCGAGGTTGTTATATTTTTCCAGTAATCAGACGCATACTCGCCGTCATCCTCTGTTTCAATATGCTTTGCGGCATCAAAACGGAAACCGTCAACACCGCAGTCGATGCATTCCTTGAGGAGATTGATAATGTATCCCTGAACAGCAGTATCGTTTGTTACAAGGTCAGGACACTTTGAAACATGACCCTGAACAACTGCCTGAACCGAACTGTCGTTTGCATCGCCTTTGTACGTACGGGTGTAGGTTTTTCTTTTCTTATAGAACTCAGGCTCATATTTTTTAACCTGATTGCTCACAGTCTCCGGCCTAGCTTCATCGGCATTTGCAATATGGTTTGAAACGATATCGCAGATGATTTTGATGCCGTATTTGTCAGCCTCATCACAAAGTGATTTAAGATCGTCCTTTGTGCCGAGCCATGACTCCTCTGCAATATGGAAGCTGATCGGCTGATAAAGCTTCCACCACTGACCTGTTACATCGCCTGAGGTTGAGTAGTCCTTTGGCTGCTGAACGGGAGAAGTCTGAACTGTTGTGTATCCTGCCGCTGCAATTGCGGGAAGGTTTTCTTTGATTGTATTGTAAGACCAGTTGAATGCGTGGAGCATAACACCGTCGCCGACCTTATCACGAAGGGTACTGTCGGCAGATGCAGTCTGTGCGGAATCAACCTCGGCAGCATTTACGGAGGTAATTGCCGCAAAAGAAGATGTCAGAAGCGCAGACGCAACAACAAGACTTGCAATCTTTTTTGCTTTCTTCATAGGGAAAACATCCTTTCATAAAATTCTCGATTTCATTATAACAAATTTCACCAAAAAGTACATACTTTATGTTACAAATTCGAGGGCTGTTTTTGTGCAGATTACACGGTTGTAAAATTTTTTTAACAATAATTTTGCACCAAAAAGCATTATATTTAACCTTTTCTGACTCTGTATGAACTTTACTTCTTTAAAAGAATATTAGTAATGCAAATTTGATTTTCTTTTTACACGATATTGATTGACATTTTTGTGCATTTAGAATATAATCAAAGAGCAGTTGTCCCCTGATGCTTATGTGACGGGTGACATTTCGGAAAATTTAAATTGTATTGCGTGCAATCGCTTTTAAGCGGTTAATAAAGGATTTTGTGTAAAGAAAAAGGACGGGGCGACACAGCCGTCTTATTTTTCTGTTCAAAAATTCTGAGCATCATGGTTATGTCTTTGCAGAAACGGCAGAGCGGACTGTGTTCGCCTGCATTTTTCAGGCTGACACAATCCGCTTTATTTTTTACGGATTTTACTGTTATCACAACGGAACAGGGGTGCATAAATGGAACAGACATCAAAAGAAAACAATAGTTTCACTCAAGGATATTTTCATCAAATTTGACGGTGAGGTAATTCTTAACCACATCAACCTTGATATAAATGAAAAGGAATTTGTAACTATTCTCGGTCCGTCAGGCTGCGGTAAAACCACAACCCTGCGCATCATCGGCGGTTTTGTTGAACCCGACAGCGGCGATGTCATTTTCGGCGGCAAAAGAATTAACGGAACTCCTCCGAATAAAAGAAATGTAAACACGGTATTCCAGAAATATTCTTTGTTTCCCCACCTCAATGTTTTTGATAATGTGGCTTTCGGACTCAAGCTTAAAAAGATGCCGAAAGATGAAATAAAAAAGCGTGTAACCGATATGCTTGCAACCGTTGACCTCAAGGGTTATGAAAAGCGTTCCGTTGCAAAGCTTTCGGGCGGTCAGCAGCAGCGTGTTGCAATTGCAAGAGCGCTTGTGTGCGATCCCGAAATCATTCTGCTTGACGAGCCTCTCGGTGCTCTTGACCTTAAACTGCGTAAGAGTATGCAGCTTGAGCTTAAGGAAATCCAGCAGAAAACTCAGAAAACATTATATATGTTACTCACGATCAGGAAGAGGCTCTGACCATGAGCGACCGTGTTGTTGTTATGAACAACGGTGTAATCGAGCAGATTGGTTCTCCCGAGGATATATACAACGAGCCTGTGAACGCATTTGTTGCAGACTTTATCGGTGAGGCAAATATTCTCAACGGAATTATGCTTGATGACTGCAGAATTCAAATTCTCGGCAAAGAGCTTGAATGTGTTGACAAGGGATTCGGCAGGAATACTCCTGTTGATGTTGTCATCCGTCCCGAGGATATTGAAGTTACCTCTCCCGAGGACGGTCAGCTTGTCGGAACTGTTGAGAACACAACCTTCAAGGGCGTTCACTATGAGATGAGCGTAAGATGCGGAAAGTGTGAAATTCTTATCCACTCCACCGAATCGGCTGAAATCGGAAGCAAAATCGGTATGAGGGTTATCCCGTTCAACATTCAGATTATGAACAAGCTTCTTCCGTTTTACGATAATGTTATTGAGACAACCGTTACATACGCAAATCAGAATGACAATTCCTTTGAATTTGAGCTTGAGGGCGAAACCGTTACCGTTCCCGATAAATACTATGAAGAAGGTACAAAGCTAAAAAATCACTCTGCCGCCCGACGCTCTTTCGCTTGCAGGCGACGGCGTGGGCGATTTAAAGGATTTTGTACATTGAATCCGTAGTTTACAAGGGTGAACACAACGAAATCATTCTTGAATCGGACGAAAGAAAGTGGCTTATGCTCAGCGATACGGACGAGCAGGTCGCAACCTATGTTCCGCTTTCATTCAACTTTTCAAAGGCTCGGTTTGAGGTAATCTCAGAGTTTTCGGAAAAGGAGGGCTGATAAATGAAATCACGCAAGCCCTCTATTCCCTACATAATCTGGATGGTTGTTTTCACAATGATTCCGATTATTATGATCGGCTTTACCGCCTTTACCGACAAGAACGGTAATTTTTCGTTTCAGGCATTTACAAATGCGTTTTACTACACAAACATTTTTGTAAAATCACTTTGGATTGCGCTTATTTCAACGGCAATCTGTCTTGTACTTGCATATCCGCTTGCATACCTTCTCACGAGAATGAAAGAATCAACACAGAACACGCTCATTATGTTGCTTATGATTCCTATGTGGATGAACTTTCTGCTAAGAATCTACGCATGGGTAACGCTTTTGCAGGACAACGGTCCGATTGATATGATGCTCTCGCTTTTGGGTATTCATTCAACCTACATCGGCAACACGGGTGCGGTAATTCTCGGAATGGTGTATGAATATCTTCCGTTTATGGTTCTGCCGATTTACACCGTTATGAGCAAAATCGACAACGGTCTTATTGAGGCGGCGCAGGATCTCGGTTCAAACAACTTTACCGTATTCAAAAAGGTTGTCGCACCGCTCAGCGTTCCCGGAATTATTTCGGGTGTGACAATGGTATTTGTTCCGAGTGCAAGCACATTCCTGGTTGCACAGTATCTCGGCGGTCCGGACGACATTATGATTGGTGATGTCATTGAAAAAATATTTTGGACAGACCAAAACACGGGTTCGGCAATTTCATTGATATTAATGATTTTTATTTTCGTGTTCCTGATAATCATGAACTTG
>VOFD01002804.1_pt1 | contig 50599 bp, 48 predicted proteins | sample 5384101 | NCBI WGS metagenome assembly VOFD01 (sample SAMN12384723, study PRJNA508395) | human gut metagenome | isolation source: healthy gut C | host: Homo sapiens
ACTCTCAACAACGTTGAGAACGGCGAGATCATGAATGCAATCGGCAACCTCGGCGGCATGAACATTCTTGACTTCACCAGCATTCCCGGCAGCGTACGTCTCGGCTCCATGCTTCCCACCGACCCGGTAAGCGGCAGCGGCACGATCTTCACGATGAACTTCACCGTTGCGGAAGGCCTTGAGGACGGCACGGAACTGCCCATCGAGATCCTCGTTAAGGAATTCTTCAACATGCCGGTAGGCGGCGAGAACACGCCCATCGCGTTCTTCGCAGAGAACGGTTCAATCGTAGTCGGCAGCGAGCCCATCGTCACCGATGAGCCCGGCGTCACCGATGAACCCACCGCAGTTCCCACCGATGCTCCCAATCCGCCTATAACCGGCGCAATGTTATGCCCATTATTATTGAAAATCTGACTCATACATATATGCCCGGCAGCGTAACTCAGTTCACCGCGCTGTACAATATTAACCTTACCGTTGAAGACGGCGAGTTTTTCGGCATCATCGGGCACACCGGCAGCGGCAAATCAACGCTTATTCAGCAGCTGAACGGTCTGATTCAGCCCACAAGCGGAAGAGTTATTGTTGACGGCTTTGACATGAACGAAAAAAAACAGCGAGCCGCAGGAAGAAAACTTGTCGGCATGGTTTTTCAGTATCCGGACTATCAGCTTTTTGACAGCACGGTTTATGATGATATTTGCTTCGGCTTAAAAAACTTAAAACTTCCGGAAGAGGAAATACGCACTCGTGCATATGAGGCAATGGAGCTTGTGGGGCTTGATACAAAGCAGGATGCGGAAAAATCGCCCTTTGAGCTTTCGGGCGGGAAAAAACGCCGTGCCGCACTGGCGGGCATTATTGCGATGCGCCCAAAATACTTGGTTATGGATGAACCTATGGCGGGGCTTGATCCCAGCGGCCGCAGGGAAGTTATGAAAACTATCGAGGGTTTGCGCGCAGAATTGGGCTGCTCCGTGATAATGGTCAGTCACTCAATGGAGGATGTTGCCCGCTCCGCTGAGCGCATTGCGGTGTTGAATAACGGCAAAGTATACGCAGTCGGCACGCCGACGGAGATTTTCTCCCGCACGGCGGAGCTTGCTTCAATCGGCCTTGACACGCCGGCAACCGCGCAGCTTGTTGAAAAACTCCGCGGTATGGGCTGTAAAATTCCGGATGGACTGTACACAAACGAAAAGTTCGAAAAGTGGCTGAAAGAGGTATTGCATAATGCTTAAAGATATTACTTTGGGGCAATACATTCCCGGCAATTCCGTCGTTCACAGGCTTGATCCACGAACAAAGATTTTGCTGATGATTGCATATATCGTTGCGGTGTTTATCGTTAAACGAATTGAAATGTTTATACCTGTGATTCTGTTCACGGTGCTTATAACGGTGCTTGCAAAAGTTCCTGCGAACTATATGCTGAAAGCTCTTAAGCCCATGCGGCTGCTGCTGCCGCTGATGTTTGTTATGAACCTGTTTCTTATCAAAACAGGGAAGACGATTGTTGATTGGTGGATCATTCATATATATGCGGACGGTCTGACAAATGCTGTTTTTGTCGTTCTGCGCCTTGCAACGCTTGTTTGCGGCACGAGTCTTCTGACGCTTACAACAACGCCCATCGCACTTACGGACGGGCTTGAAAAACTGCTTTCACCGCTCAAAATTATCAAGTTTCCCGCACATGAACTTGCAATGATGATGACGGTTGCGCTGCGCTTTATTCCGACGCTTATTGAGGAGGCGGATAAAATCACAAAGGCGCAGCTTGCACGCGGCGCGGATTTTGAAAGCGGTAATGTTTTTAAACGTGCAAAGTCAATGCTGCCGATTTTGATACCGCTGTTTGTCAACTCATTTCGCCGTGCCGATGAGCTTGCAATGGCAATGGAAAGCCGTTGTTATCACGGAGGCAAAGGGCGGACGCGGATGCGCGTTCTCAAATTTCATATGGGAGATCTTGCTGCGGTCATTATCTTTGCGGCATTTATCGCAGCCGTTGCGCTTGCACAAAGATTTTTGCCTGCTGTAAAACTCTTCTGATTTAACTTAACTGATTGGAGATATTTGCGGGGATGAAGAACCATTTAAGAAAAAGTCCCGGAAATGTACCGGACGGTCACCAAAAAATCGAACCTAAAACGGCGCGGACGCTGCTTGTTATTGCTGCCGCACTGCTTATCATTGCACTTGCCTGGCGGTTTTTTCTCGAAAAAAACAGTTTTTCGGGCGGCATTGTGCGCAGCCTTGCCCAACACGGCTGCAATATCGAGGCGGATGAGCTTTATAAACACAATTTCGCCAAAAACACCTCAATTCGCGCAATTGTCGGTGACACAGATATGACCCGCGCTGCGGATGTTTCCCGCGAATGCGGATTTGCTGCCGACATTGACAAAACAGGGGATGTTTACGTTCTGCTTGCCAATCTTGGTGATGAACAGGTGCTGACGGTTTATGTTGTTGATGAAACGATTCAGCTTGCCTTCATTCAAATTCCGAATTCGGACTCCGTGCTCCCGATTTCGGCTTGCGGCGATGCAGAGCCGACATCGACTGCTGCTTGAACCGTGTGAAATATATTTAACCGAAATCGAAAAAAAGTGTTGACATCGGCTGAAAACTGCGTATAATATTAATGTTCAAGCAGAAGCCGCCCGCTTCTCACTTGCCGCAGGTATTTATGCAGGCAGAGTAACGGCAACAAATACATTTTATTTGTGCGTGCGCGGTGCTTAGGCAGCGCGTTTTTTGTTTGAATAATTCTTTCAAGGTGGTGAAACCCATAGCAACTCAGGAATTGTTGATCAATGAGGAGATCCGTGACAAAGAGGTTCGACTCATCGACGAAAAAAAAGGCGAACAGCTTGGTATTGTCAAGATTGAACATGCGTTGAGAATCGCAGACGAAAAGGAACTCGATCTTGTTAAGATAGTTCCCAACGCAAACCCGCCCGTCTGCAAAATCATGGATTACGGCAAGGCTCGTTTTGAGCAGATCAAGCGCGAAAAGGAACAGCGCAGAAATCAAACCGTTGTCGAAACAAAGGAGATCCGTCTCTCTTCAACTATCGATACGCACGACATGGAGGTCAAGGCCAAGGCGTGTGTCAAGTTCCTGAAGAGCGGAAATAAGGTCAAGGCTTCCATCCGCTTCCGCGGCAGACAGATAAGCCACGGCAGCGTCGGTCTCGATGTTATGAACGCATTCTATGAGATGGTTCGGGATTATGCCGTGATAGAACGCCCGGCAAAGCAGGAAGGGCGCAACATGGCAATGATTTTGGCTCCCAAACCCGCAGCAAAGAACTGATTATTTTTTAGGAGGAATTCCCATGCCGAAAATTAAGACCCATAGGGGCGCCGCAAAGCGTTTCAGCTTCACCAAGAGCGGCAAAATCAAAAGGGGCAAGGCTTATAAGAGCCATATCCTTACCAAGAAAACTACGAAGCGCACCCGCAACCTTCGCAAGATCGGCTACATCGCTGAGGAAGAAGTTTCCAAGATTAGCAAGCTGATCCCCTACAAGAGATAAGGAGGATTATTCACAATGGCAAGGATTAAAAGAGCAGTAAACGCAGTTAAAAAGCGTCGTAAAGTTTTTAAACTCTCCAAGGGCTACTACGGAGCAAAGAGCAAACTCTATCGTGCGGCAAGCCAGCAGGTCATGAAGTCCATGGCTTATGCCTATGTCGGCCGTAAGCTCAAAAAGAGGGAGTACCGCAAGCTTTGGATCGCTCGTATCAATGCGGGCGCAAGGATCTGCGGAACCAACTATTCCAACCTCATCCACGGCCTCAAGGTTGCCGGTGTTGATGTGAACCGCAAGGTTCTCGCCGACCTCGCAATCAGCGACATGAACGCATTCAACCAGCTCGTTCAGGTTGCAAACAAGGCTCTGAATGCATAAGTTTATCCGTTTGGCGGCATAAACATTATTCATGAAACGAATACCGTGCGCGGCTCGCAAGGGCCGCGCATTTTCGTTTTGACCTCAGAATACGGAGACTCAGCTCCGATTTGCTGTCTTGCCGCCGAAAGCAGCATCAGCTGAGACAGCTTTTGACGGAAATCAGGGAGTTCCCGAAAGAGGGAAGCGGCTGACACGTTAATGCCGCATAGTGAGAAGTGTACCGGAGCCGCTTATAATTTACCTTGGAATACCGATGAAGAACCTGCGGCAGGAGAGCGTATCGATAGACATGGGCAGCCTCATTCGTCAGATAAAGTCCCTCGGGGATCAATCACGGCTTGAGATGCTTTGCAGCATAAAGAATAAACCTACATACGGGCAGGAACTTTCAAACAAATTTTGCGTATCGTCAACGACTGTGTACCCTGCTTCTCGATTGCGATATAAAAGATGTTTCGATGAATCTTTGACGGGTATAGTTTGCGATGCCGCCGAAAATGACGAATCATGTCATCGAACACCGACTGAAGCGGCAAGCGAAATTAGAAGTGAACAGTGACTGAATCAAAAAAAAAGAACTCCGAACGCGCAAGGCCGAAAACATGCATCGGCAAACGCATTCGGAGTTTTTGAATATTACGTTTGAATATTCTTTAGCCGGAGTTTGTTCAATCAAAACTGCCCGAAAACATTTTTTTCGCTGCGCCCGGTGTATTTCCGCCGCAGCCTGCCGAATCCCGCAGCAAGCGGGGGGCGTTGCTCAATCGGGAATCAGCAGTGCCGTTCAATCCTGCATTTTGGGAACAACTATCGTGCCGTCGGCAAGCATGTATATAACCTTCGCAAGGTCGCCGCTGCCCTGAAGAGTGACTTTATAGGCCTGCCTGTCGGACAGCAGTGCATGGGTCACGGACTGAATCGTATAACCGGGATATTCTTTTTCGACTGCGGAACGAATTTCCGGAACGTCCTCGGGTTTGACAACTTTGCCTTCCCGAAAATCGGCAATCTGCCCGCTGCCGTCCTCGGTGGGCTTTTCACTGTCGGGTGCATCGGTTCCTGCGGGTGAATCAGTGCCGGGTTCGGCCGTGTTCATGCCGTCGGTCGTGCGGGCATCCGTTGCGGCGGGAGTTGTGTTCAGCTCCGTCGTGCCGGGCGCGGTTGCGGTGTTCTGCGGACGCGGCGTGGGCTTATTGCTGTTGCCGCCGCATGCGGTGCAGCAGAGAACTATGCAAAGCACTGAAAGGACTGCTGCAATAAGCTTTCGAAATTTTCGTGAATGATTCATTCTTTCCTCCGAAAATGCCGTTTTACGGCAAGATGAGCGGGCAGCAATTCGCTGCCTGCCGAATCATATTCTTGCCGAAAATGCGGAGCATTATTCCAAGCGGAAAGAAAATGCGAAAACGCATTGCGAAATATCCGATTCCGAATTTTAAAATACAAATTCAATTTTTGAATCGGAACGGCGAACAATTTGCTTTTGCGGTCAAAAGTCCGGGCAGGTTCCTGCCCTTTCGCAAAAACAAACGGAGCTGCCCGACGCTGCACATCAGTTTTTGCCGCCGGAAGGAATATACGGCGCAATGGAGCCCGCAACGGCATTAATGGGCATTGTTTGAAGCAGAACCTTGCCCGGTCCCGTCACAACGGTGTTGAAAAAGCCTTCTCCGCCGAAGAGCACATTTTTGACTCCGCGGACGGTTTGAATATCCATTGTGCAGCTCGCACTCATTGCGGCAAGATAGCCGGTGTCTACAACGATGGACTGCCCGGGTCGGAGGTCGTATTCAACCGCATGGCCGTCAATTTCTATGAAAGCTTTGCCGAAACCGCTGAGTTTCTGCATTATGAAGCCCTCACCGCCGAACAGCCCTGCGCCGAAACGCTTTTGAAAATGGACGGAGAGCTCAACCGTGCTTTCGCTTGCAAGGAAGCCGCTCTTTTGAACGATGAGCGGGTTGTTGGGTGTGATGTCAAAGCAGCGCACCGAGCCGGGGAAGCTTGATGCGAATGCGATGGTGCCCGTGCCGCCGACGGCCGTGTAGCGATTTTGGAACATAGCCTCGCCGGAAAACATCCTGCCGAAAACTTTGCCGATGCCCCCGTTGGAAGTGGTTTCCATTTTCATATTCGGGCTCATCCAGCACATGCTGCCGCGTTCGGTTATCATGCTTTCATCTGCGTTGAGCGTGCAGACAACTGCAGGGAAGGGTTCGCCGATAATGTTATAATTCATGGTAAAAGACCTTTCTGCTTAATTTATTAATTTAACGCTTTTATTTCCGGTGCTTCCGGCAGCGTACCGCAAAAAGCGGAATCTGCTGTGATAAAAGCATAACATATATTCGAAAAGCTTGCAAGTATCTTTTCGGGGATGTATAATATTATTTGAGAAAATAAGGAAGAATCACCCGCGCGGCTCTGCTTTTCGGAATCCGCAACCCTTGCGGGAAATGAAACACGGTACCCGGTGCGGCGGCACGGCCGAAAACGACGGTGAGCTTCCTGCTGAAAAGGAGAAAATAAATGAGCAATACAAAGGTTCGTTACCCCGCGGTGGAGCAGTTTATCGATAACAATAAGGATGCGCTTGTTCGCTCTGTTCAGGAAATCGTCCGTTTTCCGAGTGTTGAAGCCCCTGCGGCAGGTCCCGGAGCACCCTTCGGAGAGGCGGTTCGCGGCGCGCTTGAAAATGCATTGAATCTCGGTAAATCATTCGGCTTTGAAACCACGAATCTTGACGGTTACGCGGGCTGCATAGACTACGGCTGCGGAGAAGAGATGCTCGGCGTTGTTGCGCATGTTGACGTTGTTCCCGAGGGCGAAGGCTGGATTCATCCGCCTTATGCTGCGGAAATTGCGGACGGCAGGATTTACGGCCGAGGCACAATGGACGACAAAGGTCCCGCCGTGTGTGCGATTTATGCACTTGCCGCAATCAAGGCAGCCGGCATTCCCATGCGCCGCCGTGTCCGAATCATTCTCGGCACGAATGAAGAAACGGGCTGGGGCTGCATGGATCACTATCGCAAGGTTGCGGAGATTCCGACGCTGACTTTCTCACCCGATGCGGATTATCCCGTTGTTAATTCCGAAAAAGGCATTTATCATGCCACAATGCGCTGCAATGCAAAAACAAATATCCGCATTAACGGCGGCACGCGCGCAAACGTTGTCTGCGGCAAGGTGAAGGCGTTTGTTCCGGTTGAAATTACGGAGGTTGAAAAGCACGTCAGCGGCATTCTTGCAAAGGGCTTCGGCGTTGAGCTTGAAGCACTTGCAAACGGAACGGAAATCACCGTTATCGGCCTTGATGCACACGGTTCAATGCCCGAACTCGGCAAAAATGCAATGCAGGCAGCTTTTGCAATGCTTGCGGAACTCCCGCTCACGGGCGAGGACAAACGCGTTATCGACATTCTTCACAACAGGTTCGGATTTGACATGCACGGCGAAAGCATCGGTCTGGATGTTTCCGACGCAAGCGGCAGGCTGAGCATGAATCCGGGCGTTATCGCTTGGGACGATGACGGATTCGAAATTTCAATCGATTTCCGTTACCCCATCTCCCTTGACGTGAACGAAGTCCGTTCAAAACTCAAAGCGGCACTTGCGGAGTTCAACCCCGTCTGCACGCATGAAAAGCAGCAGGACGGCCATTATATCCCTGCCGACAGCGAGCTTGTGAGCAAACTTTTGAAGGTCTATGCCGACAGGACGGGCGAATATAAGGAACCCCTTTCGATCGGCGGCGGAACTTATGCGCGCGCATTCCCCAATGCGGTTGCGTTCGGCAGCGAACAGCCCGGAATTTCGGGCCCCGTGCATATGCCCAATGAATTCATCGGCATTGACGAGCTGATGTTCAACGCTCATATGATAGCGGATGCAATAATCGCGCTTGCCTGCGAGGAATAAAACAGTCGGTGCTTTCGGCGTTGGCGGAATAAATCGTAAACAAACCCGCAAATTCAAACAGCACACGCGGTGTTCGATATAAATGCGGACACCGCGCCCCATTAAAAAAAAACAGAAGAAAACAAGGAGAAAAAAATGAATTCAGAATGGTCATTGGATGAACTCTATAAAGGCTTTGACGACCCGAAGTTCGCTGCGGATCTTGCAAAATACGACGAAATGATTGCAAAAACAAACGAGTTTGCAGCAAAGATTTCCGACATGCAGCCGCTCGACGCCCTGAAGACCTATATTGCCGGCAGCGAAAGCTCAATGCAGCTTTTAACGGACATGTATTCATATGCCATGCTGCGTTCCTCCGTGAACACAAAGGACACCGAGGCGGCAAGCATCAGCGGCAGGCTCATGGCAAAGATGAGTGCAACAACAAAGGCGGAAACGATAATCAAAAAGTTCATTTCCGAAGTTCCGAACCTTGATGAGCTTATCGAGTCCGATCCCGTGCTGAAGGAATACGAATTCCTGCTTAAAAACATCCGTGCGGATCAAAAACATACCATGAGCGATGAATGCGAAGAAGTCGCCGCACTTTACAACATCAGCGGGGCAAGCGCATGGAGCGATCTGCACAGCTACCTGACGTCATCCGTGACTGCGGATTTCCGCGGCGAAAAACTGACCCTTTCTTCCGTGCGCAACCTTGCGTATTCCGCTGACCCGGCGGTTCGAAAGGAAGCCTACGAGGCGGAACTTGCCTGCTATGAAAAAATTCGGGATTCTGTTGCATTTTCGCTCAACAGCATCAAACTTGAAGTTATCAACAACGCACGTCTGCGCGGGTTTGAGTCGCCTTTGGCACAAACTCTGTACAATTCCCGCATGACGTGCAAAACCCTTGATGCGCTCATGGCGGCAATGGACGAACATTTGGATATTTTCCGCCGCTACCTGAGGCTCAAGGGCGAAGTCCTGGGTCATAAAAACGGGATTCCGTGGTACGATATGTTTGCGCCCATGGGTACAAACACCAAAAAATATACCGTTGAGGAGGCAAAGGCATATCTGCTGAAAATCTTCCGCGGCTTTGATAATGACCTTGCAAATATGGTTGAGCGTGCGTTTGATGAGGCATGGATCGATTTCTATCCCCGCGAGGGAAAGGTCGGCGGTGCATTCTGCGCAAATCTGGACGGACACAACCAGAGCCGTGTGCTGACGAATTTTGACGGCTCGTTCTCCGACATCGTAACGCTGGCACATGAACTCGGTCATGCGTTCCATAATCTCAACATCGCCGGGCACCGTCCGCTGAACAACGATTATTCAATGCCCGTCGCGGAAACTGCATCCACGTTCAACGAGAACGTTATCATGAACGCCGCCATTGAAGCAGCGGAAACCGATGAGGAGAAACTCTTCCTTATCGAGAGCCAGCTTCAGGACGCCGCTCAGATAATGTGTGATATTTACTCACGCTATCTGTTCGAAACTTCCGTTTTCGAAAACCGCGAAAATGATTTCATGCCCGCGGACAGGCTTTGCGAACTGATGCTTGATGCCCAGCGCAGGGCATACGGCAACGGACTTGACCCCGAAACGCTGCATCCGTACATGTGGCTCTGCAAAGGGCATTATTACAGTACCCTCTCGTTCTATAATTTCCCGTATGCTTTCGGCGGACTGTTTGCAAAGGGGACTTTATGAAAAGTACATGCAGGAGGGCGCGGCATTTGTTCCCGTTTACCGCAAGCTGCTCTATGCAACCCCGGTATGCACCGTTGAGGATACCGCAAAAGTTGCCGGAATTGACCTTACAGATAAGAAATTCTGGGAAAACAGCATGCTTTCCTACAGGCACAATGTTGACGAATTCGAACGGCTTTCAAAAAACTGAATAAATAAGCACGGATCATCTATCGGCTTACAGGCTTATTGACGAACGGCAGGATGAATCGCATGATTGCGGAACGTCCTGCCGTTTTTTGTTTTCTGCACGGACAGAATGAATATATTGTGTTGTCGGGACCGCTTCTAAACGAACAGAAGCAGCTTGTCGCCGTCCTTAAAAAGGTTCTGCGGAGTCCGGGTTCAGTTCGCGTACACGCTGCGACGGAACACCGAAACGTTTTCCGATGTCAAAAGCATCCTCACCCGCACATGCATTGCAAAGAATAATGCCCGTGCTTTTTCCGTCGGCGTCGTTGGAATTATCGGTTTCCGCAACGCCTGCAACGGCTGAAACGGCGGATTCGCTGAAATATTCTGCCGAAACATCGAGATTGTAGGAAACCTGTGCCGTGCGCCCGCTGCCGCCGGATATGCTTGCCGAGGCGTTCAGTCGAAGCTGAGCAAAGTTTGCTTCCGAAGGTGCGGCCATGCGAAGCACGAAGGGAACATCATCGCTGAAACTGTAGATCCTGTTGCTGCTGCTGCGATATATGATACGCGTGAACAGCAGTCCCTCAACGGTCATGGTTGAATCTTCAATTGAAACATTTGTTGCGATCGGGCGCGCCGCCGCGTTCAATGCGGCAAAAATATCGGCCATTCCGTCCGGAACGGACAGATTTTCGCGCAGCGAATGCTGCGCAAACGAGCCGCCGCAGGCGTTTGCAACGGTCATTTTTTCGTACATGCAGCTGAAATTCAGTGACGGCGAATAAGCGTCCGTCGGAATGTCAATAACGGAGCGGCGAATGCCGAAAATGCGGAAGTCAATATCCGCATCGAAAGCCAAAAGGGAAAACTCCGTGCCGAGTGCGCGCAGGCTGACGTTTTTAAGCTCCGCAACGGTATAAATCTCATCCGCACCGACTGCGGCCGAAAGGCTTTCGCGGAACGGAACGCCGCGAGTCAGCTGCATCAATTCTCCGTCGGAAGTTTTCAGCAGCGCATTCAGTGTTATTATGCCGCTGACGGATGTGCCGCCGTTTTCAATGGCCGTGTCGCGCACGGAGATTTGCGCCGAGAATGAAAGCACGCTGTCCGCACCTTCGCTGCTCAACTCTTCCGAAAAACGTATTGTTTCGCTTCCGATTTCAACACGACGCGCTGTTCTGCACTGCATTGATTTGATTTCCATATCGGCCACTCCCGAAACTCCGGATAAAACGCGAACGGGTGCCGCCGATGTAACTATGAAGTCAATGTTCACATTTGCGCTGAAAGCTGCCGCACCGTCCGCTGCAAGCCGCATATCCAGCACAGCCACGGCGGGGAGTGCATTTGAAAGCATTCCGGCGGCAAAATCCGCATTCTCCGTGCAGTGGGAAAACGGTATTTCGCCGACAAAGGCAAATGTGTCGCCTGTTTCGTCCGCTGCGGCAATTGTGATGCAGAGTCGACCTTCAAAATTCAGCTTCCCGGTTTCCGTTTTGCAGTTTGAAATTTCAACTTCGGCGGAACAGTCAAGCAATTCCGCTGCGCGGCATCCGCCGGGCGGCGGGATGCTGCCGGCAACTTCAACCTGTTCCGTGCTCCTGTGAATCAGTCGGAGCACGCTGAGATCATTCCATAACAATTCCATGTCGTTCACCTTTCATGTGTTTTGTTGCTGCTTTTATAAAAGAATACTCGCTGTTTTCCGCAGATATGACGTGCTTGGGAAAGAAAGTCGAAACAAGAGTGCAGCTTGCTTTTGCGAACGGGCGGTGGAAACACTCGTTCGACACAATGCTTATTTTTTATGAATTGGATGCAGCTGCGGAAAGTATTTACATATGTCCGCAAGAAATACTTGTAGGTTATCCATGCAAAAAAACGGGAAGTTATCCACATTATCCACAAGGTTATCCGCTTTTTGGGGCTGAACAGGCGGTTTTTTATGTTGATAACGGGTGTGACTCAATTTGAAATATGAACAAATTATATTGTGAAACGCACTTGACATTTGTCAAGAGGCGCATATGCTGTAAATTAATTTCAACATATATAAACGCGAATAGAACATATATCAAACGGCAGACAAATCGGAGCAGCAAAAATGCGGCGAACCGCGGTCGGAGGTTAACGCGGTCGCCGCAAGGAGTGGGGGGACAGGTTAATAAACATCGGAAAAGTCTGCCCTGTCGGGCGCGATGCCCTGCGCCGCTGCTTCAGCGGACTTTGGTTATTTTTCCAGCGGGAGTCATTCGGCGGCAGCGTGGGCAATCACCGTGTCGCGTCCGTCCTCAATTATCAGCTTGTCCGCAACAAGTGCAACAAATTCTCCGTTGGTGGGCTTATCGTTTTTTCCGTATACGTTAAATCCGAAGAGTTTGTTGATGTTTTCGATTTTGCCGCGTGTCCAGCTTACCTCAATTGCATGACGAATTGCGCGTTCGACTTTGCTCGGGGTCGTGTTGAACCGTTTTGCAATGCCGGGGTAAAGCTCCTTGGTGATTTTGCTGATAAGCTCGGGTTTATAATAGACCATGCGAATAGCTTCGCGGAGAAAATGGTATCCCTTAATATGAGCGGGAATGCCGACGGAGAGGAAAACGGAGGTGATTTTTTCATCAAGGCTTTTGACTGCGGAAGGCGGTGCAAAACCGATGTCGCGCTCGTTGACACAGGTTTCAAGCAAATCGCGCATCCTGCGATACAGAAATTCAGGTTCCACCGGCTTAAGCATGACATAGCCGGCACCTTTGGCGAATGAACGCTGAAGCAGGTTGTCATTCCGCATGTACGAAACAACGATGATTACCGATGGTCGGTGCGCCGACTCAATACGAAGCTGATCCAAAAGATCCAGCCCGTCCAGTTTCGGCATTACCAATTCCGTGATAAGAACGTCAAAATGTTCTTCACGCATCTTTTCAAGAGCGGCTTGCCCGTCCGTCGCTTCTTCAACGCGGATAATTTCTTTGTCCGTTCGGAAGAATTCTGCGGTTGTGTGACGGAACTGAGCGTTCCCGTCCGCGATGATAACCCTGTATTCTGACATTGTCATGTCCTCCTCGGTGTTTTTTGTTATGGTTGAATTATACCGCAGAAAAACGCACATTTCCACCAAAAAGTTTGTATTCTTTTGCGTTAAAAAAGAATATGACTTGTGCAATTTTGTATCCGTTCTGCAAAAGAAATTGAAATTGCGCACTTTTTTTAATTGTTTCAACCGTTTTGAAATCCAAAATGCATAAAAAACGACCCTGCGCTGCAAAAAAGCCGAGTATATATGGGGTTTTTGTGTCGATTCAATAAAAAGCAATGCGAAAACCAAAAAGGAAGAGCGAAGCGGGAAGGTCGGGACAGTCGAAAAAGCGGATTTGAAATTAATATAAAAATCGCTCGCATTGTTCCAAACGGTGCGGTAAATGAGCTGTGTCGGATTTGGTCAAACAAAAAATTCACAGACTTTGAAATGCTTATGCCTGAAGTGCAGAAAAAATAAACATTCAAACAGCAAAAATATTAAACAATATCAAAATAATTTTACAAATTCTTTACATTTACCCCGTTGACTCGGCGCAAATGCGGTTGTAACATGTTATTTGTCCCATTTTGCGCAAAAGCGCGGGGCAGGATATAACGACGCAAATATTGCCGCCGATGCCGCGGGGAAACGGCACGGCGTGCTGATTCGGAGGAATGTATGACATTTTTTGACGTGCTGTCTTTGGTTGGCGGCATTGCTCTGTTCCTTTACGGAATGGATGTTTTGGGAAAATCCCTTGAAAAAGCAGCGGGAAGCCAGCTCAAAAGCATACTGTCGAAGCTTACCAACAGCACAATAAAGGGACTGCTGCTCGGCGTTGCCGTCACGGCAGTCATCCAATCATCCGCGGCAACAACGGTAATGGTTGTCGGCTTTGTAAACTCGGGACTTATGCAGCTTGGGCAGGCTGTCGGCGTTATTATGGGTGCAAACATCGGAACGACCGTCACGGCATGGATTCTCAGCCTTACCGGCATAAGCGGCAGCAGCTTTTTTATTCAGCTTCTGAATCCGATGAGCTTCACGCCGATTCTTGCCATCATAGGCGTTGCACTTCAAATGTTTTCAAAGCGCGAACGCAGACGCAACATCGGTTCGGTCATGATCGGCTTTGCCGTGCTGATGTTCGGCATGAATATAATGAGCGAAAGCGTTGAACCGCTCAAAAATGTGCCCGAATTCACAAACCTATTCGTAATTTTCGGAAAAAATCCGATTCTTTCGATAGTTGTCGGCTGCATTTTGACGGCAATAATTCAAAGCTCTTCCGCCTCGGTAGGCATTTTGCAGGCTCTTTCCGCAACCGGTGCGGTCACATTCGGCAGTGCGATACCGATAATCATGGGTCAGCATATCGGCACATGCATAACCGCAATGATTGCCGCGATCGGAACAACCAAAAACGCAAGAAGAGCATCGTTTATTCATCTGTACTTTAATGTAATCGGAACAATTATCTGCACGATTGTTTTCTACACGCTGAACGCATTCCTGAAGTTCGATTTTATGGATAAAACAATCGATACGTTTCAGATTGCGATTGTGCACACGCTGTTCAGCGTGATTTACACGCTGATGCTGCTGCCGTTCGGAAAACAGCTTGAAAGGCTTGCGGTGCTGTCCATTCCCGATTCAAAGGATGATCCGCAGCCGGTCATGCTTGACGAAAGGCTGCTTGCAACACCCGCAATTGCGGTTGAACAAACGCGTGTACTTGCGGCGGATATGGCGAAGCTTGTGCGGAAAAGCGTTCAGGCTGCAATTGCGCTGCTCGGGAACTACAGCGAAAAAAGGCTATAATGAGGTTGCAAAGCTTGAAAAAGAGGCCGATAATTACGAAGATGAAATCGGCACATACCTTGTAAAAGTTTCTATGCAGGAGCTTTCGGATGCGGACAGCCGCGATGTTACAAAAATTCTGCATTCAATAACGGATTTTGAACGTATAAGCGACCATGCGCTGAACATTGCTCAGAGTGCACGCGAAATGGCGGAAAAGAAATTAAGCTTTTCTCCCGCGGCGCAGGCGGAGCTTAAGGTTATGACGGGTGCGATCGATGAGATCGTCGGCATAGCAATCGGGGGTTCGTTTCCGATTCCGTGGATGCCGCAAGGCATGTTGAACCGCTTGAAGAGGTTGTTGACGAGCTTAACACAAACATTCGCGCCGCGCATATCAAACGGCTTAAGGACGGCGAATGCACCATTGAGTTGGGATTTGTTTTGAATGATATTCTTGCAAATTTCGAGCGAATAAGCGATCACTGTTCGAATATTGCTGTTTGCAAACTGGAGCTTGTTGAGGGCATGATGGATGCACATGCGTATCTGCATAATCTCAAAAACACAAACAATGAAGAGTTTGTGAAAAGCTATAACGAATACAGAGAAAAATATGCTTTGAAAAATACGCCTTGAAGGAAACGGGAAACGGATTTCAAGGATTAGCATTTGACAACACCGCCTGCAGCGAAAACTCTGCGGGCGTGTTTGTGTTTAAGGGGAATCTTGCTTCGGACGCCTTGCAAAAAATGTTGTTAAAAGGCTATAATTTAACGCGAAACAGTGTTTCCGCAAAGTCGGACGGAAAGAGGAACGGATGATATATATCGTTGAAGATGATGAGAATATAGGGCAAATGGAATGCTATGCCTTGAAAAACAGCGGTTTCGGTACGGAGCTTTTTGAAGATTCCGAAAGCTTTTTTTCAGCTGTTGCAAGGCGTCTTCCCACGCTTGTGATATTGGATCTCATGCTGCCGGGCGAGGACGGATTGACAATTTTGCGCCGACTGAGGGATTCCGCCGAAACAAGAAAGATTCCGGTAATAATTGTGAGTGCCAAGTCAAGCGAAGCAGATGCGGTACGCGGGCTGGACAGCGGAGCCGATGATTACATAACAAAACCTTTCGGGGTTTCGGAATTGATTTCAAGGGTCAAAGCCGTTTTACGCAGAACAGACGGAGCGGCTCCGAATAATTACAGTGTCGGCGGCATTTCGTTGGATGACGGGCGAAGGCTTGTGTGCGCTGAAGGACGGCAATGCGCACTGACATATACCGAATATGAGCTGCTTAAAGCTCTGGTTTCCAACTGCGGAATGGTATTGAGCCGCGAAAAGCTGATGGTTCTTGTTTGGGGAACCGATTTTGCGGGTGAAAGCCGAACAGTGGACGTTCACGTCAAAACACTTCGGCAAAAGCTCGGCTCATGCGGAGATCTGATAAAAACGGTTCGAAATGTCGGATACAAAATAGAAATGCAATGACAAAGAAAATCTACAATCAATGTATACCGTTTATTCTTATTGTGCTTTTGTCGGCGTTTGCAGTCGGAAGCATTTTCGGTGCTGCATCCGCATTATCGGAGCGGGAAGCAGGCGCGGAAACGCTTGCATGTTCCGCAAAGGAAATCTATGATTCAACCGGAGAAATTCATCGGTTAAGGGCATTTGCTCAAAAGGGCTGCATTGCGCTTGTTTCGGAAGATTTGCAGCGGGTTAAAGCGGTGAATGCGGCGGGAAATGCGGAGAGCGTTTCGATTGACGATTTAAAAAGCGGCAGCAATTCTGCGCTTTGCTGTTTCGCAGGCAAAACCATCGAACGTTTGCGAATGAAGCTTGATGAGAAAAAGGGTCAGACAGCAGCCCTGCTTTGCAAACGGAACGGCTCTTTTTTTAATTTGAATTTCTGCACGATAACAAGGCTTAACAACGGTGACTATTTGCTTTTGTCCGTACACGGCGGCGATTCCGCAGCTGAAAATCTCCTTTTCGCGGGTGCTTCGCTGCTTGCGCTCGCCGTCGGTGCAGCGTTGTTTACAATAAATCTTTCAAAACGCATTACAAAAACGCTTATCACTCCGCTTCAGGGCATTGCGGAACATGCGGACGGCAGCGAGTTTGCGGTTCCGTTTGACGAGCTGAAGCCCTTTGTTGAAACCCTGAAGCAGCGTCAGGCAGCAAAAAACAATATGGAACAGATGCGGCAGGAATTCACGGCAAATGTTTCGCACGAGCTGAAAACCCCGCTCACGAGCATTTCCGGCTATGCCGAAATGATTGCCACCGGCATTGCAAAGGAAGAGGATGTTCAAAACTTTGCGCGGCGTATTCATTCGGAATCCTCCCGTCTGCTGTCGTTGATTGCAGACATAATTCAGCTCAGCGAACTGGATTACATTGAGGGACGTGATGATTTTGAAAACGTTGATTTGCTTGACTTGGCACATGCGACCGAAAACAGCCTTGCTCCCGGAGCGGAAAAATACGGAATTGTGATTTCCGTTGAGGGTGAGCATTTTCAAACGTTCGGATGCCGCAGCCAGCTTGAGGAATTAATTTATAACTTGTGCGATAATGCAATTCGGTACAATAAACGGAACGGAAAGGTTTCGGTAACTGTTTTCGGCAGCGAGGGACGGCCCGCAATTTCCGTTGAGGACACGGGCATAGGCATACCGGAGGATAAGCTTGACCGCGTTTTTGAACGCTTTTTCCGCGTTGATAAGGGGCGCAGCAAGCGCACGGGCGGAACGGGACTCGGTCTTGCGATCGTCAAACATATTGCACTGCGTCACGGAGCTCAAATCTCAATTTCGAGTGAATTGGGAAAGGGAACAAAGATTACCGTTGTTTTTGAAGAGAACAAAGGCGAAAATTCCGATTAAGACATAAATAATTTCAACAAAAAACAGGGCCTTGCCGTTTCATTCGCAGCTAAGCCCTGTTTTTGTTCGGTATAAAGATTTGTTCTTTCAGAAAAAATCCGTTTTAAGCTTTCAGCATAAAGATTTATCTCTTCGCGATAAATCCCTTTAAGCTTTCAGCATAAAGATTTATCTCTTCGTGATAAATCCACTTTATGCCTTCAGCATAAAGGCATGGTAAGCCTTAACTGCTTCGTACAGGTCGGCCTTGGAGATGATTTCCCACGGAGCATGCATGGACAGCACTGCAACGCCGCTGTCGATGACTTCCATGCCGTAATTAGCGCAGATGTAAGCGATGGTGCCGCCGCCGCCCTGATCGACTTTGCCGAGTTCGGCAGTCTGGAAGTTGACGTTTGCGTCATCCATCAGCCTGCGGAGCTTGCCCATGTATTCGGCGTTGGCGTCGTTGGAACCGCTCTTGCCGCCGGAACCGGTGTACTTATTGAAGCAAACGCCCCTGCCGAGGTATGCCGAATTCTTGCGTTCAAATACGCCTGCAAAATTGGGGTCATAGCCCGCGCTGACATCGCAGCTGAGCATACGGCAGGCGGTGAGTGCGCGGCGAACGAGCAGGTCGGAATAGTCGCCTGTTGCGTTTACAAGCTCTGCAACAGCGTTTTCGAAATACTTGCCGTGCATACCGGTTGCGCCGACGGAGCCGATCTCTTCCTTGTCGGCAAGCAGGCAGCAGCAGGTGTATTCGGGCGTTTCGTCAATGCTGAGGATCGCATTGACGGAAGCATATGCGCAAACGCGGTCATCGTGGCCGTAACCTATGATCATGCTGCGGTCAAGACCGAAATCGCGTGCTGCACCGGCGGGAACAACTTCCAGTTCGGCGGAGAGGAAGTCCTCTTCTTCGATATCGTATTTTTCTTTGAGCAGAGCAAGAACAGCAGCCTTGACGGGCTCTTTTTTTCTTCATCGTTGAGGGGTTTGCTGCCGATGATGATGTTCAGCTCTTCACCTTCGATAACAACGGAACCCTTTTTGCTCATCTGATCGCGGCTGAGGTGAGGAAGCAGGTCGGAAATGCCGATGACGGGATCGGAGGGATCTTCACCGATAACGATGTTAACAAGCGTGCCGTCCTTCTTTGCAACAACGCCGTGCATTGCAAGGGGCATTGCAACCCACTGATACTTTTTGATACCGCCGTAGTAATGCGTGTCGAGATATGCAAAATCGGTGTCCTCATAGAGGGGATTCTGCTTAAGGTCAATGCGGGGGGGAGTCAATATGAGCACCGACGATGTTCAGACCCTTGAAAATGGGCTGTTTGCCGATTTTGAAAAGCATGAGCGCTTTGCCCATGAAGTCGGAATAGACGCAGTCGCCGGGGTTGAGCTTTTCGCCGTTTGCAATGACGGTGTTAAGGTCGCGATAACCCTTTGCTTTTGCCATTTCAACAGTCTGTGCAACGCATTCGCGCTCGGTTTTGCCGTTGTCAAGGAACTTGACGTATTCGGCGGAGATTGCGTTGAGCTTTGAAATATCTTCTTCGGAATAGGTTTTCCAAGCATTCTTTCTTTCCATAGAAACAATTTATCCTCCGTTTTTTGATTGGGTAAACGCCGGTTTAAGGGCTTTGCGCAAAACATTCGGAACATTTTGCACAAAGCGCGGTTTAATCACCGTTCACCCGAGAGCAACTTTGCGCCGCCCGTTCCCGTCAACGGGCAAAGGCGGCGGGGATGCTTCTGTTTTCAAGCAATATGGTAACATTTTTGAAGAAAATATTCAATACCCGAACAAGAAAAAATTGCATCATACCGATAAATTCGGGCAAAACATCCGAATGCACGGCCGAACAGCGGATTAAACCGATAAAAAACATTTAAAGAAAACTTGAAAATCCTTCATGATATATGTATAATATCACTTGCGGAATACATCAAAACGCGATGTGATTCCGCAAAGACTTTCCTCGGCACGAAAGGAGAACCATATGAAAAGATTTATTGCGGCAATGACGGCGGTTATCATGCTGCTGGCACTTGCCTGCACACCTGCGCTTGCACTGAGCGTTCGCGACGCAGCATTGGATGCAGCACTGAACGTTCCCGACGGAAACATTCAGTTCGTTACGGAGGGCGAGTATCCTTGGACTGTTGACGGTGCGAACGGTTGGGCAAAAAGCACCAACTTCCAAGTCAGCAGTTCCGAATCCACCGTCACGGCAACAGTCACGGCGGAAGAGGGCGATATCGTTTCCTTTGACTACAAAGTCAGCAGCGAAGCACGCTATGACAAACTCGTTTTCTCTATCGACGGCAACCCTGTTGCTTCAAGCCCCTGGACTTTCTTCTCCGGCGAAATTGACTGGACGAATGTAAGCTATGCACTCACCGCCGGCGAGCATGTTCTCAGCTGGAGTTATCAGAAGGACAGCAGCTCAAACAACCATGATGACACTGCCTACCTTGACAATGTTTATGTCGGTGCTCCCGTTGCGCCCGAAAGCCTTGAACTGACTCCGAGTCTGACGGTGCAGACTCAGCGCCGCGCGCAGCTCAACTGGACGGTTCTTCCCGAGAATGCATACAACAAGGAAGTTACCTTTGCTTCCGCGGATGAAAGCATTGCGGTCGTTGATGCAAACGGACTCGTGACCGGCGTTTCCGTCGGACAGACCGTTATAACCGCAACCACCGTTGACGGCGGAATCACCGCCGAGTGTGCAGTCACCGTTGAACAGGGTCCTGCGGCTGTAACGTTGAACGGCTTCTTCTCCTCAAAATGGTACAGCTTCATCGATGCGGATCCCGCTGCCGCTTCCGAGCTGCCCTATACAATGACTGCAAATGTCACCGCTGCCGAGTTTGCGGGCGGCTATGTTTACGGCTATATGACAAAGGATTATTTCATCCTTAACCCCGAAACGGGTGAAGTTACCTACCCTGCGATGAACACCGGCGATGTTACGATTCGCGATATGGCATATGACCACAGCGCACAGAAAATGTACGCAATCGGCACGGGTGCCGCTTCCGGCAAATTCCTTTACACCGTTGATATTTCAACCGGTGCGGTCACGGAAATTGCACAAATTGTGTGCGGCAGTGAAACACCCATGACGCTTGCGATTTCAACCGACGGCACGGCATATGTTCTTACCGAAAGCTACTCAAATGCAAGCAAACTGTACAGCATCGACCTGCAAACAGGTGTCGGCACGCTTATCGGCAGCACGGGTTTCGGTCACAAACGCTTCCAGTCCATGGCATATGATCACAACACGAACCAGCTCTTCTGGGCAAGGTTCTCCGATTACGGTAACGGCGGCCTTGCCGTTATTGACACGGCAACCGGCGCGGCAACGGACCTCGGCATGATAAACGGTTCGGCGGTGCTCGTTTGCGGTCTTTATATTGCAAATAACCTTCCCGTCGGTTCCGTTATCGGCGATGAATGCACCGTAACTTTTGTTGACGGATTGTCAGACGAAACGATTTCGACGGCAACCGTTGACAAGGGCAGCGTACTCACTGCGGCTGACTTCCCCACCGTTCCCGCACACGAGGGCTATGCCTTCACGGGTTGGGATTACAACGGTGCGGCAGTCAACGCAAACATCATTGTGACTGCAAATTATTTCGATATCACCAAAGCTTCCGTAACGCTCCGCGTTATTGACGAAGTTTATCTTGACGGTTCCGGCTTCCAGATGCTGCTTGATGCGGATGCTGTTGAATACGGCGTCGGCATTCCCGAAACGGGTGATGTCCTGGCTTACGGCGCAGAAGGCGCGGAAGAGCTTTATTCACGCTTTGAGTATAAGCTCCCCGAGAATGCGGACGGCAACTTCATGACCGAAACGGATATCGTTTTCAACGGCGAAAGCGTCACCGTAAGCATTCCCGCAGGCACATACGACTGGTGCATTGCAAACCCGCGTTATTGGCATGATGACGGCCCTCAGATCGGCCTTGTCAGCGATATAGGCACGGCGCACGGCAGAAATGACGACTATGTTTTTGAAGCAGGCAAGAGCTATGTGTTCACGGTTTATCGTTACGGTGAACTCGGTGCGGTCGATGTTGAGATCACCGATTACAATTCCCAGCCCGGTACGGCAGGCGATGTTGACGGCAACGGCGTTGTCGAAACTGCGGATGCACTGCTTGCACTGCGCGGGGCAATGGGTATTGCCGCACTCACACCCGAACAGGTAGAGCGTGCGGATATGGACGGCAACGGTGTTGTTGACACGGTTGATGCGCTTGCAATTCTTCGCCGCGCAATACTTAACGGCTGAGTTCGGCAGCTGAATTAATCGGCAGCTGAGATTCACGGCTTTGAAACTGTGTTCGGCGCACTCGGTTCGGGTGCGTCGAATTTTTTTAAACAAAACATATTGATGAGAACATCAATGTTTATAAAGAATTGATGAAACGATGAATAACAAGAGCCTGAAATGTCTGTTGAAGTTGAAAAAGAAATGCTGAATGCGATATTTGCCGCGCGCGATGAAGAATATGCGGATTTTACGGCAAAGCTGATTCCGAACGTTCCGCGGGAAAGCATTATCGGCGTGCGCACGCCGCAGCTCCGCAGCATTGCAAAAAGGTTCGGAAAAAATGCGGGAATTAACGAATTTCTTTCCGCACTGCCGCATGAATATCACGAACAGAACCTTGTTCATGCATACATTGCGGAGAGCATAGGTGATTTCGATTCCGCCGTAAAAACGATTGAAGCGTTCCTTCCGTATGTAACAAACTGGGCTGTTTGCGACAGCATGACTCCGCGCATTTTTGCAAAGCATACCGGGGAGCTTTTGCCGATAATCAAAAAATGGCTGCAATCGGCACATCCTTACACGGTGCGTTTCGGGCTGCGGATGCTGATGTGTTTTTACCTTGAGAAGAGTTTGCTTCCGAAATCAATGCCCTTGCCGCCTCCGTATGTTCGGAAGAATACTATGTGAATATGATGCAGGCATGGTATTTTGCAACTGCGCTTGCAAAGCAATACGATTCGACCGTTCCCTTTGTTGAAGAACACAGGCTTTCCCCGTGGGTGCATAACAAAACGATTCAGAAGGCGGTTGAGAGTTTTCGCATAACGGCGGAACAGAAGGCGCATCTTAAAACGCTGCGGCTGAATTTGCGCCGCAAGAGTGCGAAGCACGAACCCGTTTCAACTTCAAAAAGCGACAGCAACGAATCAAAACGGATTGAAGTTGTTGCTGCAATCATTGAAAAGGATGGTAAAATTCTCATCTGTCGGCGTGCGGAAAACAAAACCCGTGCGCTGAAATGGGAATTTCCGGGCGGAAAAATCGAACCCGGGGAAACTCCGGAACAGGCCGTGCTGCGTGAATGCCGCGAAGAATTGAATGTCGATCTTTGTGTAAAGGGCGAATTTATGCGCGTTTTGCATTCATATCCGGATATTGAAATTCAGCTCACAGTGTTCCGAACAGCGATCATCGGCAGCGACCCGCGCTGCATTGAACATAAAGAAATTCGTTTTGTTTACCCGTCGGAACTTGCAGACTTCGAGCTTTGTCCCGCCGATATCACGGTTGCGGAAAAATTATTTCGGAAGCGCATCTTTTTTGAACGAAAGCATGTATGCGGGGAAAAAAACAGAAACGATGTTTAAAATCAACCGATAATAAACCGACGGAAATTGACCGTGAGCAGAAGTTGAAACAAGCAAACATGCCCCCGAAAGAATCGATCTTTCAGGGGCATGTTTGCGGATTATGCGATAAACAGCAGAAAACATTTTGATTATGGCATGTTATCGAAATGTTTTATATTTTATCAAGCATCAGCAAACGGTAGTGCCTGCCTTGCCCTCAAGAGCTTCAACCGCCTTGTCGAGGGAAGTGATGATGGCCTTCCTGCCGGGCTTGCTTTCAACGAACTTGACGGCAGCTTCAACCTTGGGCAGCATGGAGCCGGGTGCGAAATGCCCTTCCGCCATATAGCGGCGAGCCTCTTCAACGGTCATGGTTGCGAGGGATTTTTGTTCGGGTTTGCCGAAATTGATGCAAACCTGTTCAACAGCGGTCAGGATGACGAGTGCATCGGCATCGATGTCCTCTGCGAGGCGTTCTGATGCAAGATCCTTGTCGATAACGGCTGCCGTGCCGATATAGTTGCCGTTTTCGTCCTTAATTACGGGGATTCCGCCGCCGCCGACGGTGATGGCGATGAAGCCGCCGTTCATAAGGCATTTAACGGCGTCAAGCTCAACGATTTCAACGGGCATGGGGAAGCAACAACCCTGCGCCAACCCCTGCCGGCATCTTCCTTCATGGTGTAGCCTTTTTCGGCTTCAAGCTTGCGGGCTTCGTCTTCGGTATAGAAGGGGCCGATGGGCTTTGAGGGTGCTTTGAACTTCGGGTCATCCTTATCAACAACAACCTGCGTAACAACAGTCACAACGCGCTTTCCGTTTTTACGGGCGCGGAGGACTTTCTCAAGCCCTTGCTGCATGTGGTAGCCGATGTAGCCCTGGCTCATTGCACCGCAAACGTCAAAGGGCATTGCGGGGGTGACGGCGGAAGCATATTCGTTCTGAAGCACGATCCTGCCGACCTGCGGGCCGTTGCCGTGCGCAAGAACGACATCATAGCCGCTTTCGATGATGTCTGCGATGTATTCGGAAGTTTTTTCAACAACTTCAAGCTGGGACTCTGCGGTTGCGGGCTTGCCTGCTTCCTGCAATGCATTGCCGCCCAGTGCAATAACGATTCGTTTCATTTTTTGTTTCTCCAAAGAAAAATAATGCGGCGAACATTGCGCCAAAGTCAATTATGCCAAATATCTCGCAGAATGTCAACAACTTTTTGAATTTTCCTGCTGAAAAATCAAAAACTTATGCAAACAGGTATTCATTCGACTGCATTTTCGCCGAAAAGAGCCTTAACAGCGTTGAACGTTATTCCGATGTTTCTGCTGCCCACGGAATAATCAACCTTCCGTTTTCCTGTCGGAGTTCAAGTGCGTCTGCGTAATTTTGGGGAACACCGTTGCACGGGATTCGGGCTGATTGCCGCTTTTTGATTTTCGACAGCAAAAAGTCCGGGCGAAATCGCTCGGACTTTTCTTTGGCAGGGGTACTAAGGCTCGAACTCAGAAGAACGGTTTTGGAGACCGCTATGTTACCATTACATCATACCCCTAAGGCTTGATAAGTTTATCACACTTCGGGGCATTTGTCAACAGTTTTTTTTAAAAACTCTTAATAATTAAGAAACATCATTGCTGACTTGGTTCGGATCGTCAACGGCGACGGGTTCAACGGGTTTTGCTTTTGCGGATTGTTTATACTTCTCGTTAATGTTTTTAATATGCTGTTGTTTTACGGATTCATCGACAGCAGCTAACGGGGAAAGCTTTTCGAAAATTGCATCGATCTGTTCAACGGAAAGCTGATTTCCCTTTCTGCATAGTTTTTCTGAATTCGTGAAAGCACATCGGCGCGGTGGATGACGGCAGTATGCGTTTTTTTCAAGCTTAACATTCTTCAATTCACAACGATCACTGAATAAAACGTATGAGTATATAGGAAGGTTGTCAGAAGCAAGAAAAGCTTTCAACTGCTTGATATGCCCCGCGTTTTGCATTATCGGGTTAAAAAAACGTGACTTTTGCGATTTACCCTTCCCCGAGGGCAGCGTTTGGGTCCAATAGGTCTGCGACTCGTTCCCGAATATCCAACCGCTGTAATTTTTTGATTCAAAAACATAGATTCCGGATTCGTGAAGAAGAATGACATCAACTTCGGTCGTTTCTCCGTCGGCCTTAGGAAGATAGCAGTTAAAGATAAACTTTTTGTAGCCGTTGAGCGGAGCAAGGCATTGATAGGTAAAGTACTCTCCGATAAGCCCTATATCTTGCATTACTTTGTTGAACGGATTCCCTGTTTGAACAAAATATAAAGTTTTTTCATATTTCTTTTTCTTGTAAAGATTGATACAGCCTGCTGCGGTAAAAAGAACAACGATGACTGTAATAAAAATAATGGCTATTGCTTTCATGGTATACTCCTGACAGTGCTTTGAATCGTTAACGAATCAATGAGTGCGGACGGACTGCGCACATGCAGTGTACACAATCCGCCCAAGGGTTAAATGCTGTTTATTCCCCAAACTCCTCTGCGCATTTTTTAAGCATGCTTCTTATCGGCAGTCCGTAGGGACAGCGGGGTTCGCATTTGCCGCAGCCGATACATGCGCTTGCTTTTACGGGGAGGGTTTTATAGCGTCCTTTTGCCCAATCGGCAAGCCCGTAGCGTTCGAGATAGCCTGCAAAAAGGAACACATTCGGGATGCTGATGCCGACGGTGCAGGGGGCGCAATAGTTGCAGCGGCGGCAGAAATTGCCCGTCAGTTCGGAACGGATTTTTGCTATCTCGGCATTTTCATCATCGGTAAGGGGCGAAGTGTCGGAACCGGCGGCGGAATTTGTTTGAACTTCCTCTGCGCAGTACATGCCGGGGATCGCGACGGTTACAAGCTCGTTTGCGGCAAGGTAACGCATTGCAATGCGTCCGTCTTCAATTGCACCGCCCGCCATGGGTTTCATTGCGATAAAGCCGATATTCCTGTCTCGGCATTTTTGCAGCAGGGGTTCGCACTGGCTTTCAACAATGTTATAAGGGAACATGATCGTTTCAACCCAGTCAAGCTCAAGCGCACGTTCAAAAACCGTCAGCGAGTGTGCGGTGATGCCGATATGCCCGATTTTGCCCGCATCGCGCGCCGCAAAAAGTGCCTCCAGTGCGCCGCCCGCACCGATTACAGTGTCAAGCTGTTCCATGCTTGGGTTGTGTACCTGATACAGGTCGATACAGTCGGTGCGGAGGTTGCGGAGGCTTGTTTCAATGTCTGCCTCCATTGCTTCGCGGGTGCGTGCCATGCTCTTTGTTGCAAGAACGAATTTGTCCCGCCGTCCGTCGATTGCGCCGCCGATGTATTCTTCGCTGACGGTGTAGCCGCGTGCCGTGTCGATATAGTTTATTCCGCATTCAATAAGGGCGTCGATAAGCGGCTTTGCCTTTTCCGCATCGATGCGCTGAATGGGGATGCCGCCGAAACCGACGCGGGAAATCTTAAGCCCGGTTTTGCCGAGTGTTACATACTGCATGAGTGTACCCTCCGAATTTGTATTAATTATTGCTTTTTAAAGTTAAATTCACTCCGCCGCATACCGTGCGGATGCGGATTCCGTTTACGATATTATAAGCTTTTTTTCGCAAAAAAGCAAATTAATAAGAGCGTTTTAAAAAAGAGAACGGACGGGCCGCGCACTTTGATGCCGCAGTGTGTCAATCTCGCAACATCGTTCCGTATTCGCTTGACATTATGTCCGGCGGGGGTATAATATAGATTAAAGACAACGCTCGAAAGGAGACAGTGTTTTTAATATGCAAAAAGTTACACACAGCGAATACATTGCGCAAAAGAAGCCGCTTGCGAAGCAGCTTCTTGCAAAGCTGAACGAAAAATACCAATATGCATCCGTGCTCATCACCGATAATTATGAAAAAGGTTATCGTGCATCGCGGAGTGGCGTTGCAATTTCCGCAACAAACGCATTCGGCGGCAAGGGCATGATCGTGAAGGTCTATGACGGCAAAGGCTATGCCGAATACAGCACAAACGAAATCACGGCAGAAAATTTGCCCGAAATTGAAAGAGAAATCGAGCAGCAGCTCATGAATCCCGCAAACTTCATTCCCGAAGGAACCGAAGAAGCGGAGTACAAATGCATCAGCGATGAGCCCTGCACGCTTTGCGAGGCAACGAATTACGAAATTCATCCCCGCGAGGTCGGCGACGAAAAGTTGATTGAAACCGTGACCGCGCTGCGCGAAAAGGCTGTTAAAGCCGATGAACGCATTCTTGACGCAATAACGGGCTTCAACTATCAGGAATATCACAAGCTCTTCCTTTCCGCAAACCGTGAGCTTGAACAGTCCGTGCTCTATTCAACGGGCATCATGGCTCTTGTTGCGGCAAAGGGTGAGGAAATCAAGCAGAGCTTCCGCGGATTCTCCAACCTCGGCGGTGCGGAGCTGCTTGATAAAATGGAGTCTGCAATTCCGCAGTGCGTAAAGACCGTTACGGATCTTTTGAACGCCGAACCCATGGAACCCGGCACTTATGAGTGCGTCTGCACACCTGAAGTCACGGGCATGATCGTTCATGAAGCGTTCGGTCACGGCGTTGAAATGGATATGTTTGTTAAGGACAGAGCTCTTGCACAGTCCTATATCGGCAAGCAGGTGGCATCCCCGCTCGTTACCATGCACGACGGCTGCGCTCAGCGCGAGGTTGCAACCTATTTCTTTGATGATGAAGGCACCCTGTCCCACGACACCGTTATCATTGACAAGGGCATTCTTAAAGCAGGCATCAGCGATGCGCAGTCCGCAATGTTCCTTGGCACCGTACCCACCGGCAACGGCAGGCGCGAGAGCTATGAGCGCAAGGCGTATACGCGCATGACGAACACCTATTTCGAACCCGGCAGCGATAAAGTTGAAGACATGATCGCTTCCGTAAAATACGGAATGCTGCTTGAAGAACCCAGCTCCGGCATGGAAGACCCCAAAAACTGGGGCATTCAGTGCATGGTCAACTTTGCAAGGGAAATCAAGGACGGCAAGCTGACAGGCAGGATCTTTTCCCCTGTCGTGCTGACGGGCTATGTTCCCGACCTGCTCAAGTCCATCACGATGATGAGCGACAATATCGAACTCGGCGGCTGCGGAGCATGCGGCAAGGGCTACAAAGAATGGGTCAAAGTTTCGGACGGCGGTCCCTACATCAAGGCGACAATTCGTCTGGGCTGATGAAGTTCGGAAAGAATTTTGATTCGAAAGGATGCTTTTATTATGATAGATATTATTAAAAACGCATTAAAAGAAGCTGAAATCAAAACGTGGCGCATCAACGAAAAGAAAGAACACACTGCGGAAGTTTTCTTTATTCGCCGCAGGCAGGATATGCGCCGCATCAGGGATACCCATAAATACAACGTTGAAGTGTTTTGCGATTACGAAAAGGACGGCAAGCCGATGCGCGGCAGGTCACAGGTCACCATCGTGCCGTCCCAGTCGGAGCAGGAAGTGCTGACCCTCCTTAAGGAAGCGAAACATGCGGCGTCTTTTGCGGGCAACCCGTATTATGAACTGCCTGAAAAACAGGTTTGTGAACCCATTGCGGCTGAGGGCAGCCTTGCGGAAGTGTCGGCTGAAGAGGCGGCAAAGCGTTTTGCGGCTGCATTGTTTGCGGCGGATAACGATCCGCGTGCATTCGTGAACTCGGCGGAGATTTTCTCAAAGCAGGTCAAAACCCGTATCCTCGGCGATAACGGAACGGACGTTTGCTATTATAAAAACGATGTTGACGGCGAATTCGTCGTTCAGTGCAAGGAACCCGAGGATGTTGAAGTTTATCATGCATTCGGCTACGACAATCTGAATTGCGATGCGCTGCGCGAAAAGGTCACGACCGCGCTCCGCGAGGTGGCGGACAGGGCAATTGCCCGTGCGGAACTGCCGAGCGGAACTTACAACCTGATTCTCTCGGGCGAAAATGCGGCGGAAGTGCTTTCCTATTACATTGCGCGCAGCAGTGCGGGAATGGTCTATCCCGGATATTCAACATGGAAGGTCGGAACGGATGTCCAGCCCGAGATGAAAGACGGTGAAAGGCTCAACATGACCCTTCGCGCAAAGGTTCCCTTCAGCAGTGAAGCGATTCCCATGAAGGATCGCTCCGTGATTGCCGACGGCAAGGTTGAAACTTTGCACGGCGGCGCAAGAATGAGTTATTATCTCGGCATTGAGCCCACGGGCGATTATTCCGCATACAGCTGCGAAAACGGCAGTGTTTCGTTTGAAGAAATGAAAAAAGAACCTTATCTTTACGCCGTTACATTCTCGGATTTCCAGATGGACACAATGTCCGGACATTTCGGCGGAGAAATTCGCCTTGCGTACCTTTTCGACGGGGAACGCGTTCGCATCGTGACCGGCGGTTCGGTAAACGGCAGCATCAATGCCTGCAGCGGCGGGATGAAGTTCACAACCGAACGCTACGACAGCAAGAACTACAGCGGACCGTTTGCGGTTATGCTTCCCGGCGTCCGCGTTGCGGGTTCGCTTGCCGAGCAGGAATAAATAACTCGGCTGCGAAAGCACTTTATTAACTGAATAAAGCAGAAAAATGCGGCACTCGCTGTTGTTCGGCGGGTGCCGATATTTTAACGGGAGTACCAATTGTATGAGTATTAACATTGAAAAAAGCAGAAAACTTGCTTTGGTGGTTGACATGTACGGATGTCCGAACCGATGCAGGCATTGCTGGCTCGGCCGATTGCCGAATATTCCGCCGGAAAACGGTGCAGACGAAATGCTTGTGAACAGCTTTCGCCCGTACTTTGAACAAATTGAATATTACAGCTGGCTTCGCGAACCGGATTTTTGCGGGGAATACAGAGCGCGCTGGGAACGCGACAAGGCGTTGAGCGTTAATTGCGAACCGCAAAGGTTTGAGCTTGCAAGTTTTTGGCGGCTCGTCAGAGACGGGGGGGAGTATGCAAAGTTTCTCCGTGAAGTCGGCGTAAAAATCGTTCAGCTCACATTCTTCGGCGGAGAGGAAACGACGGATAGGTACATCGGCCGAAAAGGTGCGTATTCGGAATTGCTGAAAGCGACGGAAATTCTGCTGCAAAACGGCATTGCACCGCGGTGGCAGGCGTTTATAAATGCAGAGAACAAGCATGAAGTTGCGGAACTTCCGAAACTTGCGGAAAAGCTGAAACTTGCCGAACGCTGCCGGCAGATCGGGCAGAGCTTTAAATTCTTTGTTCATGCGGGAAGCTGCGACGGTGAAAATCGCAAGCTCTATCCGATTCGAATTATCAAGAGTGACATCCCGCAATGCCTCGTGCCGTACTATTGGCAGTATGAAGAATTGCGCACCGAAGCGGAATGCGTTGAAAGTCTGCTGAAGTGCAGCGAGAATCCGGATTATTCCAACGGAGATTTCATTGTTCTCAATATTACGAATAATTTTGACATTTGGTACAATTACACGCATATGTCTCCTGAATGGAGAATCGGCAACCTGAAAATTGACGGTATTGAGGAAATAATGCGCCGAATTAACGAAGAAGACACTTTTGCACAGCGCGAAGCAAGGAAAATTACGTTTGCGGAGCTTGCGGAACGGTACGGCGATGCAGCCTCGGAACGTGCATTTTCCGTCGGTGACCATGAATCCTATCTGTTTAATAAACACCTCGAACAGAAATATTCGGATTAAGTCGAAATATTCAGCAAGGAACCGAAGAATTTTTGACTTTATTTCCCGGGAAATTGAGCCGATTGGGTTGAAGGAAGCAATTATTTCCCGGGAAATTGATTCCGTTTACGTCGGTTTATGAAATGATGAAGGGCATCTCCGACAGGTTTGGAGATGCCCTTTTGAAATAATTCAATACGAAGTTGAATAATAAATTTACAAACTCTCAAAAATATCGGTTCCGCTGCGCATCAGCCACGAACGCAGTACCGCAGAAAGAATCATGTTCAGTGCAAAAAACAGCATGAGGTAAAGCTCCGCTCCGAGTGCATGTGCACCGAGAAACCAACCGGTCCCGAACAGCAATACGTACAGCCACCCGCCTAAAAGAGCGAACATCACGCTTGAACTCTGTTTTATGGGCGTGATTTCGGTCGTCCAATTCAAATTCGGCTTTTTGAGATCAAGGAACAACCCGAATTCGGCAAGAAGGACAACGAGGGAAAGACATGCAAGGATTACCGCAATCGTTGAACCTATCGGCACGGCAAATGCGATGCATGTGCAGATCGCGGCGAAAAAGCACCGAAATTCCGGACAGCAGGAGCTGCATTGCAAGCTTTGCACGGAGGATCTGCTGCGTGGTTACGGGCATTGAACGCAGAATCCAAAGCGTTTTTCCTTCCAAAGAGACGGACGGCGCAGTCATATCGTTCATTGTGGACACAAGGCAGACGGCGGCGGCAGCAAGTATCGCAATCGTTCCCGTGTTGCTGTCGAAAAGCCCAAACAGCATTGAACGAAGAGCTGCGCCCCTGATAAGAAGCAGAATGCCTGCAATGGGCATGATTATAACGCCAAAACCGCAATTGAGCATATATGCAGGGCTTGCGGTGAATCGGCTAAACTCACGTTTTAGCAAAGCGGGAAAAACGCCGCTTGCCTTTTGTCGTGCATTACGATTATACTTTGCGGTTACGGTATCGGAAGAAGCGGTTGCAAGCTTTAAAAAACTCTTCGAAATAACATAAAATGTAAGCAATGCAAGCGCGGCTGTGCCGAATACGGGCAGCGGAGCGGAAACAAGGTTTCCCGCCGACATCCGCCCGAAAAGGTAAACAGGGTAAGCAAAGTTTTTGACGCCTGCCCCTATTGCGCCGGTATATTGCGTAAACTGCATTAAAAGGGTCGGGATATTGTTTACAACATAATAATACCCGCCGATAAACACAAGCGATATTATGACCGTGAGGAAGCTTTTCCGTTTCAGCTTGGAGGCGATTTTTGCAACCACCCAACCCAATGCGCAGGACAGAACAAAAACGAAGACGGAGATTGACAGCATCCCGAGAATGCAGCCCAAAAGCGTGCCGACGGAGAAATCAATGCAGAGGTAAACTATCGCTGCCGGAACGAACACAACCGCCGAGAACATCAGTCCCATAAGATAGACGCCCAGCAGCCGAGAAAGCAGAATACTTCCGACGGGCACGGGAAGGGAGAGCAAAAGGTCGTTGTCGTTTGCTTTGTAGAGCGCGGCATAGGTGTTGAACACACTGCCGAAAACGCCGAACATCAGCCCGATTATGCCGAACAATGCAAAATAGAGCCAGTCGAACCCGGCGGCACGGAGCGGATTTGCAAGCTGATAAGCACAAAATGCGAACATTCCGCCCAGCACGCAGACCATAAGAAGGGCATACAGCACGATGAACGCGGCGGATGCGAACTTTGAACGGCTTTTGCCCTTTTTGGGGTCATAGAAAAAGCTTCGGTTGAGTTCATAGAGCTGCCGTTTAAGAAGAATTTTAAGCATAAGTGCGCCTCCGAAGTTTATTCGGCTTCAAGCTCGAGAAAAACGGATTCAAGACTTTCATCGCCTTTGACCTCGTCCATGGTTCCGGAACGGATGAGCCTGCCGCCTTTGATGATCGCAACCTTATCACAAAGCTTTTCCGCAACTTCAAGCACATGGGTCGAAAAGAAGATTGCGCCGCCGTCATTGCAGACTTCCCGCATCAGTCCTTTCAAAGTATGCGCTGCTTTGGGATCGAGTCCGACAAAAGGCTCGTCCATAATGATAAGCTTCGGAGAGTGAATCCAAGCTGCGATAACGGCAAGTTTTGTTTCATGCCGTGGGAATAGGATGAAACAGGCTGCGCAAGCGAGGCGGTGAGCTCAAACATGTCCGCATATTTATTGATGCGCTGTACCCGCTCCTCCGCTCCGATGCCGAAAATATCCGCGATGAAGTTGAGATATTTGATGCCTGTCATAAACTCATACATGTCGGGATTGTCCGGAATATAGGCGATGAGTTTTTTGCAGGTCAAGGGGTCCTTCCGAACGGAAGTGCCGTTCACAAGTATTTCGCCTGCATCAAACTGAAGGATTCCGACGCAGCTTTTGAGTGTTGTTGTTTTGCCTGCGCCGTTATGGCCGATAAAGCCGTAAATCTCTCCAGGTGCAATGTGCAGAGAAAGGTCGTCAACCGCCTTTTTGCTGCCGTAAGTTTTTGTTAAGTGTTTGATATTAAGCATATTTTCCTTCCTTATAAAAACATATAAAATGACACATGAAATATTGTGTCGGTTTTTTAGGATAACACAGTTTAAAGATAACCGGTTCCGCAAAAGCTGTTCGGTCGGGGCGCTTCCGTTTGATGCTCACCGTTCGCGATGACCGCCGCTGCATTATCCGTGCGCATCGCACCGGAGGTTGGATGAAAAATTCGAAAAAATCTGTTTTATAATTTCAGTGCAATAACCGGTGCTTGATCATTGCGAATATTTTTTTCGCCGGTTCACACCGCACAGTATATTCAGCAGAACAAACAGCGCGACGAGCAGAACCGTTCCCCCGCAAAGGACGGCGAACATTGCCGGAAGGCTAACATCCGTTCCGAAAAAGCTGAGCCTGCAATCGATGGATTTCTTAATTACGTCAATAACTTCGGGAGCAAGACCCGCATCCGCTGCCGCGGAGAACGCACCGCGGAGGGCATGATTGCGAATAAGGCTTGTTCCGTATGTTCCGGGCAGAAACATAAGGATGTGCTGCAAGCCGGTGCTGAATTGTGCGATCGGCATATATGCGCCGCAGATAAAACCGTAACCCGAGCTGACGATCGTGCCGACAGCGGAAACCTGCCCCTGAGTCGTCAGAAAACGGTTCACAATGCTTGAAAGTGCAGTGCCGAAAAGCACAAGCAGAACAATGTCCGCAAACAGCAGCATCACGTCGGCAAAGGAAAGATACCAGCCGACCTTTGCAAGATAGATAAATCCCGCACCTGCCGCAATAAGGCAGACAAGCAGCGTTGAAGCAAAAGTTGCAAGATAATAGCTCAGCGCAAGCGTGGACTTTTTGACGGGGGAAACGGTGAGATCCCGTCTTGCCCCCGTGACCTTGTCCAAAACCATGGTCATGTTGCAGCAAAATGATACCGTGATGCAGCTTACCGCAAGCAGGGATGAAACCAACTGCCCGCCGACAATGCCGCCGATGAGCTTTTCCGCAGCGGGGAAACCCTCCGGAAGAGCGGAAATAAAGCTGTCGCGATACACATTTGCAAGAAATGCGGCATAAAGCACCAAAAGGATAACAGGCGTTATCAGCGAGGCAAAGAACATGCCTTTATCCTTGAAAAAAGTTTGCAATTGCGAATAAAAAAGATTGTAACAACCTGTCATGATTCGACACCTCCGGAAAGTTTTTTTGCCAGTTGCGGCAAGGAACACATCGTCCATTCCGCCTTTTTTGATTTCGTAATCGGTGAACAGTTCGGGATGTTTCAAAATCAACTGCGTTGCTTCCGCCGTGTTTTTTACGGCAATGCGAATGCCGTCGCGTGTGGATTCAACTCTGTATTCGCCGAGAGCGGCGGCTTTTTCGGGCGTGACGCCGTAAAGCGTTATGAAATCACCTGTGAACCTGTTTTTCAGCTCCAGCGGTGTGCCTTCAGCAGCAATGCTGCCGGAATCCAATATTACAACGTAGTCTGCATCGGCGGCTTCTTCCATATAGTGAGTGGTCAGAAACACCGTAAGCCCGTGTTCGGCACGAAGCTGCATAACAACGCTCCAAAGAAGGAGGCGCGTCTGCGGGTCCAGTCCGGTCGTGGGCTCGTCAAGAATAAGAATTTCGGGTTCGTGTAAAAGCGCACGCGCAATGTCAATTCGCCGCCGCTGCCCGCCGGAGAGCTTGCCGACGGTTCGGTTCAGAAGATCACCGAAATCGAGAAGTTCCGAAAGCTCCGAAAGTCTTTTTTTGAACGCTTTTCCGTTGATGCCGTACAGTGCGGCTCGACTGCGGAGGTTTTCCCGAACGGTCAATGCCTGATCCAGCACGGAATTTTGAAAAACAACGCCGAGTTTTCGGGAAATGTGCTCAAAATCCCGCTCCGCATCCATGCCCAAAATCGTGACGCTGCCGCCGTCCCGTCGGAGCTGCCCCGAGATTATGGAGATGGTTGTGGATTTGCCCGCTCCGTTAACACCGAGAAAGGCAAAAAGTTCACCTCGGCATACACGGAACGAAAGGTCTCGAACGGCCTTTATCTCTCCGAAAGCTTTATTCAGTCCGTCAATGCGGATGATCTCGCGCTCGGTTGAAGCGAAGTGTTCACCGCACAGATTGTCATATTGTGTGTTACTCATTAACATTTCCTCCGTTTTACTTCTTGCCGTGTTTTGAAGATGCAGCGGGAAGCGCATTCAAAAAAGCCGAAAGTGCGGCAAAAATAATGCCCGCAACGGGCCAGATGACCCATGATGTTTTGGGATTGCCGCCCTTGATGCAGAATGTTATAAGCAGATAAACCGCAGTCACAATCAGCCAATAGCAGGAAGATATGCGGCTTACGAATCCACTTTTTTCCTTCTTTACGCGGGTGTAGTCGCCCTCTTCGAGAAGTTTGTCAACGGCAGAATTATATGTTCCCCGAGCACGAATGCGGCACTGCCGATGCCCGCAATAACAAGCGTAAGACTTACCGCCGCAGCGGGAGCAAAATCCGCATTTTCAAAGCAGACGGAAACAAAAATCGGAATCACCGAAAGTATGCAGAGCATGGTTCCGATGATATTGAGCCTTGAGTAGGTGCGCGCAAATGCAGCTTTGCGTTCGCGCAGCATACCGGCCACGCCGTATTCCGTTTCAAACGGTTCTTTTTCAAGAAATTCATATTCCTTTGCCTTTGCGCCGGCTGAAATAAAAAGCAGGACGCCGATTGCGGCAAGCAGAATCAAGGCACAAAGACCGATGCCGCAGGCAAGGTTTTCGCTGATATTAATCACACGACTGTCGCTCATTGCGGCAAGAAAAATCAAAGCTGCGGGCGAAATAACGCAAAGAAAAGCTGCAAGCGCAATTCGCGGCGCGGAAACACGGCGAAGCTCAAGATAGGCAGAGGCCTGTTCCATTGTGACGGTGCGAAGCGGAGGCTCGGCACTGTCGTCGGAGGATTGAAAGGAAGGTTCGCATTCCTCGATTGCATCTTTTAAGAAGGTAATCGGTTGAAACACCGAAAATGCGGCTCAGCCGAAGAACTTTGTCCATATCGGGTACGGACTGTGCACCCTCCCATTTTGAAACGGATTGACGCGAAACTCCGATCATTTCCGCAAGGTCCTCCTGTGACCAGCCCGCTTTTTTACGAAGATTGATGATTTTGTCTGCAAGTATCATTGCTGTGACCGTTCCCTTCCGTTTAACCTTTTCCGCCGCCTGTTCGCGGGCGGGTTTACTGCCGTAATGATACGCTTTTTTGCCGTTGCGGGCAATAAAGGGAGGCGGGCAATTTGTCAACCCGTGGCTGCGATACGCGCAACTGAGACGATTTTTGCCGTAGATACGGAAAAATTCCCATCACGGGAAAACCGCACTCCGTGCCGCTCCCGAAACAGGGGGATTCAGAGTGTGAACGGAAAAATATTTGATAACTGCAATTGCGCAATATCGATTTTCAGTATAGCTTTGTTGAAAGTCGTTGTCAATATGGTTTGAAACAATATATGCGGCAGCCGTAAATTTGCCGTCCGATGCCGCAAAAATTCCGTAATTTTCTTGTTTCCGAAAAGAATCATGAACACTTTACCGGGGGTGAATCGTCCGGACTCCGAGCAGAGGAGCATTGCGGTCGGAAACTTTTTCGTTAAAAACAATTAATCAGCAATTATCACAAAGAAAGCTTGACGGCGAGTATTTATAGGGATATAATGAGCAATTCCGGGATGACGCGTAAAATATTGAAATACTCAGGAAACATCCGATTTATTCTTGCAAACAGCATTGCGGAGGTGCAAATGGAATTAAACAACAGCAAAAATGCAGATGCCGTTTTTTCACTTTCATTGCTTTCGGGCGGCGCGGCTCAGAAAAACGAAACGGGGCTGCTGCTGAAAAGCAACGAAAAAGCTCAAAAATACGGGCTTGTTCTTTCCCGGAAGCAGGCGGCAGCGATTATCGCAACACGAGATGCTGCATTGCAGCGCACGGGAAGGATGGAATTCGGTGCAGGCATTCTCGGCAGGATTGCGGAAGCATTCTGCGATTCGCCGTGGATTTCGCAGGAGGATTATGAGCAGACCCTGCATGAGGTCACCGGACTGTTTTATGAATTTAAAAACGAAACGATGGACATCGTTTCAGATGATGAACTGATTGATTTCATGAAGGAAGCTTTCAATGGGTTCTGCAAGGGTTCTCTCGAATTGCTTACGGGACGTGCGCTGCCGATGCTTGCGGAACATGTTCGCAGCGGGGAACCGTTGGAAAGCTTCATTTACCGTGCGGAACAGTATGAACAGAGCTGAAAACGGCGGCGGTGTTTTGCAGCCGAAAAGAAGCTGAGGGATAAACAGCCGACTGAAAGGAGAACGACGGGAGCAATGGAAGAACACGGAGTTAAAATCCATGAAACGGAATCGGTGAAGGCCTCCGACGGATTTGCAGCATCGGCGGGCGACAGCTTGGAGAAGCACGGGGCACATGCGCTTGACGGCTTCCGTCCCGATCCGACGGATTATTTTGCGTCACTTGTGCAGGCTGCAAACGCTGCGGGACTGCTTTCGGAAACGGATGTTTCAAGCTTGCAGGTGCAGCTTGCGGATCTGCTTAAAACGTTGGCGGATAAGCGAACGGGGGGCAGAAGCAGTTCATTGCCCGTTGAAGAGGGAAGAAAGCTGCTTCTTTCCGCAACATATATAATCGGTTTGAACCTGAAAAAGTATTCGAGTGCGGAAGAGGCGGCGGAAGCGCTTGTGAACACTGCGCTTGTGCAGCTTTATAATGACGGCATGGCGGAAGCAAACCTTCGTATGAACCGCGCAAGAGGGCTTCAAAAACGTATTTTGCGTAACTTTTTCAAAAATCCCAACAGATTCTGGTTTTCAACGGTTTCGGACGGTATAAACGGGTTCTTTAAACTGTATTCGCCCGTGTTTTCGGCGCGGGAGATTCACATAACTGCGGACTATCCGCCGCTTGCGGGCAGGCCGAAACTTTGCGGAATCGAATTTGTTGAGCGGTATTTGCGTTATATTGACGCTGAAAATGCCTTTTTGCTTTTATTCCCGTCGGATAAATGCGATGGGCTGCTTCGGGAGCTTGCAAAGGATTATGCCGACAGCCCGGTGAACCTGTTTGAACCGATTCTGCTTTGTGCACTTGCGCTTGCACATTTCGGGCGCGAACCGCAGCGGTTGGATCTGTCAGCAAAGGAAACGGAAACACTTGAAGCGGAACTCGTTTCACTCGACTTGAAGCAAACTGCTGCATTTCTTATCGATGCGCTGGATAAATTGGACGCCGTTTTGGAACTGCCGAAAAGTGTCGGGCTGTATATCGTTCGCTGTATGCCGATTCTTGCAAGAACGGTTCATAACAATGTAAGTATCGGACGAAGCGTCTTCCCGCGGGTATCGGAAGCGTTTCGGATGGGTGAAGTCAATGTTCGGGACGGCGAAAGGCTCAGCGATGCAGAATACAGAGGGCTTCGCGAAAATCTGCTTGCGGCTCAAACCGCAGGCGAAAGGCTCGCGCTTATCACGGAAAACGTGCATTCCGCAGCGGACATAATTGATATTGTGTGCGATGATTTGCTTGACAGTGCTGAAATGAACGCGCTTGTCGAAATGCTTCCGCTGCCGGCATTCGTTTTGCTTTTGAAACGCTTTCCCTCCGTTGAGTTTGAGGAAGGCCGAAACGAAAAACAATTTGCGGAAGCTCTCAAGGCGCGCCGCAGCAGCCTTCCCCCGGAGCAGAGCCGCAAATTGGAGCTTATACTTGAGAATATGACTGTCGGGGAATGATTAACGATTATTTGTGAACCCGGAAGAAGAACATTTAATCACAAAAAGGGCATTGCAAACGCCGAGCGGCTGCAATGCCCTGAATTTATGTTATGTTGCTTCCGAGAAGGTCAAGCGGCAGGATTTTTCACGCTTCTTTAACTCGGAGCCGTTTGCGAGGCTCATTCGGGAAGATGCTCGGATTCATGTCCGGGCAAAATCCGACTGAGCTTCGGGTCAACAAAGATTAATACTCAAAGAAGCCTTTGCCGGTTTTTCTGCCGAGCAGACCTGCGCGAACCATTTTGCGCAGCAGGGTGCAGGCGCGGTATTTGGAATCATGGGTTTCGTTATACATGGTGTCCATGATTGCGAGGCAAACGTCAAGGCCGATAAGGTCGCCCAATGCGAGCGGTCCCATGGGATGATTTGCGCCGAGCTTCATTGCGGTGTCAACGTCTGCGGGGGACGCAACGCCTTCCTGAACGATGGTGACAGCCTCGTTGATCATGGGGATAAGAATGCGGTTAACAACAAAACCGGGAGCTTCGGCCACTTCAACGGGTTCCTTGCCGATTTCGGTGCAGAGAGCTTTGATTGTTTCGAAGGTTTCGTCGGAAGTGTGCATACCGCGAATGATCTCAACAAGCTTCATGACCGTTGCGGGGTTGAAGAAGTGCATTCCGATGAACTTGTCCGCGCGCTTGGTGCAGGCGGCAAGCTCCGTGATGGAAAGGGAGCTTGTGTTGGTTGCAAAAAATGGTGTGCTCGGGGCAGATTTCATCGATTGCAGCATAGAGATTATGCTTGATTTCCATATTCTCAACGATTGCTTCAATCACGAGATCTGCGGTTTTGAGGTTCTCATAGTCGGTAACAAAGGTGATGTGTGCAAGAATCGCATCCGCTGCTTCCTGCGTCATCTTGCCGCGATCAACGCGCTTTGCAAGGCTCTTTGTGAGTTTTGCGGAGGATTTGCCGATGCTTGCATCGGTTCTGCCGTATGCGGTAACGTTGTAGCCCGCGGTTGCGAAAACCTGTGCGATGTCAAGGCCCATTGTGCCTGCGCCGATAACGAATACGTTTTTCATAATGCTTAGTTCCTTTCGGTGAAATAGTTGTTTGGTAAACTTCGGGCCGAAGCCCTGATGTTATTTGCCGGTGAATTCGTCTTTTTTTGTTTTGGAAACGAATGCCGTCATTGCCATTTGCTGATCCTGCGTTTCAAAGCAGCTTCCGAAAAGCTCTGCTTCGGCGGCAAGGTCGTTGTCAAGCGAATTCATGTAACGAATGCGCATTGCCTTCTTTGCGGCACGAACGGCAATGGGTGCGTTTGCAGCGATCATTTCGGCAAGCTTCATTGCTTCGTTCATCAGCTCCTCGGGGGGAACAACTCGGCTCACAAGCCCCATTTGAAGAGCTTCCGCCGCGCTGACGGTGCGTGCGGAAAGGATGAGGTCGGCCGCATATGCACGGTTAACCGTGCGGGTCAATCTCTGCGTTCCGCCGAAACCGGGAATGATACCGAGACCGACTTCGGGCTGCCCGAACTTCGCCTTTTCGGAGGCAATGCGAATATCCGCACAGAGCGAAAGCTCGCAGCCGCCGCCGAGTGCATAGCCGTTGACTGCCGCAATGACGGGAACAGCAAGGTTTTCAAGTGCGCAAAATGCTTTGTGACCGTGCATACCGAAAGCGAACGCTTCGGGACGGGAAAGATCCTTCATTTCGGAAATATCCGCGCCCGCAACGAAAGCTTTGCCCGCGCCGGTAACGATAAGGCAGCGAAGCTCCGTATCATGTGCGATTTCGGTCACTTTTTCATAAAGGCAGTCAAGAAGCGCGGAATTCAGCGCATTGAGTGCCTCGGGACGGTTGATGGTGAGAATGCCGATATTGCCGGCTTTTTCATAAAGAAGCATGAAAAAAATCCTCCTCTGCCTCAGTTTTCCTTTTCAACTGCAATTATACTCCATTTGAAGGCAAAATTAAATGCTTTTTAAATAAATATATAATCATTGTCCGATCAAGCGCAGAATTCAAACAAAACAAAGCCGAACAGCCGCAGCGTTGCTGCAAACCGTCCGGCCCGTTGATGCAGGATAGGAGAGAATTTATCTTACCTGCATTGCCAATGCCCCCTGCTTTATGGTAAAATATAAATGAAGAAAGAACCCCGGGCGGAGACCTGCAAAAGGGTGATGCTCCGTCCCTGAAAGGAGAAATTTATGCATTACACTTATAAGACCGGCGGAACATGTTCCACGATGATCGATTTTGACATTATCGACGGCAAACTGCACAATATTGTGTTCACGAACGGCTGCAACGGCAACCTCAAGGCCATCGGTTCGCTGCTTGAGGGAGCCGATCCGAAGTTTGCAATCGAAAGGCTTTCCGGCATTTGCTGCGGATTTAAGAATACATCCTGCGGCGATCAGCTTGCGCGTGCAATATGGCAGGCGGTCGGCGAATAAGCTCTTTTGCAGCAGGGCAGCCGAAGATGCTTATCACAAGCACAAAAAACGAAATTGTAAAATCTGTGCGCCGCCTGCGGGATCGTTCGGCGCGGCGGGAGAGCGGGCAGCACCTTATCGAGGGTGAACGGCTTGTTTTTGATGCGCTGGAGGCGGGCATTGTGCCGGAAACGCTGTTTATTGAGCAGGGACGCACGGATTTTGAAGCACGGGTTTCGGCACTCGGTGCGGAGTTTTTTTCCGTGAGCCGCGCCGTGCTTGAAACGGTGTGCGACACTTCCGCTCCGCAGGGGATTGCGGCGGCGGTAAGAACGCCGGATTTGACTGCTCCCGAAAGCGCGGAGGATTTTCCGCACGGGCTTATTGCTGCGCTGGACGCATTGCAGGACCCCGGCAATCTCGGAACGATAATCCGCACGGCCGATGCAATGGGTGCGGCGGCGGTTCTTCTAGGCACGGGCAGCACCGATGCATTTTCCCCAAAGGCTTTGCGTGCCGCAATGGGCAGCACATATCATCTCAGGATTTTTCAATGCGAACTCTCCGAAACTCTGCCGAAGCTGCGGGAAAGCGGGTTCTCGCTTGTTTGCGGACATTTGGCGGGCGAGGAGCGGCTTCCGATGCTGAACCGTGATTGCGTGATTGTTATCGGGAACGAGGCGAACGGCGTTTCGGACGGCATTGCGCGGCTTTGTTCGCTTTGCCGCCTGCCGATGCTCGGGCGGGCGGAGAGCCTGAACGCATCCGCTGCGGCGTCAATACTGATTTTTGAAACGGCAAAAAAAATCAACGGAATCGAATTCTGATTTTTGTTTTTCCTTACAGATATTTGATATTTGATATTTGAACGAAGCGGAGTCAGCTCAATCAAAACTGTTTTACAAAGCTGACTTAAAACCGAAACGGAGGCTGCGGAATGGGCGCAAAGCTGAACATAGATACCGGCGGAGAAATCATCAACTGTGCCGCAAAGCTCTTTGCAAAGCGCGGGGTTGGAAGCGTCAGCCTGCGCGACGTTGCCGACGAACTCGGAATAAGCAAAGGCACACTGCATTATTATTTTAAAACGAAAGAAGATTTAATATGTTCATGCGCAGAGAATTGCGTTGCCGTCATCGGAGACGGGGTTTTTGAGCTTATGAACGGTGCAGCTCGCGGAGGAAGTGCGGAGAGCGTTTGCAAAAAATTTGTTTCCGCTTTTTTTGACGATGCCTCGCTTCCGAAGCTTCTGGTCGGTTTGCTTTGCTGCGAGTGCGGAAGAGCGGCGGAAATCTGCCGCTCTGCAATTGAAGAATGGCGCGTGATGTTTGAAGTTGCCGCACTGCGCCTTTCGCCGCGCAGCGGAGGGCAAACGGAGCTTTCGCAAGCGGCAATTCCAATCATTCTCGGGTTTGCGGCAGCTCAGGCCGAGCCGCAAGCGGCGCAAAAAGCAGCGACGGAGGCCTTGGCGGCTTTGATTTTGAAAAAATGATTAAGCAATAAAAAAGTATACGTCAGAGGATGCGGGGCGGAAGAAGCCTTTGCATCCGTTTTTTCGCGGAAACATGCATAAAACGGATTATTTGAAGCGTGGGCAGAGCTGCCGCAAAAACAATAAACCCGCAGCGGGTCAAGTCGTGCTGCGGGTTTATTGAAGGAGACAGAAGCCTTTGAAGATTTGCAACAGCATAGTCCCAAAAAAGGAGAAAAGAAGAACTTGGGTTAAAAACTTCAAGGCCATGAAAAAGCAGTCGTGCAGGAACAATCAGCCTCTTGTTCGGCGTTTGCCGCAGAGAACCGTTCCCGCACCGCAAACGATTGAAGCGATGCCGTATGCGATGATTGCACCTGTTCCTGTTGACGGAACGGACGGGGAGGGAACATCTGTCGGAGCAGCGGGTTCGATTGTCGGATCTTCGGGAACATCGGTCGGATTTTCGGGAACATCGGTCGGATCTTCGGGAGCATCGGTCGGGTCTTCGGGAACATATGTGGGATTTTCGGGTGTATCTTCGGGGTATTCCCAGCTTACGCCGTCGAAATACGAACACCATTCGTTAAGATTGGCTTCATCGGCAAAGATATTCACAAGGTGATTCGGCCATTGTTCGTAGGGAGCGTAATCCTGATTGATATAAATCTGAAGATCGCTGAAGGGGTAGCCCGTTGTGTCCGTTGTGTCTATGCTGCTTGTGAAAACATAGCAGCCGTTTTCGGTCGGCATGTCGGTGAAATAATGTGGTTCATAAAAGTCGTAGGCGATTTGAACAAAACTGCGTGCGGGGTCCGCGGCGGCGGGCAGGGAGAAGCGGATCGTGACCTCGGATGAATGCGCAAGACAGTATTCATCGGCAGCATCATAGCCTAAGCTTTCCTCCGGGTCGTGAACGATTATCTGCTCCGCAGGGAAATCGAGCGAAACGGAAACGGGCGCATCCCGCCGCGAATCCGCAACGGCGGCAATGCTGAAGCAGCAAAGAAAGAGCATCAGCACGGAAGCAAAAGCAAGCAGTTTTTTCATAGAACGCCTCCTTGATATGATATACCAAGCATAACAGATTATAGCGCAAATGTCAACAGCTTTTTTTAAAAAAATGGCAAAAAAATGAAATTATTTGAAAAAAGAAAGGCGGAGCGGGCCGATAAGCAATATCGAACCCGTTCCGCCGCGCATGGGCTTTGACACAGCCCCGCTCAAAACGATTTAAACAATTTAAAAAGCAGCTTGCGGCATCAATTCAGAACCGGAAGCAGAAGCTCAATCAGAAGAACGCCTCCGACGGCTGTTGCAACTGCGTAAACTCCCGACAGTAAGAACAGTAAGAAGGCTGATTTTATCCCCACCCGGAGAGCCGCTTCTCGCGCAAACGGAAGAACGCAGGCAAAAACGGCTATTTCAAGCGCCTCCGACGCATAAAAAAGGGGACTTCCTTTCAGGTGGAGGCTGTAAGTCAGGTATGCCGTGCCTGCGCTGATATAAAGCAGAAGTGCGGTTGCGGCAAGAAAAAGGAAGATTTTTTTGAGAACGGCTTTCATTGCAGGTTCCTCCTAATCAAAGTTTTGCCGCAGTTAAATATTTCACGACAGTAATTAATTAACGCATAATATAGCAAACTTCACCGCAAATGTCAACAGTTTATGTGAAGTGTCCGCAAATGTCAGTCCGCGCGGAGAAGCTCCGCAAGCGTTTCAAAAACAAAATTCACGCTTGCATTGCGGACAGCCTGCCTTCCCGCCGCACCGAAATGCATGGTTTTTGAAATTTCGAACTTCGGAATGCCGCATTCCGCTTTCCCGCCGAAATAAAAGCCGAAGCAGACGGTTCCGACGGGTTTTTCGGGTGAGCCGCCGGAAGGCCCTGCAATGCCGGAAATGCCGACGCCGATTTCGGCATTTGCCGCCGCCGCTGCGCCTTTTGCCATGGAGAGTGCGACACATTCGCTCACAACCCCGTGTTCCGCAATGGATTCCTCCGCAACGTTCACGAATTTCACCTTTGCTTGGTTTGCATATGTCACGAATGAGGCATCGAGAACATATGAAGCGTTCGGCACGTCCACGATACGTGCGGCGGCAAGCCCGCCCGTGCAGGATTCCGCAAAGGAAATATGCAGGCCGTGCTTTATCAGCGCATTAACGACCCGTTCCGCAATCGCAAAGCACGCAGCGCCTTGTTCATCTGTCAAAACAGATTGAGAGCAGTTGTTAATAATATCGTTCATGATGATTATTTCCTTTCTTTTGGTTTAAGTCCGCATATACACAGCAGTCATATCTATGAGTTTATCAGACGGCGGCGGGAATTGCAATGCCCGAATTCGGTTTGAAAAATGCAATAAAACTGCAACAATGAAAGTTTAAAACAATATGAAAACGCAACAATTTAACACATCTGTTTAAAAATTTTTTCACAAATACTCCCCGTTTTGGGCTTAACAATGTACCGAACATGTGCTATAATATATGCATGTCGGCAGCATCGGACTGCCTGTAAAAAAAGTTCGAAAGGGAAAACCATGGCAAAAAGATTTTTGAGTGCGATACTCGCGCTTTCGCTTGTGCTTGCACTCGGATTGTAAAATTCAAACCGGGTGAGTTCGGAATTTGAATGAACCGAAAGCAAGCAAAAAATAAAAATCCTCCGTTTCGGCTTTTCATCGGAAGGTTGGGGCGGAGGATTAAATTTATATATATTGACACATTGTACCGAATTTGATATACTGAACACAGACAGAGCAGCTCCACTGCCGCCGAAATGTGCAGCGGAATCAGCGGCACGGTCAAAAAAATATTGGAGAAAGAAATGTACGAAAACGACCAAAACTCCGTTAACGGAGAATTAAAACAGCCGAAAAGCTTTGAACAGAATGAAAACGATGAGTTTGCTCCTGCGGGTGAGGACTCAAAAAACGAATTTACTGCCGCAGAATCCGAACCGAACGGTGAGCCTGCGGGCGGTTCGGAATACGAGTGGAATCACTATGATAAAACCGCCGCACAGCCCGAACCGAAGCAGGTCATATACAAAGAAAATGTATTCATGGGTGTTTTGGGCGCGATTCTTTTCGCAATTCCCGGCGGTGCGCTGACATTCGCACTGTCAATTTTCGGTTACGTTGCTGCCATAAGCGGCATTGCAACCGCCGCACTTGCAATGCTCGGATACAGAATCTTTTCCGGCGCAAACAAAAACAAGGGCATGAAATCATCCGTTGCTTCCATTGTGACTTCGGTTATTGCAACGCTCCTGATGCTTCTTCTTGCGGAGTTTGTTGTTTACAGCTTTGTGATGTCAAAGAACTACGGATTAACAATCTTCGAAAGCATGTCCGTAATGCCCGAGCTGCTTCGGGATGCGGAGTTTCGGAAATACTTCATCACCGACGTTCTCGGAGTGTGGCTGTTTGCTGCAATCGGAATGGGCGGATATATCTGGTCTCTTGTGAAAAAGGGTAAAACCGCCTGACATTCGACGGCAGTTGAATGTCTGACATCGGCAGCCGAATGTTTGACAACATCGGCAGCCGAATAAGAACAAAACAGCCTCGGCCGTGCTTTTTTGAAAGGCGGCTGAGGCTGCGTTTTCGTTTTACGTCCGAATCAAATCATTTGCGCTTCAACTCTATTGAAACATTTCCGTCGTCATCTATAACAAGGGACATATTTCGGATATGCTTTTCATAGAATTGTTTGCGCTCCGCAGCGGACATTTCCAGCCGCGTGTTTCTCAGCGCGGCATCAAGCATTTCGTTCACATTGAGTTTGATTGAATCGTCGATCCAGCGGTACATTTCCTGAAAGAGCGCGTTGAGTTTGATATCTTCGGCATTCCCGGAATAGAAATCGTCAAGGTAGCAGTAGAATATTCCGGAATCGGCAAGCGCGGCTTTCATATCCGGCCCGCATTTTTCGCGCTCGATCATAACAAGGAACCGTGCATCCGAAAGGGAAGAAATAAGCCCCCAGTAGTCGGAATCGCTTGAAACAATAACGAAGGAATCAACTTGGTTTTGATAATGCTCCTGGCAGGCTCTTGCGGTCAGCTGAATGTCCACAAGGGATTTGTTCTGCTTAACGCGCTCTGTCATTATGTGTTCCACAGGGATTTTGACGGAGTATTCAAGAATCTTCCATGCGTTCACGGTGTGAACATCGTCAAAAAAGGATTATTCTTGATATTTTCTGCATGACTTCATAGTCAAGGTTTCGCAGGGCGGCGCACAGCTTGTACGGGTCGGAGTTTTCGCAGTCCACAACGACGACGGTTTTTGACTGTCGTTTATAAAGTCATAGATGTTATTCTTAACAAAAGCTCCCGCATCCGAAACGCGGCTGTATTCGGTGAACACATCGTGGTGCCATTGATACAGAGAGTCACGAATTTTTTATCGTTAAAAAGAATGTTCCCTTCATCCATCGGTTTCCAGTTGATATACATCTGATACGGATAGCATTGCAGGTTTGCATAGTAAATACTCGCGGCATCTCTCGTGCCCCCTTCGGCAAATCCGTTTGGCATTATAAACAGCTCTTTGACATACGACCAATTAATCCATATCGGGAAAAGGCTTTTGCAGTTATTGATCCTGTCGGAGACAATACGATTAATTTCAATAATATGATGACAAAGTTTGGTGCTGGATTTTTTGATGAAAGAGATTCCGTCCTCGCTGAGCTGCTGAATGCATTCGGAAGGGATGATTTCCGGCATGGACAAAAGTCCGCGGTAATCCGTTCGCATAATATCGTTGATTTTTTTAAAATTGCGTTCGATGGATGTTCGGATGATACAGAGATTGCGGATGATTCGTGCGTTTTTGTCTTTTGAAAGACGGTTGAAAACATCGAGCTGCGGAGCTTCGTGCTCATTTTCAAAAATGCGCTGAGGGACGCCTATAAGAAATGCGACTTTTGAAACAAGTTCATATGTGCTGTCTTTATAAGCAATTTGTTCGCCGGAATAGTCGGCACTGTTCGAGGTTGCGGGTGTGTTCATGGTTTACTCCTTTCAACGAAACACTTGTATTGAGGGTTATTGATTTCGACAGGCACGATTTGAGATAAAACGATTTTACTGCATACACCCCTTCACCTGCCGGCCGATTATAACTCATAGGATATTATACACGGAAATCCGTTTAATTTCAATCATCAAAAGTCCGAATTAATAAGAAAACGGCTGTCGAATTAACGAAAGGATGCTCTGAATAATCTTTTTTTTGCGGAAAGGGACTCTGTCTGCGGTGCTGCTGTAGAAATTTGTTTGGAACTTTATTCGTAACGGAATTTTTTGAAAAAGGACTGCCGCAGGCAAAAAGCCGTTTGCAGCAGCCCGGTCAATCTCGGTTTGTCGGGTAAAAACGCAAAATCAATCCGCAAAGTTTGAAGCGGAGTCAATGCGGTCGGTGTTCAGAATTTCAAGAAGCTCCTCAAAGGGGCAGACAACGCGTTCCGCCGCAGGGTGAAAATAGAACGTGCATGTGCGGTTGTCGAATGCGAATTCATCACCGGTTTCGCTCCAAAGTATTATGCGCTTGTTGCTGCGTGTTGCGAGAGCAACGCCAAGTTCGGTATGTGTGCCTTGCCCGCCGGGAAGAAGGGCAACGACAAGCTCGGCGTCGCGGACGGCGCGCAGTTCGTTGAAAGCAACTTCGCTCATGCGCTCTGCGCCTTCGTGACGAATGTCACCGTGGGTTGTCCAGTCGTACGTCTGTTCATGCCCGTTGCGGCGCAGAACCTCGGCGGCTTTACGCGCATGCTCAGCATTTACAAGACCTGTTGCAATATAAAATCTCATAGCCTTTCCTCAAGATTGCAAAAAACCGTTCGCGGTGCGTTTGATATGCACAACGAAAAAACAGCTGCAATCGCTTCGATTTTTAGATTTAAAATTAGTCATTGCTAATTTTGCCCTCTGCCCAATGTTTTCGGCAGAGACCTATATATTTATCGTCGGCACCGAGGACGACCTGTTCACCGACTTTGGTAATTCCGCCTTTACCGTCAAGCCGCGCGTTCATGATCGCTTTCCTTCCGCACCAACAAATTGTTTTTATCTCTTCAATCGTGTCGGCAAGAGCCATGAGAGTGTGACTGCCCTCAAAAAAATTGCCCTGAAAATCAGTTCTCAACCCATAGCATATCACAGGAATATTGTATTTGTCAACTGCCTCAACAAGCAGCATGACCTGCGATCGGGTCAAAAACTGCGCTTCGTCAACGATTATGCAGTCATAAACATGATCATGCACATCGTTCCACGGAATATCATCGAACAAAATGCATTCGTCGGTCAGCCCGCAGCGGGAACGCACGATGCGTGCACCGTCGCGAATATCAACAGCCGGCTTCACAAGCAGAGCTTTTTGCCCGCGCTCGCCGTAGTTGTATTTGACCATTATTGCCTGAGCTGTTTTTGAAGAGCTCATTGCGCCGTAACGAAAATAGAGTTTAGCCATAGTTCGAAATCCCCCGTGCCGGGAGATTATAACATAATTATGCCGCAATTTCAATCACTGCGGATAAACAGGGGCGGATTTATATGCTGAGCGTAACCGATAATTGACGCAGGAAAAGCAAATGCCGAAAAATCGTATCAACCGCTTGACAAACGTGCAGACTATGATTAAAATATAAACTGCAGGGATTTATCAGCGGTTAATTCCGCATTAATCTCTGCCGAATTTCATAGGGCTGTGACGGAAAGAGTACGGACAGTTCCGCTTTCAGAGACCCGGCGTTCGGTGCAAGTCGGGAGCGGGGTATCCCGAACATGGCTCCCGAGCCCCCGAGGTCGAACCGAAACATGCACGCATTGCATACAGCCGTGCAGAATTCATTAAGACACGGCGTGTGCGCACGTTACAGCGCGAAATGAGCCGACACGGCATGTTTGCGCATGCAAACGCCTTTTGTCGGGAATTAGGGTGGTACCGCGACAACGCCGCATACCCGAACAGCGTTTCTGCCGTTTTTGCGGCGGAAAGGTTCATCGTGCATGACGGACGCCCCTATATCCCTTGACCGGATATGGGGGCGTTTTTAATTTGTTTTCAAAAAATTCAAAACGCAAATATCCGGAATACTTCCGAAGGAGAGTTTTTATGACGGAAATCATGAAAGAAAAGAAAACTTATTACATCACAACGCCCATTTACTATCCGAGTGCAAAACTGCATATCGGACACACCTATTGTACCGTGAACACGGACGCGCTTGCACGCTATAAGAGAATGCGCGGCTATGATGTTTACTTTTTGACCGGTGCGGACGAACACGGACAAAAGATTGAACGCAAGGCAGCGGAAGCGGGAGTTACACCTCAGCAGTATGTTGACAACATTGTTGCGGGGTTCCACAGCCTTTGGCAGCTTATGGATATTTCCAACGACGGCTTTGTTCGCACGACGGATGATTACCACGTTGAATGCGTTCAAAAGGTCTTTAAAAGCTCTATGATCAGGGCGATATTTATAAGAGCAGCTACAAGGGCATGTATTGCACGCCCTGCGAGGCGTTCTGGACGGAGACGCAGCTCAAGGAGAGCGGCGGAGTGTGCCCCTGATTGCGGAGGCAAGGTTGAAGAGGTTGAGGAGGAA
>VOFD01001287.1_pt1 | contig 50236 bp, 58 predicted proteins | sample 5384101 | NCBI WGS metagenome assembly VOFD01 (sample SAMN12384723, study PRJNA508395) | human gut metagenome | isolation source: healthy gut C | host: Homo sapiens
AGTTGCTTCCCTCAAAAATGGGAGTTACTCGATAGAGCACGTGGTTGCCTGTCTCCTGGACGTAATCCGCCACCATGTTCTCGAAGGGCAGCATTCCTTCAATGTTCAAATACCGAGTGCCGGTGATCAGGTTTTCTTCGTTGGCATTCTCACCGGTAAGCTGGTAGCCGAGCAGATGACAGCGGTTATAGAGGTACTTACCATCCACACAGTCGTACTTGACCGTATGCCAGCCGGTAGGCTTGACCTGGCCGATACTTCCGCGATCTTCCGTGGGCATGATGTCCTGCCCCACGCAGGCATAGGCGACACCGCAGCGCCCCATAGAGTCGAGAGAGCTGTAGCTTTCAAAAGATGTGGTGGTGAGGTCATCAGCCGTGAAGTAGGGGACATTTCCGTTGACAGCGACATAGGCCGATCCGGAGTAGGCAGGAACCGAGCTCAGCGTGAATGTCGCCCCAGAAGGTTCCAACTCATGTCCAGAGGCCGGCGCAGAGGAACCCGTCTCCTGCTCACTGCCATCAGGCTCTTGATGTTGATCTTCAGGATCGCCCTCCGTGACATCAGGATCCACATCTTGCCCGGAGTCAGGAGTCTCAACTGTCGTACTCTGGCCAGGCTCAGCCGAAATATTAGGCTGGGAAGTTGTCTCCGCACCGCAGCCGGCCAAGAGTGATAGAGCCAGAAGGAATGCCAGGATAGATGCCGTCCACTTCTTTTTCATCTTTCATAAACCTCCATTGTGATTCTTTTCGTGAGAATGGCCCGGAAATTCCACCGTCCGTTCCAAACTCCACTGCGTCAGATCGATTTGGAATTTCAGGTCTGCAGGGGTAGGTCCGGTTCCAGTGGAAAACCGTTATTTCCTTGATCTGTCGCTCGTAGGGGTGACATCCTCCATCTCCACAAAGCAGAAGTCATCCTCCCCGGCCCGTGAAAGGTAATATTCACTCGGCTCGAGTTACCAGAAGGGAACAACTTAGCGGAATAAGGGGAGAGGCGGAGAACACTCCCTTTCGCCAGTTCTTCGATTTTTTCTGTTACAATGCGGTCACGGCTCTGCCGCCTGTGATTGAAGGCCATGCCGTTCTTATCGTCCAAGCAAACGATCAGCCTCATTTTCATCACGCTCCAATCCTTTTCTCTATATTCAGTGTACGGTACAAACTATAAAAAACGCTGTCCCAATTTCAGGACAGCGTAAACATTGCATCGTATTGGTCTTGAAGTCGGAATGCGATCAGCCCGTGGTGGTCAATCTTCCTGGACAGCTTCTGCAAGATTATCGAATGGAAGGGCACTCCGCGTCTGATCAGGAACTCCCCCGTCTTCGGTACCACAGTATGTAAGCCCATTGGATTTCGATTCGGGCTGCGATCCATATCCGCTGTATCTGTTTCATATGCTATCCTCCATCATTCTAACAGAAAGAATGTCTTTCTACAAGTAAGATATTATCACAGATGCAAAGTCGAACAAAATCGAAACCTGCTGAAAAACAAAAAAACACCCCGCATCGTTGAAAAACGATGCAGGGTGGGCTTACTTGGGCTGCTTAACTGCGTCCTCGATCATAACATCGAAGATCCGCTTGATCCTTTTTCCGCTCATGGGGAGATAGCGCGGCAAGCTGCTCGGAAATCTCTGTGCTGATGATTGCGGAGGAGACTGTCAGTACATCTACCAGCAGTGTATTGGCGTCTACCTCAAGTGCATTTGCGATCTCGATGAATGTCTCCAGCTTCGGTACCTTAGCCCCGCATTCGATATTGCTGAGATATTTAGGGGTAATGTCTACCTCCTGGGCCAATTCCGCCTGGGTCAGTCGGCGAACTTTCCGAGCCGCCTTGATGCGTGCTCCAACTTTGACTGCGTCCACTTGTCACCCCCTAACAGATAGAGTTTCTGCCTATTAGGAGTATAAAATGTAGTGGCCGTCAATCAAATCCACCACTTGTTAGACCATCTTTCTATTTGAAAGACTTTCGTGAAAATCCTGACAAATTGGGAAATGGCGGTTGACATTCGCAAAGAAAAAGGAGCCCGAGACAGGCGAACCTGCCCCGGACTCCTTTGCGCTGTGGTCGATTAGACGATCACTTGGAAGTGCCGTAGTTCTTCATCCATACGGCATAGCACCTTTTACAGGCGACGCTTGGCCGCTCAAAAACCTCGTCTTCACTGACATCCGTCTCGTAGTAGTCGGTATCTTGCTGGTACCGGCCGCATAAGGATTGGCCGTTTATGAAGCAGTGGCACTTTGCCGATATGTGGACGGTGCCATCTCTATCAGATATCGGCAATTGCCAGACGGGCTGTCCATTATCCATTGGAAACTTGCTCATAGGCGCCTCGCTTTGTACTTTTCCCTTTACGCTGATGTTGGGAGGGGATCTGCCGCCATGCATCAAGGCGTCGAATTTCTGACGGTCAATCGCATGGCACTTACCCTCCCGGATATGGAAGTAGAGGCGGATCGCCCGGACCACCACTTCGCAGGAGTAGACATAGAATAGAGGAAGATTCTGCAGGAGCTGTTCCTCACCGAACTTGTCCATCGCCTCCATAAAAGTCTTTCCAGTACTGGTTGGAGTCGCCGAAGTAGGGATCATCATCACCCTGCTTCTCCGACCGGCCAATACCGTCCTGACTGAAGTATCTGGTGAAGAAGTCGATGACATACTTATAGGGCTTCTCCGCTTCAGATGTCTGGAGGAAGGGTGGCAATGCGTTGAGGAATAGGATCGCTTCACGCAGCACTTGGAGCCGGTAATGGAGCTCATCATAGAGCCAGAAGAACCGATTGCCTTCCTGCTGGTAGCCGCGCTCCAGAGCCAGCTGGTAGCGGTTCTGATAAGCGGATTGGATCTGCGTTAGGAGATCTATTCCATAGAGCTCAATCACCATACACACCACCAATCCGGCCGTGCCAAGAGTTCTTCAAATTTGCGGGCTTTCTGATCGGCTTCGTCCTCTTCGCCATCCTCTGGATAGCTGGAGACATCCAAGTCGTAGACCTCTACAGATACATCTGCGTTGGCAATCACCGACTGCACCATGCCGCCCTTCACTTTGATGATGGCTTTGATGTCAAGGTTTTGCTCAATGATCTCCCATCTGTGGACAACTTTTCCATTCCAGGTGATTTTCTTCATCGACTTGCAATCATTGCGGAGTCCATCAAATGAGAAATAATCATCCAAAATTCCCATCTCGGTCATCAACGCCGTCCATTCCTGGTAGATCCCCTCCTCCGCCGCATCTTCCGTGAGATACAGTTTGGTATCAACACTGTCCTTTGGGCCCGAGGCATTTTCATGTACCACGATATAGAGTTTCATTCTGCTTCCTCCTTCTCTTGAGCGGTTTTCAGTTCCCGTGGATGGAACCCGTAAACTTGGTGGAACACATCTAAATACCGCTTCATGCCGGCTTCATTCAATGGTGCCCGCAGGGATGTCTGAGACCATAGGATAAGTTCCTCCTCCGGGATACAGAAAGTGCCTGTAGAAAATCCATTCCCATTATAATGTGGCTTCGGTTCGGCCTGGATTTCTTTGAGTTCGGATACTGTACCAGCATTTTCGATCAGCTGCATCCGTTTGACAAATACGGTGTGAACAAGTTCACTCACAATTCCTTGCCTTCGATAATTGGCAACACGCCAAATGGTGTCTTTAATCGCGCTTATCTTGGCTTTCGGTACTGCTCCAGATTGTTTCCTCAATGCAACGATAGCTACTGCTGCTTCGGACAACTCTACGAGTTCCTCTGGGCTCTTATTTTTCAAGGCCTCAGAAAGCTTGTCCAACATGTCAAAGTACCCCCTTCTTAATCAGAATTCTCAGGATTTGAAATGAGATCTTGATAGATCAAATGATTTGTGTTTGGTATTTCAGCGTCCAGGCTGATGGTCTGGATTCTCCGTCTCTGCTTCTCATACTCGTGGCCAATCGCAGAGCGCATCGCATAGAAGGCGATGATCTCAAAGCTGTATTTATGCAGCTCCGGCAGCGCGAACCAGCGTTTTACGCTCCGACAGTATCGGAAAATCACTACGTCATACCACTCGTCGATCGGCAGGCGCCGCTTCCTCAGATACTTTGCGATGAGAAAGTGGTTCTCCTCTGCAAATTTCTGTTCTTCCTCTGTTAGCGGCGCGTTGAATCGATCGCGCCTCATCAGAGCGTCAACCTCCTTCCTGGTAAGATGAAGTGGAGGGAGCAACACCTCGTGTCACTCCCTCCAAACCGCTTTTTTGAACTGATTGCCCTCTCAGAAGTGGTAGTCCAGCACATTCCCGAAGTAATAGGTTACGCCGGTATCTGCGTTTCTCAGCCACTCGGCTAAAGGCTCCAGTGTATCGTCCTCATAGATGTAATAGCCGAATTTAGCCTCGTAGGCTTCATCCAGCTCGTACATGAGAAGGGACATCGGTTTATTCTCCGGGCCACTCTCTTTGCCGATAAAAGCATCCAGAGAGAGCGTGGTCATCTGGGCGCAGAGCTCGCGGAACCGCTTATAGCCCGGCTTAAAATAATGCTCCTTCCCGCCTTCAGCGATCTGGAACGAGAACTGGCCTGGGCCTTTTACAAAGATGTTCTTAAAAGACCCCATCAGGTACTTCAGCTCCTCGCACCTGTCTTCCACATCGGCGACATAGTCGGCAACCCCGTTGTAATACAAACGGTCCGAGACTTCGTCCGGCTGGATATAGTCGCTTGGAGCGATTTACGGTCGTACCGACTTGAAAAATTCTGCTGTGCATAATCAATTCCCCTTCAATTTAAGAATTATTTGATGTTGTTTTCGGAAAAGGGCTCAAAACCCATTCCAAATCTGCTGCCCGTGATAGTCGAAATATTCCGCATCCTTGCAATCCGCAGGACATAGATCCACAAGCCTCTTCCGACTCCGAGAAATGAATAGGTCGGAATCCATTGGCGGCTTGGGTGTCTTATCACGCAGCAGTTCATCTATATGGACCACTTGCGCAAATTGCTCCGGCTCGTGCTCTTTCAAATGCTGGAAGAAGTAATTGCGATGGTATGGGCAGAAGGTGCAGGCGCTTGCTCTAGTTTCAAGCCCCACACATCCCGGATGTAGGCGTAATTATCCGCACGTTCTAACCCCATTTCGACCAGAGGAAATTTGTTCACAAACATCGGATTGGGATTTTCTTTACATCTCCGCGACTCCTCAGCGCCGAATCCCATATGCATTTCATGCCCTTTCAGATCCGCCTCGCGAAGCCGTTGATACTTCCGATATCCAAGCAGATGCCATCGGACGTACTTTGCGATTACATTGACTTTGTAATCGATCGTACAGTTGCGTGGCATGGTGCTCTTGTGCCCATCCTCTTAAGTGTCCACCAGGGTATGCTGATTGCCCGCCTCTCACCAAAATTTTTAATGAAATCCTGGTAGAGCGGCGACTTCAGCACAACGAAGGGCACGCCACTTGATTCTCCGCAACGCTGTAGGAATTGCACCTGCTTCAGGACCCATGGGGGTTCCAAGCCCAAATCGCAGAACACGGAGACATCGTAGATTGGGACCAGCGGCCAGACTGCCGGTTTGCCCTTCTTCTGGGCAAGCGCGTTCTGACAGGACATGAGAAACAACGCCGAGGATTGCATTCCAGCACCGCAGGAGAGGATTTTCAACAAATACACCCCCCATCTGAAGCTGCTACTGTGTTAGGAGATATCTTAGGCATCTTTCTGAACACTACCAATCACCCTTTCAGTATGAGAATGGGATGGAGGCACTGCTGTGCAGTGCCTCCATCAAACCCGCTTAGTGGCATTTAGGGCCTCTCAAAGCCTGTTACACAGCGCCTTCCCGCAACAGCGGGCAGGCTTCTGTGCAGCACGAGCGGCCCCATTCAATCGCCCTCAGAGTAGTCATAGTCGATACAGCCGTCGGTATCGTTGATCCGGGGCTTCCGCTCATGGACGAGTGCAAATCGGCATTCTCCACCGTGGTTGAACTGACAGGAGGTCGATTCACACTCGATGCAGAGGCCCTTCAGGTACACCAATTTGCTGAACTGGTCGGTGCGGTCGATGCTGTCCCGGTACATCAGGTAGGCCACCCCTTTGCTGTGTCGCTTATCGAACCAGCGCAAGATTTCATCCCGGCCAATGCCTGCTCCCCAGCCCATGAAGGGCTCCTCGATACATTCAGTTTCGGGGTCCACAGGGACAGCAGTGAACTTCTCCCAGAGATCCTCCAGTTCCTCGTTGCGGTCACGCAACGTCTCGATCTCCTGGAGCCCGTCCATAATCGTGCCGTAGTCTTTGCTCGGGATGGAGCTGTGAAGTTCGTTTAAGGTGTCTATGGCCTCTTTGATCACATAGTTCATATATCATTCTCCATAGCTACCGGCTCAGTCATCTGAGTCGCGGTACTGCACTTCTCCATTTTCGTCAATGTAGACGTCATCGCATTTACCCCAGCACTTCTCATAAAGGGCCAGAGCATCTTTATCCCCGGCGAAGCACTCCACGTGCTCATCGCCATTGAACAGGATACGGTGCCCGGTGTTTTGGCCAACGTCCTCGTCCGCCCACCAGTGTTCGATCCTGATGGCCGGATGCAGCTCCCCGAGCTTCTGCAGGATGGGAGCAGGATTTGACCACGCTGTATCGAACTGGATGGTATCGCGATCGATGATCTCCGTGTAGCCGGCATTCCACTTGGTCCCCCAGTGCCGAATGCACCACAAATACCATGTGGGAGCGCCATACTTCTCGACGTTTGAGACGTACCGGCGGCCGTATTCGTATACACGTTCCTTGACCTCCTCAGTCGCCGTCATAAGCCTGCCGGATACTCTCTGGAAGATATCTTCCGGCAACTTTGTCTTGTACATACGCGGGAAAATGGCTCCTAAGAGCGCAGTTTTCTCGCGTGTGAGTCTACTGAGTGGGATTTGGCACCGTTCTGTGATGAAGTAAATGATCCGCTCATCAGTCAAAGTGTCATCCTCAATCTGCAGGTCCTTTGGCATTGCGACCAATTTGTTGAAGTCAAAGCAGCGATGGCCGTCCACCTCGGTGAAATACGGCAGATCAGCGATGCCCTCCATCTTCACGATATTTCTCACATGGTTCGGCATGATTGAATTCCTCCATTATCATTTGAATTTGAAAAATGGAGGGGGAGTGATGCCTGTGGCATCGCTCCCCCCTCAAACACGCAATTACTTTAGCTATTGGTCTGTGCAGCCTGTTCCTGTGCCAGGATCTGGCGCGCTTCCCGGATCTGTTTCGGGCCATTGGTCAGCTCCCAGGTCTCAATGAAGCGGCAGGTCTTGACCATCAGGCAGAAGAAGTCATAATCGTTGATATTCACGAAGACCATGTTGCCCTTGACGTAAGAGCCTTTCTTCATGTGGATACCCCCGGTTTGTGTACTCTCCTTCGCGCCACGGCCATTTTCCACCATAATGCACCAGGGATAATTCCTCGGCCGGCCATCCTTATCAACAGAGGCACGCTTGATGGAGACCTTCGTGACGAAGCTTAGGCCTTTGGCATCCGGCTCACCGAAGATCTTCTCCTCCGAGAACTCGAACTGCTCCACGCCAATCTTCACACGGCTGAGTGCGTAGGTGAAAAACTCCGGAGACAGATTGGCCATGACCCGGATCGTATTCTCCCCAGTCCCTTTGGAATAGTCCTGGAGGATCATGCCGATACAGGAGCGCGGCCGGCTGCCGTCATCCATCTTCTCACCCTGCGCGTGGATATGTCCGTAGTATTCGACCGGAGCGGCCTTCAGCTTATCGTTGAACTCCACAAGCTTCTTGTTGGTCTTATAGACCGCGATCTGATTTTGAATTCGATACTGACTCATCATTGATCCCTCCTTGGCATTAGTACCATTCCCAATAGAACAGGGCACTGGTTTCACTCGGCTCCTCTTCGGGAAGCTCTTGAGGAAAATAGGAGTTGAATTCAGGATGGTCTCCAAGTCCAGGATGTAGTAGCCTGTGTTCTCGATTCCGTCGTCGTGCTTCTCCATAAAGAAGTCCTCGACTTCGTAGTCCTTGCGCCAGTATGCGACCCGCTCTTTCCGGAAAGCGTTGTGTACTTCAACCCGGTTTACCAGGTGCTTCTCCCTCATTTCTGCGCCGCTGATCTCCTGACGGTGATAAGAGCCATCGGGACACCGCTCAGACACGGTAATCGTCCCGTCGCTGCACTGTGCAACGACATCAGCATCTTCGCCAAAGCCATAGGCTTCCCGAATGCTCTGCAGATTGATATAGGGAGCATCGATCCGCACCTTCACGCAGTAGGGTTTCAGCTCGCGGAAAATAGGCTCATCCTGATATTTAGCCAGATAAGCTGACAGACCCAGCGCTTTGATTTCATCCAATGAGTAAACTCTGTCCTCCAGTCCCTCAGGCTTGGTAACACGAAAAACATAACTGTCCAATCCCATAATTGAAATACCTCCGTTTTGTCGTTTAATCAAATCGATCGATGTTAGCGTTGATGAATTGGATCGTGTAGTAGCAGATCAGGTTCACGAGCGTACCCATCCGAATGAATGCCTCTTTGCTTTCGGACAGAGTCTTGAGGGTGTAAACACTCATCTTTGCAGGGCTGTGAAAACTGCGATGATCAGGCAGCCACACACCGTAGAATTCGATGTCGCCGTAGATGCCTTCGCTGGTGCCATACTCCGTGTGCCCAATCACATTGAAAGAGCACAATCGCAGCTCATCAAGCCCATTAAAGAAATCGACCTTCTGGTAGTCCAGGACGCACTCCTTCTCCGCCTCTTGGAACAACGGATCTTCCTGCGCCTTCTTGGCGGCCGCTTCCATGATCTCCGTGACCCGCAAATACTTCTTCTGGTTATCCAAAATACTGTCCCTCCTTAAAATCAATTTTCTAACGGTTTTGCCTGGCTCTCACTGGAGTCGATCACCTTTGCGAGCTCCTTCAGCCGACGCAGTTGCCAGATCGGGGAATACCACTTCGGCGTGTACCACAGCTCTCCGCCCTCGCCAATTGTGGGGAACAGTTCCGTTCCACCAAGAGGGTTCGTGAGCGAATTCCCTATGGCCACATATCCGGCGTAGCCCAGGATGGATAGCTGGATATAGCACATGAGAGCCACTACCTGATCCAAATCCTGACCAACGAACAGCATATCCTGCCGGCAACTGCGATCCTTATGTGTGGCATTGTAGGCCGTAGCAGCGGCCAGGAGCATACATCCGGCACCGCAACAGGTGTCCAGTGTACTCGCATAGCCCTTTTTTGCTATGAGATCATCGTCTTGCCCCATTGTCATAATTGCCATCATGTAAGCGACGTCCCAGGGAGTAAAGAATTGCCCTCTCCAAGAGTTTCCAAAATCGAGCGACATATAAAGCCTGCCCAGGAAGTCCTGGTTTGGGCCCGCCTGAAGGGCACTCGCAGTTATCTCCAGCAGTTTGCCAAACCGCTCCAGCTCGTCATCGCTGTACCTGTCAGATACGTTGGATACCCACTTGAGTCTCTGCTCGACCCGGTCTCTATCCGCGCAATCGAACTGAACGGCTATGGAGCAGGCCGATAAGGTGACGAAATCGCTCCAGACCTTCCATGACTCATGACGGTTGGTCAATTGGCGGAAGGTTGTGACAAAGGCTTTTGCGTCTGGGGTGTCAAAATGGATTTTTTTCCTTCATGTTGTACCTCCGCTCAATCCAGGCACAGGTACTCGCCGGCCTTCCCGTCTTCAATGATCCAGAGCTGACGGACCATGTCGAAATTGCCGATCTTTACCGGCTCCTTCCTTTTCCGACGCGGGACGAATAGAAGGTCTCCACCTGCTGTCAGTTCCAAAGAGCCCTTCACGCCTCTGAAGGTACTAAGGCGGCCGTGCAGCTCGCGCTTTGCCCGTTCGATGGCGGCTTGGTACCGCTCTTTGTTGTATCGAAGATGGTGAAGCACATTCACATGAAGGTTCGGGCTGTCACCACAAAGTTCCTCCAGAAGCATCAGGAGATCAGCAAATGCCTGTTCCTGCCTCTGTGGGGCCTGGTGACCATTCTCATCCAGCGTGATGTAGGAGTAGTCCCTTCCACTCAGCGGAGGAGTCAGGTCCCGGCACCAGAAGAAGAAATCCCAATCTTGCCCTTCATAGGCAAGCTCGTCGCTTTCCTCATACTGATAGCAGGGGAATCGGAACGAAATCTCATCCATCAGCGCCTTCATCTTCGCATTTCGGGCCAGCACCTGCTCATTCCGGATCTGCTCCTGTTCTTCGGGAGATTTCCCTTGAGGAGGAGTGCTTCTTCCTGAAGGTCAGATTGCGTGAATTGATAGTTCAGCGTGACACCGCCGATCCCATCCACTGCCAATCCCTTATCGATCCAGAGTTGCCAGTCAACCGGCTGTATCCTCCAGTCGTGTGTGATTTTCACGGTTTCGCCACCTCCTCCTTTGCGCCATGCCGGCGCAGGCAGTGAAGATAGTTCTCCGTAGGTTCCCAGTCGCTCATGACAACCACATACGCCTCGCCAGGGTAATCATCACAGAGGAAGTCACCCTCTCCGACGTAGGTGCAGTGATCGCACATACCGGGGTCACACAGTTTGGGCACCGGCCGCCGTTTCATTCTCTTCTTTTTTCTCAAAATCAGAACCTCCTTTGTCCGCCGCCCAATGGGACGGCAAATGATCTATATATGACAGGAGGAGGGCCTGCTGGCTCTCCTCCAACGTCATAACCACTTATTTCGGTAAATTCCGCGTGATCAGCTGCGTGAGCATGATGGGCAACTGATTGAGGTCGGTGATGTCCAGATAGCCGGCGCCATAGATGCGCTCGATCTGTTCACGATCTGACCCAATTGCTGCCGCGAAGATCTCGACCCCACTCCGGCTGTACTCCAGTTTGATCCCACGCAGGTCCGCCTCCGCTGCGGTACCGCTATACCCGTCGTCATTCGGCTGGCCATCTGAAATGATGAACAGCATCTTGACCTCCGCCGGGTACTTGCAGAGTTTCTCAGCTACGAAGCGGAGCGCGGCGCCATCCCGGTTACAGTAGCGCGGGCTCATGTCCATCAGCCGGTAGCGGTCTTTCCGATCCACCGACCCGAACTCAGCATAGGAGAACAGCTCCACATGGGAACTGGACGCCGTATGGCCCATGATCATCACAGGTATCCCAAGCTTCTCGCAGAAGTCCTGGACGACGATGGCTGTCGCCCTCGCCCTGGTGATCCGGTCATTGCCGCACATACTGCCGCTCTCGTCAACCAAAAGTGCCACAGCAAGGTTGATGGGCTCGGTCGGAAGCCGGGTATTGCAGAACACCCTGCCGTCGTTGCGGTAGAGCGCGTGCTGATTCAGCCGTTTCCCGACCAGGAGCCCGGTCTGCTTCCCGCCCTGGCGCTTATCACGCAGAGCGGCGCTGACACTTCTCTGGAGACGTTTTGACAGCATGAGTAGCTGCGGGGCCACCTCGTTATAGGCATTGATGAGCGACTGGTTTACCTGCGCCATCCGATGCACTGTCACGTGGATGTTCTTATGTGCATTCCCGTAGGAGATGCTGTCTGCCTCACGCTGGAGATCTTCAGCCAACTCCTCCTCCATTGACGCATAGACCTGGGCCTCGGCCATATTTTCGAGCAGCCGTCGGATCTCCTCGGCCGCAAAATCGTAGTCAGAGCCCTGGTACTGTCGATCCATCGTGATCCCGCCGTCGCCCTCGCTCTCTATCCCAGAGGTCACATGGGCGGCGATCCGTGCGGTCTCCTCGGCGATCGCCCGGCTCAGCTGCTGCTTGAGCACCTGGTCCTTCTCCTTGTCGGGGAGGAAGGAGCCATTGCAAGGCACTGGGGCCATGCGGTCATTCCGATTTTCCGCCGCCTTAGGCAACTGACCCTGCAATGCTTCCTCAACTGCCTGGATGCCGGCATCACCATCTTCTCCAGTCTCCGACTGTGAAGGCTGGCTCCCGGTGCCATTCTGCTGGCTGTTACCAGAATTGTTCGTCTGGCCGGCTCCAGCTTGTGCCTGCTGCTGGGCGGATTTCTGCTTATCGCGCAGGTCATCGAAGCACCGCTGCATGATGGGCCAGAGGCCGATCAGGATACGGCTTACCGTTTCGCACCGGGATCTGGTATCGTCATCCCGGATGCAGGCATCCACAGCGGGAATGAATTCCAGGAGCAAGTCCATGAATTCACCCGTGTAGCCGGACAGGTTATTCACCTCGCCCGCCCGCACGTACTCGATCAGAAGATTGAGCACGATGCTGTGGTCGTAGTACTTCCGATTGACCATCTCTGTGATGTCAGGTACCAGCTCGGAATACCGCAGGTTGTTCAGGGCAATGCCCGCGCAAGCCTTCCGGGGAACTCAAAGGACGTTCTGGCATCCACGTAGCCGTCCTCCAGGATATTCTGCAGAGCGGCCACAGTCTTCAAGATCACCGACCTTGGGACCGGATCGCTCTCATCCTGCACTGCGGCCAGGATCTCAGACGCATAGAGCTTCTGAGTCCCATCCAAGCCGGAAGGCAATGACGGGTAAAATCGGCCCTTGGCCAGGTCATGAGCATAGGCTTCCCAGATCCTGCCGTCGGTGTAGAGGTTGTGGCCGAGCTCATGCCCGTCCAGACCCTCCAGACTGATCGACTTCAATTCCCTGGACGGCATACTCTGTGTAATGAGGTTACACACATTGATGTAGATGCCGGAGTAGTCGGTATAGGCGACCGTCTGATCCGTCTCATCTGCAAACAGATTGACGCGGATCGGCCGGTGGTACCGCTTCGTTGCCGACTCGGTGATATCCGCCAGGTAGCCTCGATAGGCCCTCGATGTAAAGAACTCCTTATCGTCGATCTTGCTCATGCGATCCAAAATCTTCTTCCGGACCTCACGGTGAGATGCACGCATAATTCACGCACCTCCGTCAAGCAATGACCCGTTCTTCCATTTTGGCCAGGCCGAGCAGGGCGCCTTCCAGTTCCTGAGCCACCTCGCTTGCCGTGGCATTGGGATAGTACCAGTACAGGCAGGCGTCATGCCCGTCGATGCGGATGATCAGCGGGATCTTACAGCAGCGGGGGATAGGTCATGGGTTCGACCGTGGCCTCGACCGGAGCCGAAGACAACAGAACCTCAAGAACATCGCTTACATACTGGGCTGCCGCTTCAGGCTGAATGGACTCGCCCTTCGGCCGCTCATCCTCCAGGCACGCCACCGCGACCGCAACCGCGCATTTGAAACCAGTCAATTCATCGTACTTCATTACAAATAGCACCTCATTTCATGTTTTGTGTTTGGAGTTGGATTCAGACGAGCTGGAATCCTCTGTGGCAGAAGCCTGTCACATCGGATAAGTAGTCTGAGATCTCATCCTCGTCCTCCATGCCGTCAGGGATCTGGATCTCCGTCGGCAATCCCTCCAATTCATCAGGCTCGTCTACATCCCACTGGATGTGAATAGCTTTCATAACGCTCCCCTAAAGAACTTCACCGCATATACTGCTTTTCCAGGCAGGTGGTGATTAGATCCGCACGGTTCTCCGGGTCTGCTGACGCGGAGGAGATGACGGTAGACAGAGCTGACTCGTAGGGATCTTTCGTGATCATCGTTGAGAGCACCCACGCCTTCAGCTCCCGCATACCGCAGCTACCGTCTGTGATCATCGTCTGTCGGCATCGTTCCGCTATATCACGGACGACCATGGCCATCTTGGTGGTCTCCTGCTCGTCCGTGCAGCCGGTCACATTCATGACCCGCTTGACCATAGTGGCCAGATCCGGTGCCTCGATGTCGTAGATCAGATCCATTCTGGAAATGATACTCTGATTGACATCCCGGCAGCCGGCATAGTCGGAGTTCGTCGTCACAATGATGACGGTGTCCGGATGCCGATGTACGCGCTCGCCGGTAGGCAGCGTGATGGTCTGGCAGTTGTCCAGAAGGGAGTTAAGACCCACCAGGACACCGGGATTGGCAATGCAGGAGGGCTCCTGAAGCTCACATACGTATCCGTATCGAATTGCCTCCAGGAGCGGTGTATCCACATAGCGAATCCGCTGCCCGTGCTGTTCCTCCTTCTGCGCCAGCCGCCCAACAGCGATCTCAATGAGTTTCTGAAGGACGTCATCCTCCGTCTTATCATCGTCGTAGATACCCGTCAGCTCCTCATAGACGGACGGCGGGTGCATGATGATATCGGAGATCTTCGGCAGAGGCGAAGATGCATCTGCCTGGCTGACTGCTCCCGCTGTATCCGGGATAAACTGACCCACAAGGTCCGTGATCTCGGTGTTGGCACTGCATGTCATGAGCGTGTAGGGCAGATGCAGGCCCGCCGCGATCGCCTGGGCGCCCATCGTCTTGCCGGTGCCCGCCTCACCGCGAAACAGGAAGTTCCGCATCGGCTGGCTCGTGGTGGAGGTCAGCTTCGCATGCTCACAGACCCGCACCACTTCCCGGGGGATAATGTACCAGTCAGGCAGTTTGGGGACCATGGCGTCTTCCCGCGCCGTCAAGCTTCGGGCGGACAGCTGGTATTTCCCAACGAAGTCAGCGTGACTGACCATGATTGCCTGCTGTTGGGGCGCTCCACCCATCTTCAAGATGGTGAATTGGCCGTAGACGGTGCCGGTAGGCGCATAGCTGCCCTTATCCAGTGCCAGATGCGAGATCGTGCTGATATTGCCCGTTGTCGGGATGGCGAGCTTCACACCAGCAGCACCCAGCTGGCCGGCACCCTCAATTCGGCGATAGACATTGTCACAGAGGACCAACGCCATCGAGAGTGCGGAATCCATGTCCGGGTTCGCCTGATTCAGCTCATTCCTGAACTGCAGGAAGGTATCACGAAACTCATCATCCTGCTCAAATATCGGCATCAGGCAGAACAGCAGAGCACTTCCAGAGGCATTGCCAGCCGCCAGGGAATAGGCTTTCGGGGTATCGCTCCCATCCTCAAACTGGCTGACGACAAACTTTCCGGTGTTGGGGTTGAAGACGACGCAGTCGGTCTTATTCGCGGACTTGTATTCCGCAATGCGGAATTTATTGTCCTGATGCCCGATCGCGCCGAGCCCATCCGTATCCTGCCCCTGCTCCGAGGTGTTGACCAGCTTCGCATAAGCCAGCAGGGCACGCATGGTAGGCGCGTGCAGCGAGGCCTTATGAAGCTTTCCGGACACATTATATTTCGACAATCCGAAGTCTTTCAGACCACTGTAGTTCGGGTCATCAAACGGCTTCGGCATGGACAGTTTGAATGTCCACGACTCAAACAATTTGTTTCTTGGCATAACTTATCTGACCTCCAACATGCCGCTCATCACCAGGCGAGCAGCAAACCTTCTTTCTCGATGGTCGCTTTGATCTCATCATCACGCAGGAGCTGGCAGAACTCATCCCAGACCATGCGGGGCGGGAAATCCTGGATCGTTTCCACAGGCTGCTCCTTACCAGACACCTCGATGACCACCTGGCCATTCTCCTTGATCAGGAGCTTCTTATGGCCTTGGGTGTTCAGGTCATCGATCATCTGGCAAAGGACTTGCTCACCCTTGGAGTTGTACCAGGTTCTCACATCCACGCGCTCCAGTAGTTCCTCCTGAGCCAGGTCATCCTGCTCCTCAGCGGCGAGCGTCGCGGCGTCTTTGAGAGATACTGCCTGAAGCATGGTGATCCTTAGGCGTCCATCCGCACTCAATTCGACCTCCGCAAAATTGAAGGGGTCGGTATTGGATGTGCGAATCCGAAACAAGCCGCCTTTACACAGCTGCTCCGCTTCCGGCCTTTTGACCCAAAGCCAAGCCACCATGGGGTAGGCGCTTTTGAGCTGCTCTGTGATTCGGTAGTTTACCTGCCGCAGCACGAACAGCCGACTGCCGTCGTCTCCCGGCGCCGTTTCAGGCTTCGCGTCTTCTTTGTGTTCCTGGCTTGGGCCAAGCTCCTGACAGATCGTCTGCACAGGCTTGCGGTTTCTCTTTACCCGCTTGGGGAGAGTACCTACCGCCTGCACGATCATGACAGCGAGCCAGATCCCGACTGCAGCCACGGCGATCCACTGGAAAATGGGCTTGCGCAGGATCGCACATAAGAGCAGAGCGGGTGCTACTAAGAACCGGAAGAGAGTGGAAGTCTTCATTCGGCGAACTTTCGCCATAAAATCATCATCCTTTCGGTTTTCAAGTCTGGAAATGCAGAAAAAGACGGGACCGCAAGCACTCTCTCACTTACAGTCCCGCCAATTGGTCTTTCTGCATCTTCCTCAGAGGGGAAGGTCATCCTCATCGTTGATCGGACTCTCCGGCTGTACGGTGCCAGGGGCCTTCGCCGCCGGCGCCGGGTCATCCGAATTGTCCTCGCCCTTCGGCTTCCCGCCAACGTAGCTCCAGTCGTAGAGGCCGACATCAAGAGACATCCGCGTCTCGCCGGTCTTCGTCTGGTACTCGCGGGGATTGAAGGAGCCGACCAAGTTGATGAGGCGGCCCTTCGCAAGGCCGGCCTTGGTGATCCGGTTCGCCATGTACTCATTGCCCGTACAGGTGTAGAAGGCGGCATGCTCCGTCGCACCGAACTGGTTGTTCACAGCCAGCCGGAATGTGACGAACTTGCGCTGCTCCTTGCCCTCACGGACCTCAGGATCGTTGACCACTCGGCCAAGCAGATGGATGGTTGCATTCGACATATCATTCAGTCCTTTCCTTCTGGTCATGCCAGAAAATTTAATATTCCAAACACCGATGCCCGGTGATTTGGCAAAAGAAAAAGCAGCCTCCTCTCCGCCGCATATGAAACGACGGAACTGTAGCTGCACATCATCGCCTGAGACTCATGCTCAAAGGCTCACTGCTTAATAAAGGGCTCCTCCCGGAGGAAATCACTTCTAATAAGAACACAGAAAGCATAACATGGCGGGCGATGGCAATCCATAATACCGGAATCTACTGATTCCTTGAAGGCCAACTGTTGGAGTAGGTAATAGGGCAATTCCATGAAAAGGGTCGGTGGAGATTCGGTGTTGCTAGCTTCGAATATCTGTGATAAAATAACCTAAATTTTCATATACTGGAATGCTCCGCCCCCCTGCATATCGGGGCCGGAGGCCAGCGAGGTGAGCTCGTATGAAGAAGCAGAAAAACTGGGAGGAGAAAAAGTCCACCGCATTCTACTACTCCTTTAAGCCCCGGGAACTGAAGTATTTTTTGTTTGGGAAAAGCGCTGCCCCCGATGCGGCGGAAAGCTGACGCGCAGCAAGGGGTCCTTCACCACCAAGGGGGCGCTGCCCAACACCATCAATACCTCCAGCGACTTCAATTTCATCGATACCACCAAGGTCAAATATTACTACTACATCTATACCTGCCAGGAGTGTCAGAGCCAGTATTCCCTGGAGGAGCTGGCCATATGAGATGTCCCGGTCCTTTCCGCGGTCCCTCTCCCGTGTTCGGAGGGGGCCGAGCGGGGGCCGGGGCAAAATCATATCAACGGTGCGGCGGGACCGGCGGGCCTGGGGCCGCCCCGGACCATCTTGAAAAGGGAAGGCCCACGCATGGTAGGTAATTGGGCAATCTCATCCCTTACATTTTCACATGAGATATGATAAACTGTATTACCCCAGAGGAGGCCGCTGCGATGGAACGATATTATGAGAAAATGGAACAGCTGAGGGCCCAATATGCTCCCATTTTGGAGCAGTTGAAGAACCATCAGATCCCTGAAGCCTATCCGGAGGCGGAACTTCAGTTCCCCTTCTTCCAAGGAAGGTCATTGAATGAGGGGTCCCTCTATTTCAGGGAGGAGATAAACCGCCTATGCGGATTCTGCTTCCTCTCATATAACTGGATTCGCCCCTTAGCTACCTGGATTGGGGACCGCCAATGCTTGGAGATCATGTGTGGTTCCGGTGCCCTCAGCTTTGCCCTTCAATCCTGTGGGACGAGTATCATCGCTACCGACGATCATAGTTGGGAGAAGAACTACCCGGACTGGTTCCAAGCGCCCTGGACGGAGATTGAAAAGCTCGATTGCCTTCAGGCGATCGAGAAGTACGGGAGGCAAACGGACCTCCTGCTGTGCTCCTGGCCGTACAGAGACGACTCCTGTTATCAGGCGCTCCTGAAGATGCGGGAAGTCAACCCCAGCATGAAAATGATATATATTGGGGAGCCCGCAGGGCAGGCGACCGCGTCAGATCAATTCTTCGATGCTATGGAAGAGGTGGACGATGACTCTTTCTATGCAGCAGTAGCCAGTTTCCTGCCCGCATACACGATCCACGACGCCCCTATGCTCATCAAATGACAGGAAGGCGGCCGGCAAATGCCGGCCGCATCTTCGTCCATCCCTTCAATCGAGTTCCTCATAGCCCAGAAGCGACCGCACTGGCTGCAAATACTCCGGCAATACTGTCGTGGGATCTTGCTCGTTGTTTCCAGCAAGATAAAGCCGGTACTCCGTGCCTGGCCGAAACACTGCTTTCCCCGCCAGGATCACTTTACTGATTTCCTGATCAGGCCCCTCCAATGTGACCACGTGCCTGTTCCGAAGCGGAACTGCCCGGTCAGATAGAACGAACCCTTCCAGTGTCTCATACCTGCCGGCCTTGACCGTATGATAGAGGGAGATAACTTTTTGCCCCTGCCGAGGATGCCCACTGCCGCTGATAAGATGAGGAATACTTTATCCTGGCTGACAATGCCCCAAATGGCGCCAAAGGATAGAACCGCCGCGCCGAGTAAGATCGTCTTCAACAGCGTCCGCTGGATAGGATGTGGGATTTGACTTATCATGATTGCTCCTCCGTATGAAGTACAGCAGGCGTGTCGGGCTATGCCGGCACGCCTGTATGGTTATGATTATTATGGGATCTCCAGGATCACCCTGCTGGGAGAGATAGAGGTTGGAGACTGCCTCCAGCACCGCATTGGTATTCGGGGACCAGAACTGCTCCGCTGCGATCTCCTGCTGTGTGGACTCACAGTCGGTATAGATGCCGGCGATGACTTTCTCCGGGGTGCTGACATCATAGAGATCCAGGTCAAAGCAGCGCACCAGCTCCGCAGTACTCAACGGCGTCTGTTCGACCAGATCCACGACCCGCGCCTCATTGGGCTTCAGCTTGTTCTCCTTCGCGGCACTGATGGCGCCAATGACAGGGATCTTGCCCTTCAGCACCAGGCGGATGAGGCCCCATGCCTTTCTGGGCGCCGAGATGCGGTAAGGGACAACGAAGGCGTCCGCGAGCATCCGATAAAGGGCATCGACACCGGTATAGCCAACTCCGGAAATAACCAGTTTCCTCTTGAGCAACAGCTTCAGCAACTGGTCGAAGTCGCGGACCGGCTGGGTCTGATGTGTCATGATCTCCTCATAGGCCGCCTTCAGCTCTTCGTAGGTCATGACTTGCCACAACAGTGCGCTCCAAATGGCGAATTCGGGGACAGATATCTCATGATATTTCCCCAGCTTCTGGATGTAGGCGACCTTCCGGCCATCTTCCGTTTTGATCCTATAGCAGCCGACAGCGGCGTAAAAGGTGATCATATCGCAACCTCCTTGTTCTTTCGATCTAATCCCTTATACGCCGGCCTCACGGATGTAACAACAGATCAAGTCACTGCGGCTAGGAATCTGCTGTCGCTCATCAGCTTGGAGCGCGCTCTGGAGATCCAGGCATTGACATTATTGACCGTGGTACTGTAGCGTTCCGCGATCTCCCGGCTGGTATAGCCAAGACTCTTCAGTTCCAGAGCCTCAATGCCCAGTCGGGCCACGCCGCTGAAGTCCTTCTTGCACTCAGACACCACCCTGGCCAGGTCCGCCCAGTCCAGCGCATCCTCTATGTCCCCATCCGTGGTGCTGAGGACCTCCAGAGAGATCGCCTCATTGTCTACATCCACCGATAGATCCGAGGCAAAAACTCTGCTGTCGGTTCTGTTTGCGGCAGTGGTCGATCATCGCATGATAGAGCATCACATAGGCGTATGGCTCAAACTCACCTTCCTCCGGCCGGTACCGCATTGCGGCATCGCACAGGGCCTCGCAGCCCACGGAGTAGAAGTCCTCATAGGACAGCAGGGGTGTCCCGCGTACCCGAATGCGCTTGCGAATCACCTGGTCGATCAGGCCCAGGTGCTCAATGGCCAATTCTCTCTGGTAGTCTGTCATGATCTGATTCATCTTTGAAACCTCCTTCAGCTGGCTTTCCCGGTCTTCCACAGCAGATCCTCGCATTTCTGGATCAGCTGCTGACAGCGGTACTCGCTGAATTGTCCGATGTGGGCCTCGCGCAGCGGAATGCAGAAGTAATCCGCCATCCATCGATAGGCGGCGTCACGGGTCATCACGCCGCATTGCCACACCCGGTCAAAGGCGCGATGGGCGCGGATACGCAGATGACGTAGATCCCCATTCGCCAGAGGGCCCATGGGCTGCTTTGTCCCAGGCTGCACACGCACATAGGCATTGCATCTGGGGTAGTTCCTACAGACGTACAGGAGATCGTCCCTGCTGTCATCGTGGTAGATCTCCGCCGCCGGCCGCAGGTCGGCCAGTGCGCCGCAGTAAGGACATCGCACCACGCTCTGGTGCCGCTGCTTCGCTTTTTTCTTCATGTTCATACCTCCATTCCGAAGCCATTCGGCTCCTTCATCTCTCCTCCTCCCATTCGGTTGGCGCTAAAATGGCCTTTTTCGGCTGATTTTTTGGTTTTTCAGAAAAGTTTACAAAAAGTTCACAAATATAGACGGGTAAAAAAGAACCGCTCAAGTGAGCGGGCGGTTGCGGATAGGTTAGATTCGTGATAGAGTACGGAATATGGGACTGCGTAGCGTGTAGAATGTCCGCATAACGATGGCTGGCATCTTAGAATGCCGGTGAATTGAAGGGAGTGCTGAAAATGGCGCGTTCCTCTTATCAGAAGCTGAAGCCTTTATATATCATGAATTACCTGCTTCAGAACTCGGATGAGGAGCATCCTGTCACCATCAAGCAGATCGTGGAGTATCTCGGCGCCCAGGGCATCAGTGCCGAGCGCAAGAGTATTTACGATGACATTGAGGCTCTGCGCTTTTATGGCTTGGATATCATCCATGTGGATGCCGGCCGGTTCCAGGGCTACTATGTTGCACAGCGGAATTTCGAGCTACCTGAGCTGAAGCTGCTTGTGGATAGCGTACAGTCGTCTAAATTCATCACGCATAAGAAGACAATGACGCTGATCCGGAAGATCGAGAAGCTGGCCAGCATCCATGAGGCGCAGCTCCTACAGCGCCAGGTCTATGTGAAGAATCGGATCAAGACCATGAATGAGTCCATCTACTATAATGTGGATGCGATCCATGATGGGATCTCCCAGAATCGGAAGATCCAATTCAAATACTTCGAGTACACGGTGGAGAAGACAAGACACTACCGGAAGGACGGCGCCTTCTATGTGGTCAGCCCGTACGCACTCACCTGGGACGATGAGAACTACTACATGGTCGCCTTCGACAGCGAGGCCGGTATCATCAAGCACTACCGTGTAGATAAGATGACCGACATCTCCACGCTGGAGGAGCATCGGGATGGTAGGGACGCTTTCGAGGCCCTGGACATGGCCGTCTACGCCAGGAAGGTCTTCGGTATGTTCTCCGGCGAGGATGTTACCGTCCGGCTCCGCTTTGAGAACCACCTGGTGGGCGCTGTCTTAGACCGGCTGGGTCAGGATGTCATGATCGTAGAGATGGCGACGACCACTTCACGGTCAGTGCGGAAGTGGTCGTCAGCCCTCAATTCTTCGCCTGGGTCTGCGGTTTCGGCGCTGCAGCTCAAATCATCGGTCCCGAGCACGTTGTGCGTAAGATGGCTGACCATGTCAAAGGCATTGCCGCAATATATGATTGAAGGAGAGATTCCAGATGCATGAGTCCAACATTTACACCTGCTCCGCCTGTATGTATACCTTCCAGGCGGAGTCGAAGCCGGAGCTGTGTCCTGACTGCGGGAAGGCGGAAGTCCGGCCCGCTACCGACAAGGAGCGCGACGAGTATCTGGCAAACAAGGCGCTTGCTGATGACGCCCGCCCTGAGCGTACGTCGAAGCTTCAGCCCGACTTGAGCGCAGAGGAGACTGCTGAACTGGAGCGCGTGATCGGTGTCATGCTGCCCTATATCCAAGAATGCCCACTCTACGACGTCATCTGGTCCGACAAATTCGGGTACCTGCTCGTAACCATCCGGGGAAGAAAAAATCGTGTGACTCAGATGCCATCCAGCTGGACGATCCCAGAAAGCTCCTGGACGAGCTGTATTCCAATTTAGCTTACGACTTCATGGAGGATCACGGGTATCTGGGCGACTATGAAGCCATCACTCCGGAGGATGTTCTGGCCATGCGGGATTGGATGCGTGTCTACACCGATCAGTTGCCGGAATACGATGATGTCCTGGAACACATTCTGGCCAAGTTATCATGATATAGGCCCCAATTCCCTATCAGAGGAGGTGCTGGAAATCAAAGCGGCCAATCATCTGTTGGTGCGCGCTTCTCAGCCTGGGTTTTATTCTCGTATGCCCATATCAACTCATCGGCGTTGATGATTTCATCGCTGACTCCGCCGAATACCCATCTGCGATCATCATCCAGGCAGCGCAGGAGTCGGTCATCGAATTGGCCGCACTCTCCATTTAAGATCATCTCCCATGCTCGGTCTATATAGACTGCGGGACGATACGGCCGCTTTTCCATCAGAGCAGAAAATGTGTCTGCAATGGATACGATCTGGAGCCAGGGCTTCAGTTCGGAACCTTGGAGTCCGTCAGGGTATCCTTTGCCGTCGATCCGCTCATGGTGGTGAAGAGCGATCTCGAAGGCGTATTTTCTTAATAGCGGCTCTTCATAAGCCGGATGGAAGTAAGTGAGCATGGCTCCATCCATGGTATGGAGCTGCATCTTCTCGCGCTCTTCCGGAGTCAGAGGACCACGCTTATTGAGGAGGCTCTTGGGAGTCAGCAGTTTTCCCACATCATGCAGGTACGCTGCATTGGAGATCATCCTCGCCTCGCGGGGATCGAAAATAAAGTCCGGGATATGACACATGGTGGTCGTTTTCAGCATACCGAACGTGTATCTTCGAACGCAGTATGGATGCTTGCTTGAGTATCTGAACGTGTTGTTGCGTGCCGTATCCACCATGGCATTGACTTGAGATATAACCTCTTGCAACATGATAACATCTCTCCTTAGTTTAATATAAAGGTGCGGGAGGCCCCTGCCAGGGGCCTCCGCTTCGATTGTGTAAGGGACTTGTGGTAAAGCAACTTGGAGGAATTAGCGCTTGTCGGGCGCCTCCACGAGGCCGATGAAGCTGTAGTCCTCATTCCAATGCGGATCGTCGCCGTGGGTGTCCAGGGGGTAACAGGACCCATCCGCAGTCAGCTCCAGGTACCTGACAGGCAACTGGAACTGCCGGGAACCGTCATCCATGATGGCGTTAAGCCCCCGGACAGGGATGATCCCGACTGTGTGCTTTATGCCCATGAGGGCGTCATCCAGTTCGGGACTACTCTGCGTGTGGAGAACCTCGCCGTTGTCCAGATGGAAGGCGGTAGTGCCGTCCGCCTCATCCACGGCCATAACGATGTGCCGGACATTGACGAGGCAGTTGTTGATGACAATGAATCTGTTCATGATTGCATGCTCCTTTCCTGGCGGGCACTTGCGTGCCCGCCAATTCCATAGTGTTGATAGGTACATATGTGCAGCTGGCCGGGGAAAGCGCCAGCTCCCTGCCAGGTGCTGATGAAGGAAAGTCCGCTCGATCCCATAGCCTGGCCTTAATAGCCAGTCTTGGGCAGCGGGGTGTTGGGCTGGAACCGGCGCACGACAGTGACCCAGTTGCTCAGCGCGGTCTGCCACTCATTGAGGTACTGGCCGCCCACATCACTGCGGTTAACGATCTGGTATCCGTTGGCGAGCGTGCCCTTGACCTGTACCTGAATGGTGGGATTGATCACGGAGGCAAAGCCGCTGGCTACCGTCCCGAACTCGAACCGGACATCCGTCACATACTGCCCTGCGCCAGGCCGAGCGCCTGGGCACTGAGGCTGACGGAGTAGTTGTTGCTCGTGAGCAGGTTGCTTGCGAGCACCCGGTAGTCGTTGGTATTGGTCTTGAAGGTGATCCGATAGTAGAGCCGCTGGTTATAGGTGCCGGTCGTGAGGCTCATGGCATTGGTAGCGTCCGTGGGGAGCCTATCATGCCAATAGAAGTTATTGAGCGCGACATTGGAGGTATTGGCGATGTTGGAGAGGTCGTAGCGCATGCTCGTGCCGGGCTGCACCTCGTAGTTGCCGGTCTTCTTGATGGTGACGCCGAGGTTGGCCGGCTTATTGTAGGCCGTCAGCTTGATGATCTGACCGGGATACTCGATCTCCGCCTCCATCTTCTCGCCGCTGAGCTGGTAATAGGCCGGAGCCGACACCTCAGTCACATAGTAGCGGCCGAGAGGCAGCGGGTCAGATGCCGCAACGCCATGCGCGTCTGTGGTGATGTACCCTACCACCTTGCCGGATCGCGCCTGGGTGATCTCGAAGACGGCGCCCTCCAACTCCTTGCCGGCGAGGTCGCCGGTGACAGGGTTGTTCTCCGCCGCATACTTGCGGATCTGGATCTGACCGGTGATGGCAGTGTTCTCCCAGGTGATCTGGGCACACTTGCCGCGCTCCACCCAGACGGTCTTGTACTGCTCGTCGAGCGTGTAACCTTCCGCCGCTTCCAACTCGCGCAGGTAGTAGCGGCCGGGCGTCAGCTCGTCATCGATCCAGATGTAGCCGTCCTGGTCAGTCACATACTCACCGATTGGATTCTTGCCGGAATCGTACAGAATGAATTTGACTCCGTAGATGCCCTCGCGGGTGCTGGAGTCGATCTTATGGATCATAATGGAGGACATACGCTGGTTCTCGATCTCCAGTGTTGCCGTCTCCCCATCCTTGACGCAGATGTATGCGGGGGTGGTGTCCAGCTGGTAGCCATCGGCCGCCTCCAGCTCAGTCACCTGGTACCAGCCGCTCTCCGCCTCCGGGATATTGATGACGCCGTTGCGGTCAGTGGTGTAGTTGCCGAGGATCTCACCATCCATCTTGCGGACCTCGAACTTCACGCCCGGAATGCGAGTGCCGGTATCCTTGTCCGACTTGATGATCTGGAGCCCGCCGATTTTGGTGTTATAGAACGTCAATGTCTGGGTATCCTGCGCATTTACTTCAACCGTCTGCGTCCGAGTGGCGGGATCAATGAGATAGCCGTCGATCGTCTTCGTCTCCGTGACGACGATCGTGCCGGTGATCCCGGTGATCCGGATCTCACCGTTGGCATCAGTTGTGTAAAGACCCTTGCTAGACATATGGCCGTTGTCATAATCCACGTAGCTGCCATCGCTGTAAGTCAGCTGGAACTCCACGCCGGCCAAGGGTTCCTTCGTCTCGGAATCCAACTTCCGAATGACCAAGGCGCCCTTCTGGGCGTTGTAGAAGGTCAGGGTCTGGACGGTGCCCTCACGAATTTCGATCGATTTCGGGGTGGAGTCCAGGACGTAGCCATCAGGTACTTTGATCTCCTTTGCGGTAACGGTGATGCCCGGCTCCAAGCCTTCAATGACGATCTGGCCGGCCTCATCAGTGACAAATTCACCGTTGCTCTGGCCGACTACCGCGCCGCTGGAGTCAGTGACCCGGAAGGTGACGCCCTTCAGGGGCTGAGTCGTGCCCTCGATATACTTCTGGATGACCAGGGTGGTGCTGGGCGTGTTATAAAACGTCAGAGACTGGGTATCGTTGGGATTCACCACAACCGTCTGTGTCTGCGTGCTCGGATCGATGCTGTAGCCGGGGATCGACTTCGTCTCCGTGACAACGAGAGTGCCGACCACGCCGTCGATCTGGATCTGGCCATTCTCATCGGTAACGTACAAGCCGTTGCTGGAGATGTAGCCATCCTCGTCAGGTACGTACTCGCCAGTCGAAGTCGTCACCTTGAACGTGACGCCGGCCAGAGGCTTGCCAGACAGAGAGTCGCGTTTATTGATAATGAGGGAGCCGGCCTTGGAGTTGGTCACGACGACGGTCTGGGTATCCCCACCCTCGCCGATGACCACATTGGTCGTGGCCTGGTCGATCACATAGCCCTGAGGCGCCTTGATCTCAGTGACTACATAGGCACCGGGCGCTAAGTTCGTGATGTGGATCTGACCACTGGAATCCGTCTCAAAGATCCCATTCTGCGTTAAGGTGCTGGTCCCAATGACGCCGTCAAGGCCAACTTCACACCCTGCCGCAGTCGTGATCCTGAACTGGGCGCCGGGCAGAGGAGCGCCGGTGGCACTGTCTCGCTTGACGATAATCAGTTCGCCTTTGGGCTGGTTCTTGAATGTCAGGGAAACGGTACGGCCTTCTTTGATTTGGATCGTTTGGGACTGGCTGTCGATAATATAGCCCGGAGGCGCGGACACTTCGGTGACGATGACGCTCTTGCCGGGTGTCAGGCCCTCGATCCGGATCTCGCCATTTTCATCGGTGCGGTAAAGGCCATTGGAATCGCCGATCAATGTGCCATCGGCATACGTGACTTTGAATTCCGCATCCGGCAACGTGATGCTGGGGTTGACCGAGCACACTTTCCGGATCAGCAGGATGCCGTCGGGTGCATTTTCAAATCTCACGCTGACGACACTCTGCTCGCCGCTGTCGGCCAGGTAGATGGTCTCAGAGGACTGGATGATGTGATAGCCATCCGCCGGGTCCACCTCTTCCAGGATATAGGTGCCGGCTTCAAGACCCGTCCAAATGGCGGTGCCATTCTTCCCGGTCACCTTCTGCCCAATCACGGTACCGCCGGTACCACTCGTGCCGCCGAGGTATCTCAGCTGGAAGGTGGCGCCGGGCAGAGCCTCGCCGGTAACGCTGTCGTATTTTTCTACGATCACGGCGTTGAGGGGGGTATTCTGGAAGGTGACGGTCTTCGACTCGCCGCCATGGAGGACGATCTTCTGCGTGGTGGGCTCCTTCATCTGGAATCCAGGCGCCGGCTCGACCTCCGTGATGGTGTATTCGCCGGGGTACAGGCGCTTGCCCTGCTCATGGAGTTTGATCTCACCATTCTCGTCGGTGAGGATCTCTCCGTAGTCGATGGTTTCCGGTGCATCCGCAGCTTCGCCGGTGGATGTGAACGTGATATGAAAACGCGCTCCCTCAACGGGAGCGCCGGCAACGGAGTCTTCCTTATAGATGGTCAATTCAGGCGATTTGCTGTTTTTGAAGACCAGCTCCTTCTCGTCACCGGCATTCAAGCTGATTACCTGCTCGCGGTCAGCGTCCTTATCCGGCAGGTAGTACGGTGCGGGGACGGAGGTCTCAATGACCCGGTAGGTGCCCGGCTCCACACGCAGCGTGACAGTGCCGTCCTGCCCAGTAGTCACATAGGTCTGGAAGTCACTGTCCACGCCCTCGATCCGAAAGATGGTACCGGGAATGGTGGTATCGGTATCGGCCGCATCGACCTTCGCGATCTTCAGTTGGGGTTTTTTGAGGTTATCAAAGACCAAGGTCTGGTCATCGCCAGGGCCAAGCCAGATGGTCTGCGTGGGTTCCGCTGCCACGACATACGGCTCAGGCACCGAAATCTCCGTTACGGTATAGCTGTCAACCGGGAGCCCGGTCAGGGTGGCGGTGCCATCCTCCCCGGTGATGACGTCATTGTGATAGCCGTGGTGAATGCCTTTGATCTCAAAGTGCGCGCCGGGCACGACCTCCTTGGTCTGGCTGTCGCGCTTCAAGATGGTCAGGTTAGGCAGCTTGTGATCGACGGCAGTGACGGAGATCGTGCCTCCGCCATCGATATCCGCCTGATCCACATGCACAACGACCGGCTCCGTCATCCGAGCGTAGGGGGCGGGCACAGACACCTCAACAAAGGCGTAGAGGCCCTCAGTGATATTGGTGACGGTGATCTTGCCGGAGGCGTCGGTCTTCTCGGTCGCGACGATCTGCCCATCTTTCAGGACATTGAAGACTGCGCCTTCCAGAGGCCGCTCGGAGTCATCCAGCTTCAGCAATTCGAGCTTGACTTTGGCATCATTCTCAAATACCAGATCCACGTCCGCTTTCCCATCCCAGTGGAAGGTCTGCCTTACTTTGTCAGGATCACTGCTCATGGAGTAGCCGTTGGGCGGAGTGACCTCAGTGGCGACATAGTCGCCAACGGGCATGGTATCCCAAGGCACATCCTGGAGATAGCCGCCCTCGCCGGTCTCGTATGTGCCAACGAACTCGTTGTCAATACCCTCGATTTTAATCACGGCACCAGCCAGGCCCTTGGTGGGGTCATCGGAATCGACCTTGCGGATACTGCCTTCGCTGGTGATGATAGGGGTGTCGGTGAAGGTCACGGTGACGGTCGTTTCGCCGGTAGTGCTGGGCAGAACGACATACTGGGGGCCGGGGTTATCGATCTCGTACCCCTCCGGCGGGTCCAGCTCCGTGACGGCATAGGTGCCGGCATCCAGCGGGAAGATCGTGTAGGTGCCGTCCGAGCCGGTGACGACTTCCTGGGAGTAGCTGCCGTTCTCAGAAGTGACGAGGAAACGGGCGCCGGCCAGTCCCTGGTTCTGATTGGAGGAATCCACCTTGCGCACGGTCAGCTGGTACTGCTCGCGGGTGATGGTTAGTTCACCGACCATGACGGACTGGACGTCGTTTGCGGGGTGATAGCTGGAGCCCGGCCCGGCGTAAGTGTACTCGTACACTGCGCAGTCGCCCCAGACGCCCTGCCTGCCGAGGTCGAGGATGTACTGGGCGCGGTCGCGGAAAGACCAGCCGTCCAGCTCGTCGTCAATGCTGGTGTAGCTGGCATGCTCCAAGTTATTGTAGACGTACATCAGCTCTTCCGCGCAGGCGACGGTGGGATCGGAGAGCAGATTTGCTTTGTAGCGCCACACCACCGCCTGCACCCACGCATTCATGGTCCACGTGTAGTCCGAGCCCCATACCTCATCCACGCCCAAGGCATGCGCCTCGTCCGTGAAGATGCCCTTGGAGTGGGCGTAAAAGTAGGCCATCATGATTTCCACGGTCTCATTGGAGATCGACTTGGGGCTGTCCCAGGTATGGCCTTCCAAGGACCAGCCCATACCCGCACCCTTCTGGGAACAAAAGCCCATGATGCTGTCGCCATCTACATCGAACTGCATCTTATGCATATAGCAGACGCCGAGCGCCGGAGACTCATAGTGGATGCCGTTGTAAGTACAGTCATCCAGAGTGATGGTTTCCGGGCCGGCGGCGAATGCAGTTGCCGGGAACAGGCCCAGCATACACACCAGGACGAGCAGCATCGCTGTGAGCCTGGTATGTGATCTTCGGAAACTCTTAAAGATTTTCATTTTGCACATGCTCCTTTACTTGTCAGGGCATGAAAAAAGGCCTCCCGCTTATAGCGGGAGACCTTCGATCATGCACGATTTGGTTAGCCGTAGGGGTTATGCGTGTTGGGATTGCCGACGAACAGGTAACAGTAGGTGATGCCCCGATCCACTGCAATTCCAACGCCGATGCTGTCGCATTCGGCGTCCATCATGGTCCTGTAGTGGCCGGGTGACTGCACCCAGTTATCCACTGCCTTCTGTGCGATGGTGGATTCAGCGGTGCCGGTAAATACCGTGAGGTTACTGCCAAAGCCATAAGGATAGCCGGCCTGGATCACCGCCTCGCACTCTTCCCGGTTATGGTGCCAGGTGTAGTGGCGGTCCGCGCACTCCTGCGCGGCCTCCATCAGCGGCTGGCTGATGGCCAGGTCGGGTAGCCCCTTCTGATTGCGGAGGCGGTTTATTATACTGATCACGTCCAGACGCACCTGACTCAGGCCCGTGGCGGCGGGCTCCGGCTTCTGCCCGGTGTAGGGTGCGTCGCTTTCCATATAGACGCCATCATCCCAGTACACGTTGAAGTCGAGCAGAGCGGCGATGTCCCGCAGCTTGAAGTAGTTGTGGCCGCCAATGTTATAGCCCTGAAGGGTGACTTCACTGCCATCAAGAAAGATGGGGGAAGTGGTGAGCGTAGCCGTTACCGTTTGCGAAACCGCAGATGCCGCTCCAGTGCAAACGATCACAGCAGAGCCGAGCAGCAGGCCGGCCAGGAAGTGGATTGCATGTTTCATGTTCGTCACCTCATAGAAAGATATTCCAGCCCTCTCTACGAGGCCTAAGTCAGTGGCGATCAGCGACTCGTGCAGCTCCGGAGGCCCATGAGGAAGATCTCCTCCCTGGAAAGGCTTCTGCTGCGCTCCAGCTCTTTCATCCGAGTGAAGTCAGCCTGGGAGATCACGATGCGGACGGGCACCTGCTTCTGATTGGTGCCGGGTTTCGTGCGCTGCTCGCGGTTGCGGGATTTCTTGCCGTTCATAGAATTCCTCCGTCATTTATCGAATCTCTACCGCCTGAACACACAGGCGCAGAGAGGGCTGGTTCGCAATGCAGGTGATGAGCGTGATCCGATTATCGCCCATCTCATTGAGGTAGGAATAATCGGTGCTGGAGATGTGGGCGACGGTTTCGACCTGATAGGTCCTGGTGCCCTGATTGGTCTGATAGGTCACGGTGTCACCGACTTTCACGTTTTTGAGTGCGTTGAAGTAGGGGTGGCTCCCGCGATTATGACCGAACAGCGCGACATTACCCGTCCAGCAGCTGCTGGAGGCATAGTGGCCGGCGCCCTTGGCCATGGAACTTGTGGTAGCGCCTTCATACACCTTGGCACTCAGGCCGACCCGCTTGATCGTGACGGTCCCGATACTGCCATCCGACTGCGTGAGGTCAGCAACAGTCACCGTGGGCTGATACTCGATCTCGATCGTGCTCCCGGGTCCGGAAACGACCACATCGCCGTAATTGACGTTGGGATACTCCGCGTTACCCACGCTCCCGCTGGTCCCCCCGGTCTGGAGTCCATACTGGGTGCCGGACGTGAGGTAGGGATTCTGGAGAGAACTCTCCAGGAAATCCTGCGCGAGGCCGTACTTGATCTCAGGGATGTCGAAGTCGATCTGGTTCATGCCGCCGTAATTGTAGGCGCCATCATAGAGATCTTCATAGTTGGTGCTTCCGTAGTAGTCCGTCGCTCCGGTTGTGCTGAAGGTGTAGTCTGCCGCACTCGCAGTTACCGCCATGCCGGCCATAAGGCACAGGGAGAGACAGAGCGTGATCAGTTTTTTCATGTGGGTACCTCCTCATTTCCCATACTGTCACTGCCCGGCGCATGGCCGACATCCACTTTGAACCAGTAGGGGCCATTCACGGTCCCGACTGTGTGGGTGAAGGATGCGTCGTAGTAGTGGATATTGATGCTACGCCCGAAGAGCTTCCGGGCGGTCGCCTCTTCCACCTCGATGGCGATGATGCCTTCGGGCACCTCTTTCAGGCGGTCGATGCGCAGCTCAGGGTTCTTTGTCCGGATGAGGAGCCTGCCGCACTTGTCATACTCGTTGCCCTTGCCAGTTGCGGCATATACCGTACAGTTCTTACGGAAGAGCAGCAGGAATAACAACGCGCCGGCAACGATAGCCAGCAGGAAAATGCCCGGGATGATCACCATGGCGGGACTCGTGAGAAGCCCCTCCGGTTCCACAGCGATCGGCGTGCCGATATAGGTCACGGTGTATTTGATGCTGGAGACGCCGGAAACGCTGATGGTCCCGACATAGTCTGCCGTGGTGATGTACCCGGTCGCCGTCTTGCTGTATGCGGTGCCGCTGTATGTGGCAACGGCGGTGTAGGTGGCAGGCACCAGCTGATCCCCAACCAGAGTTGTGCTTTCGACTGACCATGTGATGTTGGAGAGGCTGAGCGTTCGGCCGTCCTTGACGACGGTCTTATCGATGTAGGAACTGTCGTTTCGGTCGAGACCGGTGTAGTTCTTGGTGGCAGTCACCGTGTAGCTGCTGTCCTTGTAGCCGGCCACCTGGGTGTCGATCGTGCTGTGGTCCAGCGCCAAGGTGCCGGTCGCGGTGCCATCATCGTATTCGATGGTCGGCTCCAGGGCGGCCAAAATGTCTTCCATGTTTTTAGAGGAAGTCGTGACCGTCACGGTTTCGGTGTGGAGATTCTCCTCATCGAAGGTCTGCTCCTCTTTGGTCGTGCTGCTGTAGGAGTAGAGGTAGCCGTCATACTCGAAGTCATCTTCCACCAGATCCGCCGGGTCCTGTTCCGGGAGCAGGGTGTAAACTTTGATGGCGAGCTGCTGGCCATTGAGGTTCTGATAGGTGATGTCGTCAGCGACGTAGTTTGCTGCGCTGGCATTCACAGCCAGTCCGAGGGAGAGTGTGAGCGCCAGAGCCAAAGCCAGGATCGGTTTTTTCTCATAGCATTCTTTGTTCCTTTCTTCATTTTGTTTGGCGGTCAGGACGCCTCGTGAGGAGCAAAGCGGCTGCGACCGATTTTGTATTCCGTAATGCAGTCACAGAGGATATCAGTCAGCTCACTGGAAGTAAGCGACTCAGAGATCCAGAGGCATTGCCGGTACATGTAGATGCTGCCGCTGTCCTTGAGCACGATGGTGTGCCAGCCCGTCACGGACTCGCTGTTCAGTTCATTGGCCGTGCGGTACATTTCCGTTTCATTGCCTTCCGCAAACAGGATCTTATCCGCCACGATGACGGATAAGATCGACTGCGTGCGGATCATGGAGACGAGGATCACACACTCGGTCTCGTCATCTTTATGGATGGCGACGAAGGTGTCTCCTCTTTCCTCCACGATGTTCAGGCAATCGCGGATCACTTCACGGCAATGCTGGAGTTTCCCGTGTTTTGAGCCGCGCATGGCCATCACCTCAATCTGGAGTGACGCTTGATCACGCGGGTGATGAGGCCGAACGCGAGGCCCTGCTCCAGGTCCACACTGCGAACGAGGAAGCTCACGGTGTCCAGCTTTGCGGGGATCTCCTTGGTGCGGTATGTTGCGGTCTTGGCGTTGGCGCCTGTCTGAAGCCGGATGAAGAAGATCCGGTCGCGGACCCCAGTGACGACTCCGAAGTAGTTGCTGCCGGGGACCAGCTTCTTTCAGAACGGGGAGATCAGGGTTTTCGCTCGCCGCCTTCACAGACAGACGAACGGAGTAATCGCCCGTTTCCTCATCCTGATCGATCTCCATGACTTTCGCAACCACCAGGTCGCCGGCGGCATACAGGTCACTCACATCGGCAAACCACTCCCAGGACAGATCGCTGGCGGGGATGATGGAGTCAACACCGACCGCCTCCACGGTGATTCGGTTGTTGCCCACGCCGATGACCCGACAAGCGACACGACTCCCAACCTTTACGCGGTTGGTGCCGTAGTATCGGGCCTGCCTCTGCTTCAGCGCCTCACGCCGGCTACCGACTGCTGCCCGATGTGTGAAGTCAATGCCGGAGAGCATGAAGTCGATGGTGGCGCCCAGGCAGCGCCGCAGGCGCACCTGGTAGCGGATGGACGGCAGACTGTCCTCCGGCCAGGTGTCCATGAACATCTCCCGGCCAGGGACCAGGATGCGGACACCCTCGTAGTCAACTGCGCAAATGATGTTTCCGTTTTCCAGAGTCTCAATGCCGCTGACTACGCCGGTGAGGATCTTATGTGTGCATGGCACCGGAGAGATAGTTCCACTTGACGTCTTCACTGTCTTCCGGGGTGAAGCCACGCTCCTGGTCGTTCAGGATCAGGATGTCGGCCGCACTGCTGGGGGTCTTCTCGGCACGGACGCAGGTTCCTTCGGGGATTCCGCCTGCTGGCTCTGCTCAGGAACAGTTTCCAGCTCTCGGGGACCTGCTGGTCCTCAGTTACCTTTTTCTGGGGGACATATGGCTATCGCTTCCTTCCTTTGAGTATTTCATTTAAGTTGACTGCCCGACCAATGGGCGCCTCTTCGTCCATCGATGCAGAGGGGTGATGCACCAGTGGGTTTGGGCTGCCCTTCGCCGGCTTGGTCAACGGAAATGACCGGTTGGTCATTATGCTCCATGACAAAAGCCCGGTTGGATCGTCTCCAATCGGGCTCATGCTGGACTGCTTTGGAGTGGCGCAGTTTCTTGTACTCAGGATGCTTTGAGTAGTCAAAACGGTGCGCTCGGAACACTTTCTGGCCACGGATGAAGATCAGCTCTTCATCAGGCAGCAGACGGAGGACTTCGTCCGGCGTCAGCAATTGTCTGCGGCCGAGGGAGTTCGTCCTGCGGAATTGGGGAGTGTAGTTGCTGATGTGCATGGTATTGAGTTCCCGCATCTCACTCTCCACCTCCACGGAGGCTACGCCAATACGGTCACTGAAGTATTTCGCCGTGAGCATGTCGGTGCAGCCGAGGAATACCGTGGAGTCGCATGCGCCCAGGATCTCCTGCCACTGATCGTCAGGGTAGCGGTTTTTCATTTGACCGACGTTCTGGAAAAATACAGCGACAGAGACACCGCGAGAGCGGATGGTGCTGATCTTCTTCGTAAAGTCTGGGATCAGGCAGCAGTTGGGGAACTCATCCAAGATGAACTTCACCTTCGGCTTGAGGACTCCGCCTTCACAGTGGCTGTCGGCGTAGCGGATGAGCTTGATGAACAGGAAGCTGAAGAAGAGGGAGCTGAGGAAGTCGAAGGTGTTGTCCTGGTCGGACACAATGCAGAAGTAAGCGCACTTTTGCTTTCCCGGCAGTTCCAGATCGATCTCATTGTAAGAGGTGATATTGCGGACCTGCTTGGCCTGCATGACTTGGAGCTTACTGCCCAAGCCGATGATTACGCTGGTGCGGACGGTCTCGTTGGACTGCATGAAGATCGAAAACGGCGCGAATGCCGGCGAGGGCGGCATTACCTCTCCAGTGAATTTGTTGACGTGCTCACGGCGGATGCTGCTCATGATCTTATTCAGACTGCGCTCATCCTCTTTGGTCAGCAGTTCATATACCGTGCCGAGGTTGCGCTTTTCAGGAGGCATCTCCAGAGAGACATAGAGGACCAGCGCCTTGAGCAGGTTCAGCTCTGCGTTGAACCAGAAGGCGTCTTTGGAATCGCCGGAGGTGTTGGAAAGGACGATGTCACTGAAGGTCTGCGCCATCAGTTCGCTACCGCCCACCTCCCCGAGGCAGTTCCAGGAGTCGCTGTGGTCCATTTCGATCAGATTGAAGACACGGACCGTGTAGCCTTGATCCCGCAGGTACTGGCTCATGGACTCGTAGAGTTCCGATTTTGGATCAGTGACGATAATGGACTCGCCTCGCCTGGCCGCCTGAAGGATCAGGTTCCGGGAAATGCTTCTCGACTTGCCAGTACCGGAGGCGCCGCATATGGCGAGATTGCTGTTGAGTCGGGTCTTCTCCGGCAGTGTGATGACCTTCCCGGAATTCGTCAGGCCCAGGATGTCCTGCTTGGTCTTGCTCGGAGTCGTCAGTTCAAAACAGTCTGGCCTCTCGCTCGCTCATGAAGCCGGCTGTGCCGTAACTGCCAGAGCTGGAGATGGTGAGGTTGCGATCGAGGTCGGTCATGCCGCCACGGTTCCAGCCAAGCCGGAGCCCGAAGACGCAGATGAGGGCAATGCCAATGACGATCACCGCAATAGCAATCGGGCCTTCCGGGAAGGTGAAGAGTGCGGAGATGATCGCATCCAGTTCCAGCGACGGCAGGCCGGGCGAGGTGCGATAGTCGCTGCCTGCCGCCTTCCAAGCATTGATGTTGATGATGAATTGGGCAACGATGCCGGCGACAAAGAGCAGCACAGGGATCAGGATGACTATGCTGATGATGCCGCCAACTTTTTTCTTCACGAGGTATCACCGCCTTTCATAATTCGTACCTCGGTGGGTGTTTTCACAAGGGATTGGATGGTGTTGAGCTGATAATCGTAGCAGAGCACGATCGTCGGCTCCTCGAATCCGGGCATGAATGCGCTCAGATCGGAGAATGTGAGTAGATCGCAGGTGTAGCCAAGAATGACGGGCCTTTTGCCGTCTGGGGTCATTGCGTCGTAGAATCGGCTTTCCCTGGGCGGGATAAAATCCGACAAGGCCACTCGGTTGATTTCCAACTGCTTCTGCTGGTCTACGATGATGGAGAATAGTGCATCGCCCCGCCGGTCATTGGTGACGAAGAAGATGCTGTTGCAATGAGGGGAGAGGGTAAAGTAGCGGCTGTGGACATGCTTCCCCTGCCGCATGAGCTTTTGGGCTACGGGCATTCTGGAGCCAATGATGACCTCGTTGAAGGTGGTGACTGGCATGCCCCGAATATTCAGGACCTGCTCCACCATCGCGCTCACGTTCTCCTCAGTGCCGGCGAGCCAGAACATCCGGGTATGACCTGTGTAGTACAGCAGGTAGCCGTAATGCTGGTGTATGAGCACCCCCAAGAGCCGCGAGGCCTTCGCATCCACCAGATCGCTCTTTTCGCGGAGTGCCTGGCGGAAATCATGTAAAAAGTAGTAGTAGAATTGCGCTGGGTCATAGGGCACGGAGGCGGCTTGCGGCTTTGCCAGTAGGCTGGGCTTTTCCTGGGGCAGGAACTTTGCGCCGGCGTGATAGGCCATCAACAGAGCTGTGGCTTGTGCATGACGACGCATGATCCGATCTGTGGCGTTCCGATTGCCGACATTCAAGTCCTGACGGGCCATGATGTGGACCCGCGCTTTGGGATCACGCTGCCCGATATACTCAAGCCCCACCGGCGTCAAACGCAGAGACCTTATCACCCGCTGCTGGTACACATCCCGATGCACCGAAAGATAACCACTCTTGATCGCCCTGTACTTCACATGCCGATTCCATTCCCAATGACCATCGATCCGATCAGCCAGCTGAGCCGGAAAATCCACACAGTAGCCGACAAACCAGAGAAGCTCCAGCATACGGTCATCTGACTGGAACAGCAAAGATAACCACCTTCTCGCTCGAAAAAGATATAAAAAAGCAGGCCTTCAAAGCCTGCGGAATAGACTGCCGAAAGAAAGCCACATCCCAATCTGCTCGCGGCCCTTTCTGAACATAATCAAAAACACCCCGGTAAATCAGGGCTCCAATTCCATACCGAAAAACGAGGGCCCAGGTACATGGTTTCTGTACAGCCGATTTTCATACCAGTTTCTGAACCGTTTTTTTGTAGGTTCCGGTATCTGTTTAGAGGTACTTCTCGACCCATTTCAGCAGGGATTCCGGGAGCATCAGATAAAAATCCGTAGCGTCCCGATCACCCATTTTGGTCGTCTGAAGCACTGAGCAGAGAAGGCCGCTGTCATTGGTCAGGAACACCGACTCGATCACATCCAGAAACCGCTTGGTCTCAATGTTGTCGTAATCGCGAACACGTCGGGTGCCAAGAGCCGCATCGTACTGGTGGACTATGCAGATCACGCACCGTTCAAATCGCTCAATGGGGTCTGCGGCCTGGAACTTCAAAAGGCAGGCACGAAGCGGCCGGGTGAGGTAAAGCGTATTGTCTCGTGCATTCCGCTTTGGGAGGATAGCGGGGACCGTGATTTTGATCCAGTTCGGGTCTTCACTGACTCGGATGCCCATTGCATCCCCGGCGGTTTCATAGAGTTCTCTGGCTTTCTCCCATTCCGTCCGTGCCGCAAGGCCACGGAGCCCGACGGTAGCCTGCTCCGCTGTCCGGACAAGGCTATACATCTCATTTTTGGGGTTATAGCCAGGGGTATCTTCCAGCTTATGAGCCAGCCGGAAGAGTTCTTGGCTCATTTGGTCGTAGTCGGAGGCCAATGTCATCATCGCCTCCATGTAAGTCTCGTTTATCATGTCACACCTCACAGTTCATAGGAGCCTGTCACGCCGTCTTTCCCCACGACGATGACGAAATCATTGCGGAACCTGCGCTCTATGCCCGCAGCGGCATCGAATGATCGGACAACCAGAAGCCGGCGCACATTACTTGGCAATTCAAAGCAGGTGTCATTGATCAAGGCCAGTGCCTTGTCATTGACGGGGATAATATCGCAGTCAAATTCACCCGTGGATACCGTCAGGATCGCCGGCATCTCGCCGGCGCAGAAGTCTTGGATGCTGTCCTTGATGCTGATCAGGGCCCAAAAACTGGCGACGCTGTCATCCCAGTTGACTTTATTGACAGAGAGACGATTGGAGGCCAGGTGCTCGGCATCAGGCAACATGTAGAGCATTCCCTCCTGATGGAGCCTGCTCATAATCTTGCTGTACTGTTTGTCCCCAAGATGGGAGAACAACTCACGCATCTGGCAGGCTTCAACGACCCCGAAAATCGAGATCAGCTTCACCATAATGGTGAGTTCGGAGCCCCGGTACCGACTTGCAAAGGACATGAATGATCACTCCTCATGTAGAAGATTGGCGACATTCAACGCTGGCAGGGAAACCGTCAACGTTGAACGTCGCCGATGTGTAAATTGTGGCGGATGGAGCGTTGCCGCTCGTTGACGAAAAGCGTAAAAATCAAGACCGCTCTTTGAGGATTTGACTCAGTTCATAGCGGTCTGTAGTGATGAGCTGCTTCTCCAATTTGGAGGCTTTGAACTCAACCGTGATGTGATTGTTATTGGTGGAGATCAGTCCATTTCCTCGCTCAAAGCGGGTGATATTGGAAATCTCCGCGTCTGTCAGTTTAAGGGCATCCTGGACACGCATAGCTTCATCATCTTCCAGGTTCAAGATGATCTTCGTCTTGGCGTTATTGATGATGCCCTTCCCGTATTTTCCACCTTCCAGTGCAAAGAAGTCTGTCAGGTCCTGGGTCGCAGCAATCGCCGCGCCGCCATATCCGCGGATGATCTTGAAGATCTCCAGGCAGAACTCAGCGGCCATCGTGTTGCTACTGGCGCCGATCAGCTGCCAGATCTCATCTATGAAGATGGCCTTTTCCTTCGTTCGATCCTCTTTCGCCTTGTCCCAGACGTAGTCGAGTGCGACAAACATACCGACGACAAGCAGGTCGCCAGTGAGCTCCAGAGATATCGAGGACCGTGTAGGGATTAGACAGGTCCACGTTGGTAGGCTGGTTGAAGGTCTTCGCGGAGCCATGCACCAGGCGGTTCAGGATGTTGCCGAGGCGTTTTGTCTCAGGAGATTGGATCAGCAGATTATAGACATCCTCAAGCAGAGGCATCTCCCGGTACTGGGAGGGATCATCAGGGTCGATCAGGGACTCATTGTCATGCGTGATCCCCTTGAGCGCATATGTTCGGATCAGCGTTTCGTCCAACAGCTGCTTCTCCTCATGGCTCATGTCTGGGATCAGAAGCGAAAAAAAAGATATGGAGTTGTTGAATTTTCTTGGCCAGAATGGAGTTTTCATTGACGACCCCGTCAATGATTGCGTTGGCTGTCTGATCAACACGCCGGATCTCCATGATGTTGATGCACTGCCTGGATGCCGGACTGATCGAGATGAACTCGCCTCCGACATTCTTGCAGGCTCTGAGGACTCATGGCCCTTCAGAGGAGCGATGATGAATACTTGGGTGCCTCTACGCCTCATCCTTAACGCCATCAGTTGCAAGGTAAAGGTCTTGCCTGCTCCGGAGGTTCCGATGATGGCCATATTCGCATTTTTATAGACCCGCGAATCGAAGATATCGACGATAACCAAGCTGTTGTTGAACTTGTTGACACCGAGCAAGATCCCGTTCTCATCCGACATCTCATAGCTCGTGAAGGGTAGCAGCTTGCTGCGGCAGAAGTAAGCATATTCCGCTTGCCGCGCTCGAACAGTTTCTTATCCAGTTTGCAAAAGGGCATGACTGCGGTCATCGCCTGCTCCTGACGGAATCGGCATACCCGGAGATCCATGTCCTGGGAGACCATCAGGCGCTTGACCTCAGCGACCCGCCACTCCAGGTTTTCCAAAGTGTCCGCCGTCACCGTGATGAGAATAACGGCGTAATAGAAATCTTCGTAATTCGCCAGGCCCTGTTTCAAGTAGTACCCGGATCGGATAGCATCCTCGATGTCATCGTAGTCGGTGTTGGTATCGGAGGTGTCCTTGATCCGGCTGCGGTTGATGCGGATCTGCTGGCCGAGTTTTGTCTGTATGCGCTCTTTCGGCTCCCTCTGGAAGTAGATGTCAACGTCGATCCCTCACCGGCGTTGACAAAGATGGATGTCCAGCCGGCAACAACGCGGGGATTATAGCCGTCGGAGGGGATCATGAGGTAGGAGTGGTACAGTCCATCCATGACGGTATAGCTGCCGTGCTGGAGATCAATGCACTCCGGGGCGATGATCCTCGGAATGGTAAGATCGGCGCCAAGGCCGTGAGTCAGGTTGTAGGCCTCCAACTGCTCGATCCGCTTCTCCAGCGTGGTGTTCTCGCTGGTCTCACGATTGAAAATGGTGTAGAGGACCTCAAGCAGGAAAGCATTCTCGTCATCGTGGGTCACCACGATATTGTCGCAGTGCAGGAAGTACTGCTTGGCTGTCCTGGCGGCAGTCTCAAGCGTTGACACGATCTCAGAATACTCGGTTTTGCGGTTGTTGAACGTGGGCTCATATTCGAAGATAATGAGGAACCGGCGGGTAATGGCCTCCCGTGAGCCTATGGTCTTGATCAGGTTATAGTAGTCAAGCTGGAGTTCCCTGCACTTCGGGTCCTGTTCTCGTTCCATGTCTCGCTCGATGGCGTTCAGATGCTTACTGATATCCGCCTTCTTCGTGAGGACTTTGATTTGGATCTTGACCGGACTGATTTTCAGCCAGCTGGCAAATGAAGCGATGATATTTTTCTGTTCACGGACACTCCGAAGCAGGAAGTTGATGGGCTCAACCTCCAGGATTTTTGATGTATCTGCCATCTTTCATATGAACGATGCCGTTTTGGATGTCCAGGACCGGGATCATGTCCTCGGTGGTATTCTCACGCCGGCTCCGCCGTTTTGGCTGCACTGTGCGGTTTCTCGTCGCCGCTTTGGGCGGAGCATGGCGGCGAGGCCTCCTTGCCTTAGTACGCATGGGATGCTGTTTGAGTGTGATGCCCAACTGCTCAGGAGGGCGATGCTCAGGCGGTGATCTTCGGAGTACGGCAGATGGCTTTTCCGGCTCCTGCTTCGCGGGAGTATCGGAGCGATAGAGGACTCTCCGATTGCACAGCCACTTGAACCAGTTGATGACGAACTCGCTCAGGGAATCACCCTCAATGCCTACGACGCCGAACACACCAAGCGGCAAAGTGATGAGGCATAAGATTATCACCCGGGCGGTCAAAGAGATGCCGAGGTTAATGATGGGAAGGCCGGTAAGTAAAACGAGTGCGCAAGCTTCAATCGCATTGCGCACCCGAATCATGCCTCCGAATAGCCGGCCACTTGTGAGGAAGTTGCCTGGGATATAATAGATATCCCTTTCTTCTTTTCCATTACTCATTTACTACATAACCTCGAATCTGGCCGGGACTGGCGTCAAAAAAGCGGCGGTTCCACACTTTTGCGGCCGCATCCAGTGAAGCGTAGATACCAGTTGCCGGCATGATGCAAAGACCATTGCGGCACCGGATGGAATAGCCGGCACGGGAGTGGATAGCAAACGGCTGCCGGCCGCAGAAGGGACATGATGCCAGGCCGGCGATTTTTGCCCTCTGCCTGCGGATCTCTGTCAGGCGCCTGTTTCGGGTATCTTCGTCCCAGCCACAGGAACTGCAGCCATTGCGGTTTCCGCAATTGACCATCTTATTGTTTTTACATCCATACTCATAACGTTCCATAAGTACCTCCATTTCAGCCGATGATCCAAAACGGGCCGCCAGCACTGGCATAACCTGCCTCATCAAGGATAATGGACAGGTCCCACTCCTTGTTGGATCTCTGATAACTTGCCGGGTCTGCGACCAGGATCTTGCCTTCCGAAGTCACACCCCGGAGGACGATGAAATGACCGGAGGACGTAAAATGTCCCTTGGCCATGAGCGCCACAACCAATTTCCCGTCCGCAAGGGCATCAACTATCCTCTGGGGCTCAGAGGGGGTACAGACTTCGCAGGCGAGGCCCCAGGCCTTTGCAGCACCAGGGATCAGGGAGTGGTAAGAGCCAGACTTGCTGCACCAGTAGCCGTTTTCATAGGCCCACTGCGCCATGTGAGGCGGGTCAACAGTGTCGGACGTCAGGCTGGACACTACGATCGACATAGCGGTGGGACCGCACGCATAGCCGCCGATGTTGTCGGTGCCATAGGGCTCGTCCTTCCATCGCTCATCTAACTGGTTATAGTAAACAACCTGGGTCTCGCCGTCTGTGAATACCACGCCGTCGTATGAAAGACCCATTGCGGAGAACTCAGTATCTGATAGTACCTGATAAGAGCCATCAGAGAGGAACACCGAGAGGTTTTCCGCATAGTTGTCCGCAAGGTCCTTCTGATCTTCACTCAACGCAAAGACATGGTCTGCGAAATACCACTCACCGTTGTAGGTGACTGTATAGACTCGGACAGTGATTGTTGTCTCCTCAACCTCTTCAGAACTGGAATCAGAGCTGGAGTCAGCTTCGACTGTTCTGGTCTCGTCCTTGTAGGTGAAGGAGTAGAGCTGATCGACATGCTGACGCAAAACAGCTTCCAGGTCAGACTGGGAAATGGACTCAACGTCCGTGTCTTTGCTTGCGCAGTACATTGATATGAACTGGTTGGCATTGAACAGGACATCTGCCCCATAGGGGTTATTCACCTCTTTTTCGTCACAGCCAGACGCGGCAAAATCAGCATCGATCCTGGCAAGGACATCAGTCAAGCCTTCCGATAAAATCGTGCTGATGCCCGTGTTCAGGCTTACCATGTTGGCAGAGAGGACCGTGTTATCCACGATTGCATTTGGCTCATCGGTCCCAATTCCAAATAAAGAACCGAAAATGACCACAGGGAGCATCAGTACGATCAGGACTGGCAGAAGGAGCAGGATCGCGATGCCGGCGATCCACTTCTTTGACTCTTTTGCAGCAGCGAGGGCTGCCCCGTGCGCTCCGCCGGTAGCAGCCCCCTTTGCAATATTTGCGATGGCTTTTCCCGTCTTTGCCGCTCCCCGTGCGGAGGCGGCAGACGACTCACCGCTTGTTCTCTGTTCTTCAGGCATCAGACACGATCCTTTCTTTTCGGGATTTGGGGCATCTGCTCCACGATTTTCTCATTGTATTTGATTTTCCCGGAGGCATCCTCATAGGGCGTTTTCTGAACAGTCGGCTGGGCGTACTGCTTGTACCAGCTCTCTCCATCAACTGTCTTGACGACCTCGTAAGGGCCGCTGGGGACCATGTACTGCGAGGCGTTATACATGGCAAATTGACGTTCCTCGCCTCCGCCAGCCGGAGTCTCATAGCCCGTTATGCGGCCGCCGCCAATCTCAACGTCACGAAATGTAGGGGGCTGAGAGGGGATCGGAGCACCTTCTGCTGCAGGGGCCGGTGCCGCTCCGGGAACGGCCTCAGTGGTTTTTTCAACTGCCTCATGTCCCGCTTTCGGGCTGGATGGGATCGTGTTGGGACTTTGGCCCGGAATGGAAGCCCCGCCGGCGGCCCCTCCGTCCTGTGTGATGGTGACTTCGCCGTCTTCTCCGACACTGGAGTCGAGTTCTTCTCCAATGACCGTCGCTGCGGCAACTTCTCCTACGGGCGCTGTGGGTACCGCTCCACTACCATCAGTTGCCACCGAGCCATATCCAAGGTAGTTGGTGAGTGCCTGGGCGGCCTGCTCGCCTTTGATGGAGCCGACTGACGCGATATTGCCGGTGGCAACGGCGCCAACGACCTCATTGGCAAACTTCCCTCCGGACGCCATGCTGGAGCCAAACATCGCTCCACCGATGACACTTCCAAGTCCGGAGCCAGTTCCCGTGGCACTCCCAGCTGCGGCATTTCCGGCGGCACGCTTGGCGACTCCGACAAGTCCGCCGCCAGACCCTACGAAAGCCTGACCTGCGGCCTGCCTCGTTGTACTATTAGAACTTGCATGAGAACGGTTAAAGATGTTCCCGGCAGCTCCACTAAGCCCGCTTGCGGCGGCGCCGATCGCTCTGCCTGCAATCAGCAGTTCTGTCAGCATGCTTCCGCCAGTGTGCCCGACATTGACTCCGAGCCCGGCGAGGAAGCTGTCGATCTTCTGACTGATTTTCAAAAAGGCCACCGCGCAGAGGAACCAGAGAAAGATGTTCCCGGCGACAGCCTCGTTGCTGGACGCGGCGATGGCGTTCTCCACTTCCGACTCTTCAATGGCAAATGCCGGCGTGCAGAGTACGAGAAATAGAGCCATGACCGCGCCGCTGACTTTAAGGATGTTTCTTTTTCATTCAAGCCTCCAATCTGATTTGGCCGGCCTAAAGGGAAAGCGGATTTGCGATGAAGTTCCCGACCATGGAGACAAAGAGCCTGAGGCACCAGGCATTCATCACAAGCAGGAACAGTTGGCCTCCGAGCATGCGGCACCATGCGCTGAAGATATTGGAGGTGCTCTCGGAAGCACCGGTGGCAAACGCCACCGGCGCCGTGAAAACCAGCACGCCGACCATGATGTACCTCTCAGCTGCTTCAAACAGCAATTTGATGTAGTTCCAAGCCACGATGATCGTGAGGATCAGGACGATCAAGGTCACAGAGCCCGATGCCAGGCAGCCGACAATGACCGTCAGCACGCTCGCAAAATTCGCAAACTCGATAGGCGGGAGAGAAGCGTCAACGACCCAAGTGTACGGCGTGCCGGCAAACTGGAGGATGAGGGCCAGGATTTGGTCCGAAAAATAGGCCAGGAACAAAAAGAGGATCGACCGAAGGAGCAGTTTACCGGGGTCCTCCGCACTGAGGCCGATACCTGCGCCATAGTTCTTGAACAATTGCCAGACCAGATTGAGCAGGATGAACCCAATTCCAATCGCCACGAAGATGTCGTACATCGTCTCCGCAGCAGGGAAATACCGAAGGAATACGGACATATCACAGCCTAATGCACCGAGCACGGCACCAGTCGTGAGGTCCAGCAGGTTCATGATCTGTTCAGCGATCCAGCCGACAATGCTGTCAAGGATGCCCATGTGAACACCTCCTGGCAGCCATCATTCCCAGAGATCCTTGTCGCTTCGAGGATCGATAGGGATCATGCTGGCGGCAGCAAGACACAGGAAGACCCCGGTAATAACGCCGCCGATCAAGCAAAGCATATTTTTCTTCATCTGTTAGTCCTTTCTCCGCTTCAGGTAGTTGTGGGGGACCAGGTGCCGCCGCTGAAGAAGGGCGTAACGTACGCCATGATAAAGCCCAGGCCGTTGAGGATCGCCCAGGTGATGATGATCCGCTTGAGCCAGGCTCTGGATTCATCCACCGTCCTGCCCGAACGAGAGAAGTTCATCAGCAACAGCGCGATGCTGGCGGTCACGATGGCGGCAATGGTAGAGATACCGAGGATCTGGGTGTAGACATCCTGCATGATCTCAGACGCCTTGGTCCAGATCGTATCACCGGCGGCGTGCGCCTGGAGCGGAGTAGCGGCTGCGGCAGTTGGGATCAGAAACGCAGTATAGAGCGCCCGTCCGATATTGACGTCCTGTACCTTTTTCCGCATCCGCTCAGTCACGGCGTTGATTTTGGTGTGCATGGTGCGATTTGCCTCCTTTACGTTGAAGATTGCCGAAAATGCAAAATGGCCCAGACAGAAAGCGTGACAGTGCGATCAGCCTTCTGCCTGGGCCATTTCAGCCAGCAAAAAAGCCACCTGATAGGTGGCGTCATGGAAGCCTTTGCAGTTTTCGACGGTAAAATCATATCACAATGTAACTCTAATAGCAATTCAAGAGCCGTATAAGTTTCCTACATCTTTCGTCTAACTCAATCCGGCAAAAACTGTTTGATGATCTTGATGCAGTCCCGTGCGGTATAACCCCACAGAATTCTGTCAATTGCGTGGATAGCCGCATTCAGGTAATTGTGGTAGGAGGCGATGGACATCGGGAAGCCCATGGAATCCAGCTTATCAATGATGTCCTCCCGGCGTCTGGGCTTGCTGGGGGTGAAGTAAGTCTCGTACAGGATCTGGTACATCAGTTCTCCCCGGTCGGGATCTTTTCTCACGGAATCCAGAGCAGTCTTGATGATTTCCAGCATGGATTTGCTGCGGATCACGCTTTGGGCATATGCTTCCAGCTTTGTGTTGCTCAGATCGACCCCTGCGAGTTCGGCATTGACCTCCAGGGTGGAGAGGCTGAGTACCATGCTCCATCTCCATCCGAAGGTTCAGCTCCGACTCGGAGATCTCCACGGCGTAGGCGACACGGCGGTATTGCTTGAGCAGGTACTTGGTGTTGTGGGTGTTATCTACCGGCTGACGGACAGTCATCTTCCCCTCCAGCTTTTCCACACCGACGTTCAGGCCTGTGGAGATCTCATCCCGTTTGACCTCTTTTTCTATGGCAAGCGCCGGCCGAAGGGTGCGCTTTGTTTTGTTCGGCATATTATCCGCTCCTCTCATTCATTTTTCTTTGGTTTTGGTGGTCCGCGATAAGACCCTTCTGCCAGCTTGCACTTACCCCAGTCTAAAGAGCTATAGAAGATTAAGGGCACTGGGCGGAAAAAAAGAATCATGCGGTATCCGAAACACCTGTATTTGCAAGGCTTGTGCCCCGACCAGGATCGCTTCATCACTTGGGACGCCAAGCTGGACATCCACCTGGATCTGTCCATTCCCATCAAACTGGCCAGAAGCCTTAGCGATGCCCAGTATTTCTCCTATGCGCTTGAGCTGTAACTCCTCACAGTCTTCGCCGTAAATCATTTCGCGGTAGCGGCACGGGAGAGAACTGATCCTCGTGAACTGGAAAAGCTCACGCGGCTGATGATGCCGGCGTCTTCAATTTTGAGAATAAACCTTCCAACGCGGGACTTCGACCAGCCCCAGCGGTGGGCGAGGTAACTATATGAAAGCAGCGGCATCCCCTTCATATCCGCATAATAGACCACGGGCATATACTCTGAACCTTTGACTGTCTGATCGTTCAGGATCGTATGGAGCCAAAGATCCATGATGGCGTCCAGTTCACTGAATTGGACCTTGCCCCTTGACCGGCTCGCACGAATCAACTGCCGGCCGACGGGCAGCGGAAAAAAGAAGAACCCGGAGCCCTTATAGCTGTAGTAGTTGTACTCCAGGTGGATACAGTGCCGTTTCCAGTCTTGTATGGAAAAACGAATCAGTTCCTTTTCTTCATCCAAGACCTCAAACTCCAGGAAGCCGGCATCTTGAAAATAGGCCATGAGTTCCCTCGCCTGGGCCTTGTGATGCACACGCAGGATGCGTGGGAGCGCAGACACCTTACAGATCCATTGGCCTGGGCCTTCCATGTACTTCTGGTTATCGATCTGCCGCACGTTTGGATCTGAAGCACGCATAAGAGTACAGAGCCATGAGGCTGAAGAGATGTAGAGTCCCTTCATTTTGGAAGTCCTTGTGGTCATTAAAGTGTCGGAACCATTGTTTCTGGACGCGAGATTTTGGAAATCGGACAAGTTGGCATTTCTGCGTACAGGCCATCCCGCACACCTCCTTTCAAGAATTTAGAATAAATCGATCCCAAGTTCCCTGGTCAAAGGAAGCGCAGGCATTTCAGCCTATACCCATTCTTGTGGGCTATCCGTCCCCGGTGTGTGGCCTGGCCGGACGAGCGTACCATTATTTTCCCCATGTCGTCTTCGCTGTGGGCTTGTCCTCGGCCCTTAACACCTCGCTACGGTGGCTCGAACATGGTGATGTCTTGAGATCGTATGAAATTATCAAGGTACAAGGTGCTGGAGAGTAGTTGAGAGATACAGTCGGGGAGGATTAAAAACCCCCGTAATTTGCCTCTCATAATGCATGGAGAAAAGGGGGGGCATATTGCCCCCCCTCTTGCAAAAAACTTTTTATTTTTACTATGCAAAAAAAGTCCCCCATTTCTCCCTCCGTTATGAAGGCATAATTGCCGGACTAACAAAGGGGGTATTTATATGAAACAAACGCCATTAAAAGGCATGAAAAAAACGCCAGCAGCAAACAATAATGCTGGAGGCGAAACAATGCAAGAAACGGAATTCAAAATTGGTGAAGTCACGTATGAAGTTACTCGTGTGTTCAGCGGGGAGAAATCTATGGGTGAGTTGATTGCCGACCGTTTAGTGGAATCCTATTCAGAAAATCCTACCTTTGACGAAGGCCACACTTGAAGCGTATAATGGGCTTCAGTGGGTCGGTTCGTCGGAGGAGGCGAAAATGAGAACCGACGTTTTTAACTTGGCATTTGCGTATCTGCGACTCTCAGATGACGAAAAGGAAGGCAAATCTGAATCCGCAAGTATCTCGAATCAGCGCATGATGATCCAAAAATACTGCGAGCAGCATGGAATCATACTGGTTGACGAGTTTGTGGACGATGGTTGGTCTGGTGGAAATTTTGACCGTCCTGCATTCCAGAGGATGCTTCAACAGCTGAAACTTGGAAAAGCCAACATGGTCATCACCAAGGACCTAAGTCGGCTCGGGCGTGATATGCGGGAGTCCAGTTACTATGCCGAGCAGTATTTCCCAGAGCACGGGATACGCTATCTCACGATTTCGGACAATTTCGATACCGAGAATGAGAACATTATGGCCCCCTTCCTGTTTGCCATGAACGAGGTCTACCTGCGGGATGGCTCCCGGAAGGTGAAAGATGTGCTCCGTAGCAAACGAGAGCACGGTCAGTACTGCGCTTGTCCGCCCTATGGGTACCGTAAAGACACGAATGACAACAATAAGCTGGTTCCCTGATGAAAGCACAGCTCCGGTCGTTCAGCGCATATTTGATCAGGCTGCCAATCGGGGCGATTCAGCGAGAAAGATTGCTTCAGATCTGAATGCTGATGGAGTTATTCCGCCGTTGAAGTATCGCGTTTTGTACCGCGATAAGTTCACTCCAAAGGGTGCTGCACGAGCAAGCGATTTATGGAATTACACTACCGTCAAGCGTATCCTAAAAAGCAAGGTGTATCTTGGCCATACTATCCTTGGGAAAAGCCGCAAGGTAAGCTTGAAATCGAAGAAGAAGGTGCCTGTTCCCAAGGACGATTGGGCGGTGACGATGAACACACATCCACCCTTGGTTTCAGTGGAAACTTACGAAAGAGCCCAAAGAAACCTTGGCCGAGGTGCAAAGAACTATCTGCAGTATGAGCATGTGCGCAAGAGTATTTTCGGTGGAATCGCTGTATGTGCGAAGTGTGGTTACTCACTCTGTTCCAGTGGTACGGTGTATAAGGGGGAGCGAGAAAAATATTGGTTTCTTTCATGCACCCACCAACGTCAAGATATTGCCAACCCATGTTCAGGAGTTCGCATAAGGTACGCCGATCTCGTGGAGATCGTTAAGCGAGATCTCAACGAGCTTCTGAATATGACGGACGAAGGAATCGACGAGTTAGTAAAGACTGCACTGGAGAGCTCCGGAAACGCTGATATGCTTAAAGCAAAGAAAGCGCAGTTGCAGGCGGCGGAGGCGAGGCTGCTGACCATAGATAAGATGGTAGGAAAGCTTTTTATGCCGACAACGCTGAAGGCCGTATTGATGATGATAGACTTCGCCGAATGGTTTCGGATTTGGAAAAAGAGTCTGTTACTTTGAAATCGACTATTGCGCAGCTCAACCATTTGACCAAGCCGGATGCGATTAAGAAAGACTATGAGCGTTTCTTTGATATGGCCAAGCAGTATACGCACATCGAAGAGCTCACTCGGGACACGCTATTGACTTTCGTTGATCGAATCGAGATTGGTCCCAAAATTCTCCCTGATGGAACTTCAAAAGTCACTCATCGAAATCAGCCTTACCGGCAGAGTGTTCGCATCTTTTACCGCTTTATTGGTGAGGTCAAGAGAGAGGCAACCCGTGATTTACCCATTGGAGCAACTGGAGCCGCTCCCAGCACACAGGTGGGTGTCTCCATCTTAAACGGCACCGAAGTTGTTGATGGCGGGCGTCAACCTGAAGCAGGGCTACAACGGCGACCTGACCAGCAAGCAGGCCGGTTCCGTGGGCGGCCAGATGGTCAAGAAGATGATGGCCTGGCCGCCTGCTCCAGCGGCGGCAATACCTCCGGCAGCAACTCTGGCTCTGACAATACCAGCGGTTCCGGCTCTGGCAGCTCCAGCCAGACCCAGACCAGCGATATGCAGTACGTAAAGGACAAGGGCACCCTGGTGGTTGGTATCACCGAGTTTGAGCCC
>VOFD01001405.1_pt1 | contig 50048 bp, 52 predicted proteins | sample 5384101 | NCBI WGS metagenome assembly VOFD01 (sample SAMN12384723, study PRJNA508395) | human gut metagenome | isolation source: healthy gut C | host: Homo sapiens
TGTTTTCATCAAGATGTTTAAAATATAACTTTGTTTCTTTTTACTATTACACCGGTTAAAAGCAGCAGCGCAATAAGGTTAGGCAGTGCCATCAGCCCGTTGGCAATATCGGCAATAATCCAAATCATTTCCAGTTTTAAAAATGCGCCGCAGGCAACCATGGCAATAAAGAAAAGACGGTAAGGAATGATAGCTTTTACGCCTAAGAGATATGCAATGCAGCGTTCACCGTAATAGTTCCAGCCAAGAATAGTCGTGAACGCAAACAGTACAAGGCCAATCATTAAAAGCATATTGCCTAATACCGGGAAAACCATTGTAAATGCACTCTGCGTCATTGCAGCGCCGTTTAAATCGCCGCTCCATACACCGGAAACGATAATAGTAAGGCCGGTCATGGTACAAATAATGATGGTATCAATAAAAGTACCGGTCATAGAAATAAGCCCCTGTTCGGCAGGCCATTTTGTTTTCGCTGCCGCAGCTACAATCGGCGCACTGCCGAGGCCGGATTCATTGGAGAACAGGCCGCGGGCAATACCGTTGCGCATTGCAAACATCATCGTTGCGCCCAAAAAGCCGCCGGTTGCTGCCGTACCGGTAAAAGCATCGTGCAGAACCATTGCAATAGCTCCCGGAAGTGCATCACGGAACATAAACAGAATGGCCATGGTTGTAATAACATACAGCGCAGCCATAAAAGGAACGATTTTATCAGCAACCACTGCTATGCTTTTTAACCCGCCAAGGGTAATAACCGCAACCAATACGGTAAGCGCGATAGATGTGTAAAGTACAGGAATCTGCGCACCAGCGTTAGTAATTTCTACAATCGCATTTACCTGGGTAAATGTGCCGCTGCCAAAGCAGGCGCAAATCGTACCGGCTACCGCGAAGAAAATTGCTAGCGGGCGGTATTGCCTGCCGAGGCCTTTTTCAATATAGTACATCGGGCCGCCGCCGATATGTCCGTTAGCGTCAATAGTACGGTATTTAACGGCTAAAACGCCTTCGGCATATTTGGTTGCCATACCAAAAAACGCTGCCATCCACATCCAGAACAAAGCGCCGGGTCCGCCTGCTTTAATAGCAGTTGCCACACCTACAATATTGCCTGTGCCGACAGTTGCGGCAAGTGCCGTACACAACGCTTTAAAACTGTCAACATCGCCATGGCCCTCGTTTTTAGCTTTAAAAATCAATTTTAAAGCAAGCGGCAAACGTAAAACCTGAATCATGTTTAACCTGATTGTCAGCCAAATACCGGTACCCACCAGCAAACACAAAAGCGGTGGCCCCCACACAAACGCATCAACCTCATTTAAAAATTCCAGCATAGTATCTCCCTTTCATAGCAAAATCATAAGCAGCTCAAAAATTAACATCTTGTAAAAACTAAGAGCAATTTTATCGCTATTATGTAAACACATTCTTTATTTTACAGAACAACTTATAACTTTGCAAGACTTTCACAAAAGTATACTTGTATCCAAAATACCGGTATGCGTTAAAACAAAAAACAACCCTTCCTGCCGGTAAGCAGAAAGGGCTGCCCTGATAAATCAATCGTAATAATCAATGCCTTCTCCGTTTTTGTGGCTGATGAATTTGTCGTTAAGCATCCGCACAGCCGTTAATACGGCTTTTTTGGCACTTGCCTGATAATGCTTTTCAATCATGGCGTTCAATTCATCAAGGCCATCGTTCATGTTGTAGCCTACTAGCATTTTTGCGATAAAATCGCTGGCAAGTTTGGTTGCAAGCGTACATTCCGCCTGCAAAATACGGCCGGTATGCATGTCAATTTCCACCACTACGCCAATTACTTTATGAACTTCGTATGCCGTAATTCCCGCCGGCAATTTGGCATAGGCAGAAAAAATAACACTGCTGCGCTGCGTAGCATCAAGCATCTGCAATTTCCTCCTTATTTGCGTACAGACAGGCTGCGTACCGAAACATCAACAGATTTAACCTGCATTGCTGTCATGTACTCAACTTTTTCTTTTATTTTATTTTGAAAAACCTTTGTAACCTCAAAAACGCGCACACCGTAAAACAGCACTACTTCCACGGCAATGGCAATGCCTTTGGTATTGCTGCTGCGCCTTCTTACTCTGATGCTGTTTACCTTGTCAATGCCAAGCATCTTCTGGGCAACAATGTTTATTATATCCTGTATTGCGTAATCCGAAATAAAAATTTTGCCGTAATAGCTAAAAAGCCGGTCGCACAATGGAACGGTCCGGTTCGGCATGCTTGCGCTCTTTGGAGAACAAATTGTACGGCAAATCGGCAAAATAACCGGTAAAATGCGGTTTTAACTCTACCGTCGGCACAGGAACAATATGTTTGCCGTCTTTCAGGCGCATCTGCTTCGCCTTTTTCATTTCCTGCTTGGTGGCAATCTGCTGAATATAAACGGTTTTTTCGGGCTTCGGCAGGCCAAGGCGCAAAACAATTTTCTGAATCATATTGTCAGAAGTAGCCAGTATCAATAAACGGTGGATGCCGCCGGAAGCCAGAGCATTGCGCACTTCGTCGGCATGGCTGTCTTCCGTAAAAATTGCCCTTTTTACAGCCTGTATTCTGTTGGTTTCATTTTTGGCAGAAGTTCCGGCCAAAATTTTAGTGCCTTTAATTAAAAGCCCGTCATCAATAATTGCATCGCAGTTATTATTATGCGCTACGCCTATTGCACGGTGGCTTTTACCGGTTCCGCTCGGCCCTACAAATGCAACAACCTCCATAAATATTCCTCCGGCATTATTTTTATTTTAGCATTTTCTGAATGATATTTACCTTTTCAGCGTAAACTTTAAAAATTCCCAGCTGCTCCGGAAAGCGCCCTTCCACGCCGTGGAAATCGCTGCCGCCGGAAACAAGCAGCTTGTATTTTTCTGCCATCTGCAAAAAGCATTGCTGCATTTTTTCATCGGCACTCGGATGGTATACTTCAATACCGTCAAACGGAATTGTACTTAACAAGGTATTCACCAAAGGCAGATTTTCTATTTCGGCAGGATGTGCCAAAACGGCAAGCCCGCCTGCCCCATGCAGAAGCTCCACCGATTCTTCCGGCGAAAGTTTCGGCTGCGGCTCGTAGCCCGGTTTTCCGCGTTTTAAAAGCACGTCAAAGGCTTCTTCCACCGAAGAAAAATAACCTTTTTTTACCAATGCCTTGGCCACATGCGGCCTGCCGACGGCGCGGTTTTTTCGGGTCGCACTGCTCTACCGTTATATGGTAACCGAGCGCCCCTATTTTATCAAGCATCCTGTATAGCCTTTTTTCGCGTGCATGGCGCATTTCTTCAATTTTATCAAGTAAATTTTTATTATGAATATCTATATTATAACCCAAAATATGTACGCTGCTTTCGCCAACCTGTGTGCCAAGTTCCACGCCTTTGGCAATTACAGGCGCGCCCGGCACGTCAGCGGCAGCATTAAGAGCTTCTTCTATGCCGTTAACGGAATCATGGTCTGTAATGCCCAATATGCCTATACCGGCTTCCGCCGCCATTTTTACAAGCTGCGACGGCGTATAGCGCCCATCAGAAAACGTACTGTGAGTATGTAAATCTACAAGCATTTTACAATTCCTTTGCAATGTTAACAAACGTCCTTACGCCAAAGGCCGTACATCCTTTAGGCTTAAAGCCTTCTGTTTTGGCAGCTGTTGAAGTACCGCCGATATCAAGATGCGCCCATGGCGTGCCTTCGTCAATAAATTCGCCTATAAACAGCCCGCCGGTAATAGTGCTTGCCGCACGCCCGGCGCTGTTGGTCAAATCGGCAATATCGCTTTTAATTGCTTCTTTGCATTCCGGCAGCGAAGGCAGGTGCCAGTACATCTCTCCGGCTTTTTTGCCGCAGGATATAATCTTTTCAATCAGTTCTTCATTATTGCCAACAATGCCGGCCGTTTCGTTGCCAAGCGCCACAATAACGCCGCCTGTCAGCGTGGCAATATCTATAACTTTGGCAGCCCCCAAACGGCAGGCATACCATACGGCGTCTGCCAGAACCATACGCCCTTCAGCATCGGTCGAAACAACTTCAATAGTTTTGCCAGAAGCAGCTTTTACAACGTCACCGGGGCGCTGAGCGCTTCCTGAAGGCATATTTTCTGCACATGCCATAATACCAATAACATTGCACGGCAGTTTTAACTGCGCAATGGCCTGCATGGCACCAAGTACTACGGCAGCGCCCGTCATATCGTCCTTCATTTCGCCCATATTGGCTTCAGGCTTGATGGAAATACCGCCGCTGTCGAAAGTAATGCCCTTACCTACAAAAGCGGTGTACGGCGCATCTCCGCCGCCATTATATTTTAGCACAGCCATATACGGAGGGTTTACAGAACCCTGACCCACCGCAAGAACTGCATTCATATTTTTAGCCTGCATTTGCGCGGCGTCAAGAATTTCACATTCCATACCGCATTTTTCTGCCGTAAGCTGAACCGCTTTTGCCATATCCAGAGGCGTAAGCATGTTGCCAGGTTTATTGGCCAAATCGCGTGCAAAGCATACGCTGCCGCTTACAATGCAGCTTGCGGAAACAACTTCTGCCGCACCGACAACATTGGTAACAATGGTATAGCAAATATCTTTTTCCTGTTCCTGTTTGCCTTTGCATTCACTAAAAGTATAACCGCCCAAAATAAGCCCTTCTGCCAAAGCCGAAAGATAATGCGGGCGCGCTGCGTTTAAAAGTATCGGCGCAATAACAAGCGCTTTTTCCGTTTTAAGCTGTTTTAAAACGCGCGACGCTTCACCGGCTGCTTTGCGCAAATCGTTGGGCTTGCAGGCATTTTCGCCGCCGAAGCCGCAAATAAGCACCTGCTGCAATCCGTTTTTGCCAAGCATGGCAAAATGTGTAATTTCACCGGTATCGGCAAGTTTTTCATTCTTTTTAAGCAGTTCATCAACTACTTTTATTAAATATTCAGGCGCATTCATTTTCGGCAAAGCTGGAATACAGCCCTTGCACAAAAACAGCACTAAGGTTTCCGCACCGGCAATTTCTTCAGCAGTAAGGTTGTTTTCCCTTACTGCAAAAAGTTTTTGATAATCTTTCATCTTTTTTACCTCTCGTTTATTTAAAAGTCATTGCTGTATTAAACTCATCCAAAAATCTGCCGCCGTTGGCACGCTGCAGTTCCAAATCGCTTACAACCACACGCATTTCCGTATGGCGCACGCCGCCGGTATAATGCGTTGCCAGTGCATGTATTGCATACGGTACATTGCTGGAAGTACCAACATACATTACGGCATAACCATCCATATACAGGCACGAACCGGGCGTTAATTTTTTTATCGCTTCCATGCGCTGGTCCGATGTCATTCCGGCAAATTTAACGGCAGAACCGGAAGTATTTTCCTGTTCATCGGCATTGCGCGGCAAAAATATGCCCATAGTGCGGTAAACGTTTGCAATAAAGCTGGCGTCATCTATGCCTTTAAGCGCGCCGCCCCAGCTGTAAGGCGCATTGTAATATTTAAAAGCACCCCTTAAAACATTATTGGCAGTGTAAGGCAAATAACCTTTATGCAGGGCGGCATTTTTTACAACATTGCTGTTAACCTCCTGCAAAGTTCCGTTTTGCGCACGGATCGGCATTTTTACGGTATAAATACTGCTGCCTTCCGTTACAAGCTGCAAACGCGTTCCTTCGTCACAATAAACGCTTTCGCCGGGTACTTTAACATTAAAGCTCTGCCCGGTTACAACAAGAAAGTTCTGCGGCTCTACATATTTAAGCCATGCATCGCGCCCGCAAACGGCTACATCAAAACGCGAAATCCAGCCGCGGTAGTTATAGCTCTGCACATAGTAAAAAAAGCCGTTGGCACTCTGATACAAAATAATAAGCGGCTCGGAAACAGCAACAGCAGTTTCCTGCAAAGCATCAAAATTATTATCGGTAGGATAATAAAAAAGCCCTTCGTTGGTTGGCAGCACGCGCAAATTGCTGCGCCTTACCGTAACGCCATAACGCACATTAACCTGTGCCGGTATTTTATCTGTATTGGTTTCTTTAATTAAAATATTTTTATAGTTCTGGCTTACTTCTTTGCCAAGGCGGAATAACGGGTCATTAAGAACATCATACCCGGAAACATAACCCTTTACGGTATTTCCGGCAAGCGTTTGCGGATAAGCCTTTAAATCATAAACCGAAGGCGATTTATCTGCAATTCTTTTATTGTAAGCGGCAACTCCTGCGGCATCAAGTATAACATGCTCTCCTGCCGGGTTATTTTTCACCCAGTAATCCGCACTTATAAAACTGCTGTAATTGGTAACACCCGCAGCATTTACCGCAAAGCACGGCAAAACCAAACACGCACAAAAAATAAAACAGCCAATAAAATCCTTCAAACGCATTTTACTCACTCCTTTACCCATATTATTTTCTATTTTTTCTGTTAAAATCCTGCCTGCAAATAAAGAAAAAGACCGTTTAAAACGGTCTTTAAAATTATTCAAGCGGTTTATAAATACCGGCTTCACGTTTTTTCTGTGCAGTTTTGGAAATATAAGTGCCGGAAATAAATTTATAGCCCTTACGTTCTACTATCTCTTTAATATATTCTTTATGCGGGCACGGCGGATTATGGTAATTATCAGACACAATGCAGCTTGCCAGATATACCGTAACATCATCCTTGCTGTCGCCCCAGCGTTTCAGCTTACGGTTTAAATCTTCCATCTTTGCCGCAACGCCCATTCCGCAGCAGCCTCCGCAGGTGGTTGAAAGATAGTTTACGCCTTCCTCCAGGCCTGCAAATTTGCCTGTACGTGTTTCAAAACTTTTCATGCAGGCATAGCCGACACATTTTTTTGCAACTATATCGCACTGAATAATTAACGCTGTTTTTGCCATTATTTCATCAGCCCGTATTCTTTAAGCATTGCCGCCAGCTGCTCTTTATGCTGCGCTTCCAGCGGAGTCAGCGGCAGGCGCGGTTCGCCGCATTCGATGCCGGTTACCATGGTAGTGGCAGCCTTAATGGGAATTGGGTTAGTTTCTATAAACATGGCTTTGGCAAGCGGCACCATTTTGGTATTAAGGCGCGCTGCTTCTCTTACGCGTCCGTCTTCATAAGCCTGCATAAGCTCCTGCAGCATTTCGCCGCCGCAGTTGCTCAGTACGCTTATCAAACCGGTTGCGCCTACGGACATAAACGGCAGAATTTCGATATCGTCGCCGCTGTAAATGGTAAAGTCCTCCGGCAGTACGGTAAACAGCTCGTTAACCTGCCCTACATTGCCTGCTGCCTCTTTAATGGCAACAATGTTGTCAAAATCTTCCGCCAGGCGTGCCACAGTTGCCGGCGCAATATTGGAAGCCGTGCGCCCGGGCACATTGTAAACGATGATAGGCAGCTTGGTAGATTCGGCAACAGCCGCAAAATGCTGGTAGAAACCTTCCTGAGTAGGTTTGTTGTAATAAGGCCCTACAATAAGCACGCCGTCAATACCCATAACTTCGGCCATCTTGGTCATTTTTACAGTTTCGGCGGTGCAGTTGCAGCCGGTACCTGCAATAACCGGCACACGTTTATTAACGCGGTTTACAACCACACGGAAGAGTTCCAGTTTTTCATCAACAGTCATGGTCGCCGCTTCGCCGGTAGAACCTGCCACAACCAAACCGTTGCTGCCGTGGGCAATCAGCCAGTCTGCCAAATCGGCGGCATTTTCATAATTTACGCTGCCGTCGGCATTAAACGGAGTAACCATAGCAGTAAGCAATCTGCCAAAATATGGATTTTTCATTCAAAACACCCCTCTTATAATTTAAACGCTTTATGAAGCGCGGTAACAGCTTCGTTAATATGTTCTTCTTTAACAATGGCAGAAATAGTGGTATCCGAATCCACCGTCTGCAAAATATGGATTTTATTATCGGCAAGCGCGCTGACAAATTTTGCCATCAGCCCCGGGAAGCCGCGCACAGCGGCAAACACCACGGAAACTTTGGCACAGTTTTTATTTACGGTATAAGCAAAGCTGGCTTCGTCAAGCACTGCAACGGTTTTTTCCGCATCGGCGCTGAAAACCGCAAACATGGAACTGCTCTCCGACAAATTAAGGCAGCTTACGCTGATGCCTGCCGCCGCCAAATCTTCAAACAAAATACGGCCGCTGCTGGCGTCTTTGGTATCCAACTGCACGCGGAACTGTACCAAATCCTTCAAATACGTTACGCCGCTAATTCTGCGTTCCGTAACGGAATTTTCAACTTCCAAGCCGGAAATATCGCTGGTAATAAGCGTGCCAGGCGCATCGCTGAAGGTAGATTTAACAACCAGCGGAATGTTCCTGCGCATGGCAATTTCCACCGCGCGCGGATGAATAACCTTCGCCCCCTGCTGCGCCATCTGCGCCACTTCCGCATAAGAAATTTTGTGCAGAATGGTTGCATCTTTAACAATGCGGGGGTCGGCGGTCATAACGCCTTCCACATCGGTATAAATTTCAATTTTTTCGGCATTAAGCGCCACACCAAGTGCAGCCGCCGTAACATCGCTGCCGCCGCGTCCAAGCGTGGTAAATTTGCCGTGGTTTTCCGTCATGCCCTGGAAACCGCAAATGACAGGTATCACGCCGGATTCCAGCAAATGCCTTAAATCATCGGTTTTAATGTTTTTAATGCGTGCCGCACCAAACTGCGAATCGGTAATAATGCCTGCCTGCCCACCGGTAAGCGCCATGGCGTTAAAGCCAAACTTCTGCAAGGTGGCCGCCATAATGCAGGCGGAAATAATCTCGCCGCAGCACATCAGCATATCCTGCTCACGCACATTAACAGAAAGATTTACGCTTTTTAAAAAATCAATTAAAGTATCGGTGGCATAGGGCGCGCCCTTGCGGCCGATAGCCGACACAACAACAACCGGCGCATAACCGCTGCGGATAGCCTGCTGCACCTTATCTTTAACGGCGGTGCGTGCTTTTTCATCAACGACGGAAGTGCCGCCGAATTTTTGAATAAGTATTTTCATCAGCGCTCTTCTCCGTTAAATCCAGCCGTTTTTAATCATGGTTTCGGCAATTTGCAGAGTGTTAAGGGCTGCGCCTTTTCTAATCTGGTCGCCCACTACCCACAGGTTAAAGCTGTTGGGAGCAGATTCATCGCGGCGCAGGCGGCCAACATAAACTTCGTCGGTATCGGAAGTATAAAGCGGCATCGGGTAAAGCTGCGCTGCCGGGTCGTCCTGCACAATAACTCCGGGGAAAGCTGCCAGAGCCTTTTTAATTTCTTCCAGGGATACGTCTTTTTCCAGCTCGATATTGACAGATTCGGAATGACTGCGGTATACCGGCACACGGATGGTGGTTGCGGTAATGCGCATATCGTAATCATCTAAAATCTTTCTGGTTTCGTTTACCATTTTCATTTCTTCTTTGGTATACAGGTTATCACAGAAAACATCAATCTGCGGAATTAAATTAAAAGCAATCGGGTAATGCTTTTCCGCACTGGCGGAAGGAAGAATATTTGCCGTCATTTCTTTGCCGTCAAGGTATTCGCCCACCTGATTTGTCAGTTCGTCGATGCCTTCTTTGCCGGCGCCGGAAACGGCCTGATAAGTGGAAACAATAATGCGTTTAATCCTTGCCAGGTCATAAATAGGCTTTAATGCCATAAGCATAATAATTGTGGAGCAGTTAGGGTTAGCAATAATGCCCTTGTGTTTTAAAATTGCTTCCGGGTTAACTTCCGGAACAATCAGAGGCACTTCCGGGTCCATACGGAAAGCACTGGAATTATCAATTACCACTGCGCCTGCTTTAACAGCGCTCGGGGCAAACTCCTTGGAAATGCTGCCGCCTGCAAACAGGGCAATATCAATACCGGCAAAAGAATCGTGCGTTGCTTCCTGCACGGTGTAATCCTTGCCCATAAAGTTTATAATTTTGCCTGCACTGCGTTTGGAAGCCAAAAGACGCAGTTCGTTAAAAGGAAAATTTCTTTCTTCTATCAGTTTCAAAAATTCTGCGCCGACAGCACCGGTCGCGCCCAAAATTGCTACGTTATACTTTTTCATAAACATCCCCCATAAATAAAATTATAATAATTTATCAAGGCCGTAAACAAGGCCTTTAATATTTAATATTTTGCGGCATCCAAGCATTACGCCCGGCATATAGCATTCACGGTTAACCGGGTCGCTGGTAATTTTAAGGGTTTCACCCTGGCTGCCAAACACAACTTCCTGTGAAGCAACATAACCGGGCAGGCGCAGGCTGTGAATTTTCATGCCTTCAAAATCTGCTCCGCGTGCGCCGGGCATGGTTTCTTTTTCATCAGGGTGGCCCTGTTTCATAGCGGCACGTACTTCGGCAATTTTCTGCGCCGTAAGCACGGCCGTGCCGGAAGGTGCATCCAGTTTTTTATCGTGATGCTTTTCGATAATTTCCACATTAGGAAAGTATTTTGCAGCTTCACATGCAAGCTTAATCATTACTACTGCACCCAGTGCAAAATTAGGAGCAATTAAAACGCCTACTCCTTTTTCGGAAGCCAGCTTGTCGATTTCTTCAAGATTTTCTTTGGTAAAACCGGTTGTGCCTACAACGGCGTTTACACCCATAGAAATAATTTTGCGCAGGTTGTCCATTACAACATCGGGACGGGTAAAATCAACAACAACATCCGGACGAGTGCAGGTAATGGCGTTTTCCAAATCCGTATCCACGCCGAAAACACCGCCGTCATAATAAGGAATAGTTTTATCGGCGCCGTTAATATCTACAACCCCGCTTAAATCCATATCTTTTTGTTCCATAACTGTTTTGCAAACTTCGGTGCCCATCCTTCCAAGCGCACCGTTAACCAAAAACCCTGATCACTTTGCCAGCCCCTTTCTTTTTATAAACAAAAACCGTTGAGAAAGACTTTCCCAACGGCAATAAATCTGCTAAATCATTGAGATAGCCCTCCGCCTTTGTGGCGACAGTCCGGCAGTTATTCACTGACGGCCCAGCATAAAAAACATGGCTGCTTTTTAAACTTCGGCGGTTGCCCTTTCAAACGCTTCATCGCTCCCGCTCGGCGTTATACTGATGTGTTCCGCTCCTCTATCAAACAATTTATAGCATAATTATATAACCCATTATAAATGTTGTCAAATAAAGTGTAACAAAAATTCTTTAAATTTTAAATTTTTGTCTTTTGAGAATGTTGCTTTGTTAAATTTTTACACTTTTGGCTTCTAAAGCCATGTTCTTAAGCTTCCGCACCGTCTGGCAAATATCATCCGCACCTAAAATTGCGCTTACTATTGCCGCTCCGTCGGCGCCAGCCTGCAATACAGCTTTATAATTTTTAAGCGTTATGCCGCCGATACCAACAAACGGCAATTTTGTTGCCGCGCTGATTTTAGTTAAACCTTCTGTGCCGATAACGGAAGTATCTTTTTTGGTTGCAGTTGCATAAACAGCGCCGCAGCCAAGGTAATCGGCAGTATCTGCCTCCGCCTTCAGCGCTTCATCCGCGTTATGAGCCGATACGCCGATAACGGCATCGCTGCCCAGCATACGGCGCGCAATAAGCGGAGGCAAATCGCCCTGCCCCAAATGTACGCCCGCCGCGTTTACGGCAAAAGCAATGTCCGCTCGGTCGTTAATTATCAGCGGCACTCTGTATTTATCACACAGTGCTTTTACTTTTAAGGCGCGCTCGTACAAAATACGTGTTTCCGCACTTTTGTCGCGGTACTGCAAAAGCGTTACACCGGCACTAAGCGCGGCTTCCAGCTTGTTGTAAATACTATCGTCCTTAAAATACACCGTATCCGTAACAAGATAAATACTGTAATCAATTACAGGCTTCATGTCAGTTCATTCTTTCTTCCGGCTTTAAATTAATTAAATTCCACTTGCCGGTCACATGGTAAATACCGTCAAACAGGCGTGTTTTAAACATGCCCGGGCCGTCTTTCTTTTCCATAAAACCTGCGGCAAGTTCAGCAGCCTGCCCCATAATTACCACACCTAAAGCAGCGGCGGTCATATAATCTTTGGTAACGGCAGCGCAGCAGGCGCACAATGTTGTGGTAATGCAGCCAGCACCGGTAATTTTTTTCAGCATTTCGTTGCCGCCGTTTAAAACAAGCACCTGTTTGCCGTTGCTTACATAATCAACCTGCCCGGTTACAGCGGCAATGCAGTTAAATTTGGCAGCAACGCCCTTGGCTGCCTGTAATTTTTCGCCTTCGTCAGCCTGCAAAACGCCGTCCACTCCGTGCCCGGCTGCTTTTTCGTCAGCCAGCGCGCGGCACTCGTCATAATTTCCGCGCACAATATTAACATATCCGCCTTTTAACAGCTTCAGCGCAAAATTAAGGCGCAAAGCGCTGCTCATCACTCCAACAGGGTCAAGCACAACAGGTATACCCTTCTTTTTTAGCCGCCATGGCAGAGCGCTCCATTGCAATCATTTTATTATAATTAATAGTGCCAAGGTTCAATACCAAAGCATCACTGCCAGAAGTTATAACTTCCACTTCTTCCGGTTCATCTGCCATAACCGGGGAAGCACCGGCGCATATAGCGGCATCGGCACATGCTTCTGCCGTTACATAATTGGTAATGTGGTGAATAACCGGTTTTTGTTTCTGCAATTCTTCTATAATTTTACCAAAATGATTCTGCATTTCCATATTATTCAAGCATGCCTGCCTTTCTGTATAAATCTACAAAATGATGTGTCGGGCCGCAGCCTTTGCCTATGGCAAGGCTGTGTTCAATGGCTTTTGTTACATAGCTTTTGGCATTTTTTACCGCTTCGGCAACGCTGAGGCCATTAGCAAGGTTTGCGGCTATTGCCGATGAAAAAGTGCAGCCTGTGCCGTGCGTGTTTTTGGTATTGATGCGCTCGGTTTCAAAGTGGTAAAACTCCTTACCGTCAAAAAGCACATCCACCGCATTGCCGATATGGTGCCCGCCTTTAACCACAATGCCCTTGCAGCCCATGGCGCAGATTTTCTTCGCTGCTGCTTCCATATCAGCAACGGTTTTAATTTCCATTCCGGCAATTTTTTCCGCTTCAGGAATATTAGGCGTCAGCACATCCGCCAGCGGAATTATGGTTTTTATAAGCGTATCAATCGCGTAAGGCTGCATTAATGCACAGCCGTTTTTAGCATACATAACTGGGTCTATTACTACGTTCTGCGGCTTATATTCCTTTAATTTTTCCGCAACAGCCTGCATACATTCCGGCGTGGAAAGCATGCCTATTTTAACCGAATCCGGGAAAATATCTTCAAAAACCGCGTCCATTTGTTTTTTTATCATATCTGGCGTAACATCCTGAATATCAATAACGCGTGCAGTGTTTTCCGCAACTACCGATACAATTACGCTCATGCCGAAAGTTCCGTGCGCGGCAAAGGTTTTTAAATCTGCCTGAATACCGGCACCGCCGCTGCAATCACTGCCGGCAATAGTAAGTAAATTTTTCATTTCTGCTCCTTTACATAAAAAACGGGCTCAGCATAAGCCGGCCCGTTTACAATATTACGATAAGCTTTTTACTTTAGCTGCAACGTTTTCGGCAGTAAAGCCGTATTCCTTCAGTACCGTGCCGCCCGGTGCGGATGCACCAAATTTATTGATGCCGATAACATTATCTTCGCTGCCGGTATAACGGCTCCAGCCCAAAGTTACGCCGGCTTCAACGGCAACCTTCGGCAAGCCTTCAGGCAATACGGATTTTTTATATTCTTCGCTCTGCATTTCAAACATATCCCAGCTCGGCATGGATACCACGCTTACGCAAATGCCTTCTTCGGCAAGTTTGGCCTGTGCTTCCAGTGCCAGATGCACTTCGCTGCCGGTGGCAATAATAACCGCTTTGGCTTCACCCTGGCCTGCGTCAAGCACATACGCGCCTTTACCGGCGTTATCGTGGATAACAGCGGCATACTTATGCAGTACAGGCAATTTCTGGCGGCTTAAAAGCAATGCCGTAGGCTTATGCTGGTTCAGGCAGGCTGTCTGCCATGCCATAGCGGTTTCCAAAGCATCTGCCGGGCGGATAACGCACAAATTGGGAATAACGCGCAGGCTCATAGCATGCTCTACCGGCTGATGCGTAGGCCCGTCCTCGCCAACGGCAATGCTGTCGTGCGTAAATACAAAGATGGAACGCAGGCCCATCAGTGCAGCCATGCGTACTGCAGGGCGCATAAAATCGGCAAATACAAGGAAGGTGCCGCCAAACGGAATGAAGCCGCCGTGCAGCGCAATACCGTTCAATGCTTTGCCCATAGCGTGTTCGCGCACGCCAAAATGAATATTTCTGCCGGTTCTGTCATCTTTGGAATAATAACCGCAGGTTTTCATTACGGTTTTATTGGAAGGTCCAAGGTCGGCACTGCCGCCAACAAGCTGAGGCAGCTGCATGGAAAGTTTCTGCAGCACTTCGCCGCCTGCTTCACGGGTAGAAATGCCTTCAATATCATTAAATACTGCTTCAAGGTCGCTGCGGCTTACAAGCACATCGCCTTTAATGCGTTCTTCAAGTTCCTTGCCGAGTTCCGGGTAAACTACTTTATAATCTGCAAGCAATGCTTCCCATGCAGCCTGTTTTTCTGCACAGGCAGCAAGTTTATCGTCAAAATGCTTACGTACGGTTACCGGCACATAAAAGCTCTGCCCAACCGGCCAGTCAGCCGCTTCTTTGGTTTTGGCAACGCCTTCGGCGCCAAGCGGTTCGCCATGGCAGGAAGCGTTATCCTGTTTCGGGCTGCCGTAACCGATATGGGTACGTACAATAATAAGGCTCGGATGTTCGGTATCGGCCTTGGCTTTTTTAATGGCATTTTCCAAAGCATCAATATCTTCGGAATCGGCAACGCGCAGTACCTGCCAGCCGTATGCTTCAAAGCGTTTGCCAACATCTTCGCGGAAAGCAATTTCGGTATCGCCTTCAATGGTAATATGGTTGTCATCATAAAGATAAATAAGTTTGCCCAAACCCAAAGTACCGGCCAGAGATGCCGCTTCGCTTGCAACGCCTTCCATCTGGTCGCCGTCGCTGGTTAAGCCGTAGGTATAATGGTTAACCACTTCAAAGCCCGGTTTGTTGTATTTGGCAGCCAGCATGGTTTCGGCAATGGCAAAACCAACGCCCATGGCAAAACCGTGGCCCAGCGGACCGGTAGAAGCATCTACACCGGGAGTAACGCCGTATTCCGGATGGCCCGGAGTAATGCTGCCCCACTGGCGGAAATTTTTAAGCTGTTCAATAGAAACATCATATCCTGCCAGATGCAGCATTGCATAATACAATGCACTGCCATGGCCCGGAGATAAAATAAACCTGTCCCTGTTGAACCAGTTGGGGTCTTTGGGGTTATAGTTCATAAAACGGTCCCAAACCGTGTACATCAGCGGCGCCGTGCCCAAAGGAAAGCCCGGATGCCCGGATTTGGCCTTTTCAACTTCATCAATAGATAAAAATCTTAAGGTGTTTACTGCAACCTGGTCAATCGTCTGCATAAAATAAACCCTCCAATTATTGTACGTTATTTGTATAAATTATAACATACTTAACATTTACTGCATAGTTAAAAGCGCATAATTGTCAGCATTATTTTTCAAAATCTGCCCGGTGCTGTTTAAAAAAGTTATAATAAACCTGCACGTTTTCCAGTTCCGTCCAGCGTTTTACCGCCGCAGGGCAAGAATCAAAATCATAAATTTGCGCGTTTTTTACCGAAAGCACAAATGGTGAATGTGTTGCAATAATGAACTGGCAGCCGTAAAAACGCGCCGAATCTTCCAGAAAGCGCACCAGTTCCATTTGTTTTTGCGGCGACAGGCTGTTTTCCGGCTCATCAAGCAGGTACAGCGCGTTTTCTTCAATTTTCTGCGCAAAATACATAAAAGCGCTTTCGCCGTTGGATTGTTCGCGTACATTAACGCCGACATTTTTCTTTACATACATCGACTGCGTATTGCGCCGGGCTGATGTAAGCCTTTTCAGTTCTTCAAAATCGTCAAGGCTGCGCAGACGGAATTTGCCGTTATCGGTGGACTTGATTTTTCGGTATTCCTCAAAAAGTTTTTCCCGGCCTGTGTCAATGCCTTCGTTCAGCATACGCAGATTAAGCATAAAATCAAAAACATCATCGCTTGTAATAATACGGCTGTTTGCCGGAATTGCCGTGCCTTTTAATGTATAGCAGCATAAATCAACATAATCGTTAAAAAAGCTGCTTTTGTTATATACGGAACTGCGCTCCAGCTTTAATTTTTCGGCAATAACGTTTAACGCTGTTGTTTTGCCGCTGCCGTTACTGCCGTAAAAAATAGTTACCGGCTCAAAATCAATCTTTTCTATTCCCCGCTGCGATAAAATTTTAAACGGATAAAACGAACTGTAACATTTTTCCTTAACATTTATGATAACGTCAAATTCTTCGCCGTCAGTTGGAAAAGTAAAACTTTTTAAATAAAGCATTGTATATAATTCCTTTATTTTCAGGCCGACAAAATAAATTTACTAAAAACGCCGCCGTTAAAACCGGCGGCGTTTTGCAGGCTTAAACCTGGCAAGTATTTAATTTACTGCTGTTCCTTACGTTCGGCAATAATTTTTTCTGCCATTTTCTGCGGCACATCTTCGTAATGGTCAAATTTCATTTCAAAAAGTGCCAAGGCCTTGTGTCAGAGCACGCAGGTCAACAGCATATTCGGTAATTTCTGCATAAGGCACCTGTGCTTTAATGCAGCCCATACCGTCATCAAGGCTCTGCATGCCCAAAATGCGTCCGCGTTTGCTGTTAAGGTCGCCTATAACGTCGCCCATCATGCTTTCGGCGCAGTATACATCAAGGTTGTAAACGGGTTCCATCAAAACAGGTTTTGCTGCTTCCATAGCCTTTTTAAACGCTATGTTGGAGGCAGTTTTAAATGCCATTTCCGAGGAGTCTACGGTATGATACGAACCATCCGTCAGGGTAATTCTAATATCAACTACCGGATAACCAGCCAGTACGCCGCGTTCCATGGATTCACGCATGCCTTTTTCAACAGCCGGAATGTACTGGCGCGGTACGGCGCCGCCGAAGATTTTATCAACAAATTCAAATCCGCTTCCGGGCGGCAGCGGTTCCATGGTAATAATAACATGGCCGTACTGCCCATGGCCGCCGGATTGTTTCTTATGCTTGCCTTCAACATTGGTAGCAGTGCCGCGGATGGTTTCGCGGTATTCAACAATCGGCGCACGCAAATCGGCTTCCACACCGAATTTACGTTTCATGCGTTCCATAATAATTTCAATATGCTGGTCGCCCATACCGCTGATTAAAGTTTCTTTGGTAGCGGTGTTTCTGGTAACGATAATAGTCGGATCTTCATCCATCAGGCGGTTCAGAGCCGAAGCAATCTTTTCTTCCTCACCTTTTTTCTTCACGTAAATAGCGCGTGTATACATCGGCAGGGGGAATGCAATAGGTTTAAAGAGTACCGGGGAGTTTTTATCGCTCAGAGTATCGCCGGTAGCGGTAAACTGTAATTTGGTGGTAACACCGATATCGCCGGCAACAACCTGTTTCATCGGAATCTGCGTTTTGCCGCGCATGGTAAATACCGTGCCGAAACGTTCTTCTTTTTCACGGCTGGCATTATAAACCAAGCTGTCGCTCTTGATAACGCCGGAGAATACTCTGAAGAAGCTCAGGCGGCCAACAAACGGGTCGGAAGTTGTTTTAAATACCAAAGCTGCCATCGGTGCGTTGGCATCGCGTATTTCTTCTTCGCCGGTTTCCGGGTTAACAACGGTAAAGTCATTCAAAATTGCCGGGTAAGTATAGTCAATAATAGCATTCATTACACGGCCAAGGCCGATATCTTTATAAGCACTGCCGCAGAGTACCGGGAAAATAATGGCCTGGCGGATACCTTTAATCAGGCAGTCCATAATTTCCTTGTCGCTGATGGTTTCGCCTTCCAGATAACGCATCATGCAGTCATCGTCAGCCTCAACCGCAGCTTCTACCATTTTTTCGTGCGCTTCTTTGGCAGCTTCCATATATTCTTCCGGAATATCCATTTCGATGGAATCGTTGCCGTTAGCTTTATAAGCCTTCATTTTATAAATATCAATAACGCCGCAGAAGCCGGATTCTTTACCCAAAGGCAGCTGAAGAGGCAATACGCGTTTGCCTATTTTAGCGCGCAGATTATCAAGAATGCTGTCAAAGTCAGCATTTTCACGGTCCATTTTATTTACGAAAACTATGCGGGGCAAATGTGCTTCTTCAGCAAGTTTCCAGCACTGTTCGGTGCCAACCTGCACGCCGCTGGTTGCGCATACAACAATAAGCGCACTGTCAACCGCACGGAATGCGCCTTTAACTTCGGCCACAAAATCTGCAAAGCCCGGAGTATCAATAAAATTGATTTTAGTATCACGCCATTCAACCGGTGCCAAAGTAGCGTTTACGGATACGCCGCGTTTAATTTCTTCCGGTTCATAGTCAGTGGTGGTAGCTCCATCTTCAACCTTGCCCATTCTGGTAATTGCGCCCGAACGGTACAGCAGGCCTTCCGTAACTGATGTAGTTCCTGCCCCACCATGGCCCACAATGGCCACATTGCGGATTCTGTCTCCGGTATACTCTTTCATACTTATTCCCCCTTGTTTACAAACATTATTGAGATATATTTTCTGCAAAAATTTTATATTTCCTTTAATTGACAGTAAATTTGGAAAATTATTTATTTTTAGTACCAAAACTGTTGCATAAGTAACAAAAAAACGGTACAGCTTGTAACTGTACCGTTAAAAAAATTTTTATTTACCTAAATTCTACTTTTAAATGCTGGCGTTCTACCATGCGCTGGAATTTATACTTAGGATGCCCTACCATTAAAGTACCGCAAATTTTAAACTTGGGCGGCACGCCTACCAAATCCAAAAAGAGGCTGGTAACCTGCTATGCCGCAGGTTTGGATAAACCCGGCAATGGTTGTGCCAAGCCCGATTGTAGGCGCAAAAAGTTCTGCATAAGCCCATGCCTGCTCGGCATTGCTTACGCCGGTTCTGTTAAGGCGTTTTGCCGTTGCAAAAATAAGCATCGGCGCATTGCGGGCAATGATATCCTGTCCGCGGTCATTATACGCACGCAAAACGGTTGTAAAATAACGTTTGTCGCTGCTGCCTGCGTCAATCTCCTGCTGCATCCATTCTGCCGTGGCATCAGCAATCTTTTTAATGGTTTCCTTATCGCGGATAACGATATAATACATACCCTGCGAATTACCGGCAGTAGGCGCATAGCGGCATACATCAAGCAGCTTTACAATTTCTTCCTCAGAAGGAGGTTCCGGTTTAAACAGGCGCACACTGCGGCGCATACGCAAAAAATTATATGCAGTTTCACTGTCCAGAACCGGCATCGGCAAAGGTTTCTGCTTTGCCAGCGGCGCATATTTGTTATCAAGCGCGCCCATAGGGCAAATGGCAACGCAGTGCCCGCAGCTCATGCAGCCACGGTCAAAATCACATTTCGGCCCATCTTCCCCCATAGATAAAATGCAGGACGGGCAGGCCTGTACGCAAAGCCCGCACTTAACACATTTTTCGGTATCAACTTTCAACAAATCCATGCCGTCACCTCAGTCTTTAAAATATATAAATTCCAAACCGCCAAAATCGGTTAAAAAATCTGCATCTTTATATGCCTTGCCGCACAGTTCCTTATCTTTTGCCTTAGCACCGGCGGCATTGGCTATGCCAAGATATGCACATGCTGCCTGCGCGTCAAACTTAGCGGCATTTTCCAAAAGCGCTGCCTTTTCACTGTCGGCAAAAGAACCTTTATTAGGATAAACATCCGTTGCCGCAATGATGAATACAAGCTGGCCGTTCTTTTTGGCTATAATATGCGGAAACATCTGCATATTAGGATGCATCATTTCTATTTCGTAAGCATTGGCCTCAAGATAACGGCTCAAAATCTGCAAACCAAATTCATGAATTTCTTCTTTTGTCATTAACTGCGGCATCGTCATACTCCTTAAAAGAATTATAAACTTATTATACCATGCCCGGCCAAGTACCGCCATAGTTTCCGACTCATCAGTCACTAAAAATCAGACAAAATATATTTTTATTTCTGCCTGCAAATACAGTCAAGCAGTAAAAATATGTAAAATTCTATACAAAAAACAGCATACGCTTTATCATATCCTATAAATTAAAATATTGCAAGCCTGACGCACAAAAAATCCGACATTTTAAGCTGGATTTTAAATTAAACATGCGCAATATTTGTATAATACGAAATTTTTCGTTAATAGTATATAAATCAGCAGCGTTTAAAATAAGAAGCAGGCTGCTTTTACTGATAACAAGAGCTTCAGGCATTATATTTTGCACTGCTTATATTACCAGCCAACAGTTAATAAATTTTACAAATCACTAAAATAACGCTATACTAAAAGCAGAACAGTTTTAAGGAGGCAGCCATGTTAAGTTATAATTTTTACCAATACAGCGTAAGCATAACTCCGTTAATGTTTGATGACGGGCACGGCGATTACAACCGCAGCTACGAGCGTGATTATGACGATTTCGATTACGCCGATTACTCCACCGACCACCGTGACAATAATTACCGCAATTTTGAAAAGAAACGCCGCAAAAGCGAAAAAGAAATTATTAAAGATATTTTAAACAGGTGGGATTAATACCTTTACCGCTATAATAAACGTAAAAGCGGGGTGAATTTATGATTAACGAAACTTTAAAAAATTACAGCAAAGAACAATTAATAGAACTGATTGAAGGATACTGCAAAAACTGGCTTGCCATGGACGGCGTATGGTTTCAATCCGTAGAGCGCAAGTACGGCATGGATGAAGCCATGGAACATGACTGTGCCATTTGGGAAAAATTTACCGTAATCGAAGCCAAACGCATAAAAACTTTTTTGAACCTGCCGGAACATCCGGCATAGAAGGCCTTAAGCAGGCCTTAAAATTGCGGCTTTACGCCAATATTAACCGGGATGAGATTATTACCGAAGGCAATACATTAATATACCGCACTACGGAATGCCGCGTACAGCACGCACGCAGCAGCAAAAACATGCCGCTGCACCCTGCAAAGCTGTTGGCATTATTGAATACAGCGGTTTTGCCAAAACTATCGACAGCCGCTTTACCTGCGAATGTTTAAGCTGTTACCCCGATATTACCGACAATACCTGCCACTGCGCATGGAAGTTTACTCTGAAGGATTAGTTTCAGGCGTTTTCTCAGCGCCGTTTTCCGTAAATTTATATTCAGTTTTTTCTGTAAGCGTTGTAACTGTGCCGCCCGTTTTCCACGGTGCGGCTTCTTTTATTGTTCCGGCAGTTACAAGCCCGTTTTCATCAAAATAAACGCAGGTATCTTTTTTAAACTCCACAAAACCGGCGTTGCTGTTATCCGCCATGTTTTGCTGCCAAAAAGCCGGCCTAAGCTGGGTATCCTCATTCAGTGTCCCCATCTTCACTGCGCCATTATCGTAAAATTCCAAAATTGAACTATCCGCAAAGTTACAAACCCATACTGCCCTTCACCAAGGCTGACAGTTGCCCGCGAAGCTATTGTTCCGCTTAAAACCGTGCCCTGCTTGCTAAAAGTAACGGCGGTGTCATCCTTATAACGCACATGCCCGTAGCTTGGCAAAGCAATATTGTAAACGCTGCCCGGCCAGTACCGGTGATGACGCGGAAACCACGCCCCGCCGGTATAAGCGGAAACAAAATAATTATCGTTAATTATGCGCTGCCAGCCCTGCGGGCGAAGGTAAGTATCATCAGCAAGCGTTCCGCTGATTACTTCACCGATGTCATTTAAACGCACAGCGGTTTTCTTTTTAAACTTAATCGTTTCGCCTACACTCCACCCCTGCGGATGAAGTTCAGTATTTTTATCAAGCATGCGGCTGCTGTCTGCAAAACACAAATTACCGATACCGAAGCATAACAGCGCTGTAAATATAACGGCTTTTTTCAGCATGGTTATCACCTCTTATTTCTATTTTACAATTTACATTAATATCAGATTGTGAAAATATTATAAAAAATAAACTCAATAATATGCAAAAGAGCGCCTGTTTTATATTTTCAGGCGCTCACAATATTTTTAAAACAAATCTATCTGGTCATTTTCCGGCAGGTCTTTTAATGTGCCGTATTCAGCCAGTTTTTCTATTACCGATTTTGATACTTTGGAACGTACACGCAAATCTTCCTGCGAAATAAAGGGTACGCCGCTGCTGCGCGCTTCGTCAATGCTGAGCGCTGCGCTTATGCCAATGCCGCTGAGTGCTGCCAGCGGTATGCGCACGCCTTTTTCCGTTGGCAAAAAGCGTGTCGGATGCGATTTATACAAATCTATCGGTTCAAATTCCAGGCCGCGTTCCATCATTTCCACCGCAAGCTCCAAATAAGTTACGGTATCTTTATCCCTGTTGTTTGCCTTGCCGCCCTGTGCATATACATCTTTAATAAATTTCTTCATATATTCTTTGCCCTTGGCGATATAGGCCGCATCAAATTCCGGCGCACGCACGCTGAAATAAGCTGCATAAAACGCTTTTGGGTAATGCACTTTGCAGTAAGCAATGCGGTAAGCCATTAAAACGTAGGCTATAGCATGTGCTTTAGGGAACAAATACTTAACAGTCTGGCAGGAATTAATAAACCATTCCGGAACTTTGGCTGCCTTCATTGCATCCAGCATTTTAGGCTCCAACCCATTTTTAGCAGCTTTGCCCTTACGCACATATTCCATAGTTTTAAACGCAAGGCTAGGTTCTACGCCCATGGCAATAAGGTTTGTCATAACATCGTCGCGCGTTGCGATTGTATCTTCAGGCGGTTTGCCTTCTTTAATCAAGTCCTGCGCATTGTTAAGCCACACGTCAGTACCATGCGAATAACCGGAAACCCTGACTATCTGCCCGAAGTTTTTCGGCTGTACATCCTCTACCATCTGGCGTACAAAACGTGTGCCAAACTCCGGTATACCGTAAGTGCCAACAGAACTATTAATCTGTTCCGGCGTTACGCCGAGCGCTTCCGTATTACGGAAAATAGACATTGTAGCCTCGTCGCCGATAGGAATTTTAGTCGGCTTAATATGCGTAAATTCTTCCAGCAGCTTAATAACCGTAGGGTCATCATGGCCGAGTATATCGAGTTTAACCAGCCTGTCGTTAATGGAATGATAATCGAAGTGAGTGGTAACGGTCGTGCTGTCGCGTTCGTCCGCCGGATGGTTCATCGGCGTAATATAGTGAATATCCATATTGCGCGGCACAACCATAATGCCGCCCGGGTGCTGGCCGGTTGTACGTTTCAGCCCGGCAATGCCTTCTACCAGCCCAGCCATATAAGCCGGATGCTTGGTTAAGCCTTTTTCCTCGTAATATTTACGCACATAGCCGAAGGCTGTTTTGCTTGCCACTGTCGATATCGTACCGGCACGGCAAACATTATCTCGTCCGAACAATTCTTCGGTGTATTTATGCGCCACCGGCTGATATTCGCCGGAGAAGTTAAGGTCGATATCAGGTACTTTATCGCCGTGGAAGCCTAAGAATACCGCAAACGGAATGTTATGCCCATCGCGCCACATAGGTGTACCGCAATGCGGACAGTTTTTCTCCGGCAGGTCAAAACCGGAAGCATATTCGTTATTGGTAAAGAATTCGCTGTAACGGCATTCAGGACAGCGGTAGTGCGGTGCCAGCGGATTAACTTCCGTAATGTCAATCAGCGTTGCAACAAGCGACGAACCAACAGAACCCCTGGAACCTACCAGGTAGCCGTCATCAAGCGATTTGCGCACCAGCTTATGCGCAATGTAATACAAAATAGCAAAACCGTTGTTAATAATAGAATCAAGTTCGGTTTTAATACGCTCGGCAACAATTTCCGGCAATTCATCACCGTACCATTCATGCGCTTTATCGTAAACCATTTTCGGCAGCGCTTCTACCGCGCCCGGTATGGACGGCGAATAAAGCTGGTCACGGTCCGGCACGGGTTTTATTTTATCAACCATATCCGCAACTTTGTTGGGATTGGTTACACAAACTTCATAAGCAATATCTTTTCCGAGGTATTCAAACTCCGCCAGCATTTCTTCCGTAGTACGGTAATACAGCGGCGGCTGTTCATCTGCATCCTTATAATTCTGTACGCCCTGTAAAATTGTGCGGTATTTGCTGTCCTCCGGGTTTAAAAAGTGCACGTCACAGGTGGCAACTGTCATTTTGCCGATTTTTTTGCCCAATTCATAAATTTTACGGTTATAATTTTTTAAATCTTCAACCGTACATTTATTTTCGCGCACCATATACATATTATTGCCCAAAGGCTGAATTTCCAGATAATCATAAAATGCAGCTATTTTAAGCAGTTCTTCTTCGCTTTTTCCCGCCCTGACAGCACGGTAAAGTTCACCGGCTTCGCATGCCGAACCTAAAATAAGCCCGTCCCTGTATTCTTCTATAACTGCACGCGGCAGCGAAGGACGGGAAGGACGCGAATTATAATATTTTAAATGGCTTAAAGTAACAAGCTTATATAAATTTCTTAAACCGGTTTCATTCTTGGCCAGTATTATAATATGGTCAAGCTGTGTTTTGGTGCCTTTCTTTTTCTTAATGCTGTCAGTAGGTTCAATATCAACACCTTCAACACCGCTGTCGCTGATTAAATAACCTTCCATGCCAAAAATCAGTTTCAAATCGCTGCCTTCGGCAGCATCATAGCAGAACGGAAACGCCTGCACAACACCGTGGTCGGTAATGGCAAGAGCTTTATGCCCCCATTTAATTGCTTTTTTAACCAAATCTTCCATCGGCGTCAGGGCATCCATTTTGCTCATTTTGGTATGGCAGTGCAGTTCTACCCTTTTCACTTCGGCATTATCCATACGTTCTTCTTTTTCAATCAGCATAATGCCTTTAGGCTCGATAGTCATCTCGTCAAAAGCATAACGGTCACGCCTTGCATCGCCCATAATGCGCAGATACACGCCCGGCTTGATTAAACTTTTAAACTTATGGCATTCTTCCAGCGTTTGAAAATACATATTGATGAAAATGCCGTTTGTATCGTCGCTCAAATTAAAGCTGAGCTTAACGCGTTTGGTGCGCAGTTCACGCTCGTTAAAAGAAGTAAGAACACCGTCTTTGTCAAAGCATTTTACAAACTGGCCTTCCACAACAACATTATTTTCTTCTTCTGTTATATCGTCAAGCGGACGGGGTTCACCCCTGAAATTCTTGCCCCAGATAACACTATTGCCGTTTTTGCCTTTGCCGCCGTTTCCGTACAGCAATTCATACGCGCGTGCAAAATCGGCATCTGCTTCACTGCCGCAGCTGCCGTTTTCTTCAGTGGTAACTTTCCAAATCGTTTTGCGGCGGTTCTTCCGGCAAGGGTATTTCTTCTGGTATAGGCTGCCCGCTGCAATTTGTAACAACATACTCCGTTTCTTCAGGCGGCTCCGGCGGCAGCGGAATTTCTTCCGTTTCGGCTTTAATATTAGCCTCCGCATTGCAGCAGGAAAGTTCTACCTTATGCAAAGAAAAAGCAGCGGCCAGTTTATCTGCCACTGCTAAAGCAAGCCTTTCTTCTACCGGAGCAGCAGCCTTATACTCAATTACCCATTCGGACTGTTCAACATCAACAAAAATCTTTTTGCGGACGTATCAGCCTGGTATGCAAAAGGTCTGACTCCGAAAAGGACAATCCGGCTAAAAATTCAAAAAACTTAGCTGTATCGGGAACAATGCAATATTTAGCCTTCATTACCTTTACCTTTCATAAAACAACTTAACTTAACTTAAATTTTCTACAGTAATAATTCCGGAAATTCTCTGCAACCCGCGGGCAAAACCTTCTTTATCGGTTTCCCTGCCAATTTTTAAATAAAGCTCCAGAATTACCTCATTTTTTTGAGAATTATTTTTTACGTTCATTGTTTTTACTTTTATATCGTTTTCGGACAAATACGAAGTAATATTTGTTATAATGCCCGGCTCATTGTTGGCAACAATGCGGATATAACGGCGCGAATTGCGGTTGGAACTGGCAAAACGCTTTTCCCAGCTGCGGAACGAAACCAACGTGATAAGCATAATAGCCGTGGCAACAATGCTTATTACATACATTCCGGCACCTGCTGCCAGCCCTATAGCAGAAACCATCCACAGGCTTGCCGCCGTGGTAAGCCCGCGCACGGTAACGCCTTCATGCATAATCGTGCCGGCGCCCAAAAAGCCGATGCCGCTTACTACCTGCGCCGCAATACGTGCAGAGTCCCTGTTATTGGCATTGCTTATGCCGCTCACGTAAGTATCGTCAAAACCATACATGGAAACCAGCATTATAAGTGCCGAACCGGTACAGACAAGTATATGGGTTCTGAACCCGGCAGGGCGGTCGCCGCTGCCGCGTTCTATACCTACAGCGCCTCCTAATACGGTTGCTAAAAGCAGCCGCAGGATCATATCCCAGTTATGGGGACTCAGCAAAAACTGATCCATAGAGACACCTCCAAAAATTTATTATTTAGCCATCAATCCTGCCAGAATATTTTTAATTTCTTCAACATAGTTGCCTTCAAGCGGCAGATATTTAATTTCGCCGTTTCTGCGGATTTTAACTTCCAGCTGGCCGCTGCTTAAAGTTTTCGGGCCAACAACAACTCTCAGCGGATAACCGATTAAATCTGCATCTTTAAATTTTACGCCCGGGCGTTCATTGCGGTCATCGATAACAACTTCCACGCCTGCGCGTTTAAGCTGCTGATAAATTTCTTCTGCCTTATCCCACGATTCCTTATCTTTAGCGTTCATGGGCACAACCAAAACTTCATACGGAGCAATGGCAACAGGCCAGATAATGCCGTTTTCGTCATGATTCTGCTCGATAGCTGCTGCCATGGTGCGGCTTACGCCGATACCGTAGCAGCCCATTACCATCGGGCGTTCCTTTCCTTCTTCATCAAGGAAGGTTGCATGCAGTGCATCGCTGTATTTGGTATAAAGTTTAAATACCTGGCCAACTTCAATGCCGCGTGCCTTAACAACAGGAGCGCCGCAGTGCGGGCACGGGTCGCCTTCCTGAATCATGCGGATATCGGCAACATAAGTAACATTAAAATCGCGTTTAGGCTCAACATTTACAAAGTGATAGCCTTCTTCGTTCGCACCGCAGCAAATATTATGCATATTCATAACGGTGCTGTCAACTACAACGGTAGCTTTTTTCAAATCAATGCCGACAGGGCCCATGTAACCGCCGATGGTTCCTGCTGCCGCAAGCTGTTCTTCGGAAGCCATTTCCAGGCTGTCTTCCAGTACGCCGCAGGTATTAACAATTTTAATTTCGTTAACCTCGTGGTCGCCGCGTACAAAGCAAAGAATTAAACCCTTGTTGCTGTTATAAGCTACTGCCTTAACGGAATGGTCAACCGGCAGTTTCAGATATGCGCACACATCGGCAATGGTTTTGCAGTCCGGAGTTACAACCTTTTTCTTTTTCCTTAACTTCTTCATCAGCTGCTTCAATCGGTTTCAGTTCGGCTTTTTCAACATTGGCCGCATAATCGCATTTGCTGCAGAAAACAATTTCATTTTCGCCGCTGCCTGCAATTACGGTAAATTCATGCGAACCGCTGCCGCCGATAGCGCCGGAATCAGCTTCAACCGGGCGGAAGTTTAAACCGCAGCGCGTAAACACATTGTTGTACGCATCATACATTTTTTTATAGGAAACCTCAAGGCCTGCTTCATCCTTATCGAAAGAATAAGCGTCCTTCATGATAAATTCGCGTCCGCGCAAAAGTCCGAAACGCGGTCTTTTTTCGTCGCGGTATTTATTTTGAATCTGGTAAACATTCAGCGGAAGCTGACGGTAAGAGCGCACATCCTGGCGGATAAGCGTTGTTACCATTTCTTCGTGCGTCGGGCCAAGGCAGAACGGTCTTTCATGTCTGTCCATCAGTTTGAACATTTCCTGGCCGTATACATCCCAGCGGCCGCTCTCCTGCCAGATTTCCGCAGGCTGAACAATAGGCATCAAAAGTTCCTGTGCGCCTGCATCGTCCATTTCCTCGCGGACGATATTTTCTATTTTTTTCAATACGCGCCATGCCAGCGGCAAATAGCTGTAAACACCTCCGGCAGCTTTACGGATAAAACCTGCGCGTAGCATCAGCTGATGGCTGACAACCTCCGCTTCAGCAGGAACTTCCCTTAAAGTAGGAGCGTACATTTGCGATACTCTCATTATTTATTCTTCCTTTCCATCAAAATTTTATCTATTTCTTTAAATAATTCATCAACTATTTCTTCTTCTTTAACTTTGCGGAGAATTTCCCCTTTGCGGAACAGCAGCCCTTCGCCTATGCCGCCTGCAATGCCGACATCGGCTTCACGCGCTTCGCCGGGACCGTTTACAACGCAGCCCATAACGGCAACAGTTATAGGTTCGGTAATGCCGTCCAGCTTTTTCTCCACAGTAAGTGCCAGCTTTTCAAGGTTAATTCTCGTTCTGCCGCAGGTTGGGCACGAAATAAGCGTCGGCCCATATTCACGCAGCCCCAGCGCTTTTAAAATGGCAAAGCCGGTTTTAACTTCCTGCACCGGGTCGCCGGTAAGTGATACCCTTATGGTATCGCCAATACCTTCCGCAAGCAGCGTGCCAATGCCTACTGCCGATTTTATAATGCCGGAATTAATTGTACCGGCTTCGGTAATACCTACATGCAGCGGATAATCGCACTGCGAAGCAAGCAGGCGGTAAGCCGCTATCGTCAGCGGCACATCATGCGCTTTAAGCGAAATTTTAATGTTGCGGTAATCCATACTTTCCAAAATACGGATATGGCGCCAGGCAGCCTCTACCAGTGCTTCCGGCGTCGGGTGCCCATATTTTTCCAGCAAATCTTTCGGCAGTGAACCGGCGTTGACGCCTATACGGATAGGTATGTTTAACGGCTTCACCGCTTCAACAACGGCGCGCACCTTATCTTCACCGCCGATATTGCCGGGGTTAAGGCGCAAGCCGCTTACTCCTGCATCAACAGCCGCCAAAGCCAGTTTATAATCAAAATGAATATCGGCAATTACCGGTATCGGGCTTTTTTTAACAATTTCCTTCAAGCCTTCTGCAGCTGCCATATCTGGTACGGCACAGCGCACAATATCACAGCCGGCTTCGGCAAGGCGGTTAATTTGTGCCAGTGTCGTCGCAGCGTCGTCAGTATGCGTATTAGTCATCGACTGCACCGCAACAGGCGCACCGCCGCCTATTTTTACATTGCCCAACTGAATTTGCCTTGTTTTCCTGCGTTCCATCAGGCCACCTCTTTATCTGGATATATCACTGAAAACAGCCCACACGGTTAAAGTTAAAATAAGCCCGACGCCAATGCTCTGAATCATTGTCGCAGCTTTTTCTCCCAATGGTTTACCGCGCAGTGCTTCTAAAATCAACAGCACAAAATGCCCGCCGTCCAGCGCCGGCAGCGGCAGTAAATTAATAATGCCAAGGTTAATGCTTAAAAGAGCCGTAAGGTTTAAAAGCGGCATCCAGCCGTTTTCTGCGGCTTCACCGGCAATTTTTGCTATGCCGATAGGGCCTGTTACGTCTGCCGGAGCAGCACCGGTAACAATTTTATACAAACCGTCCAGCATCATCAAAGTAATATATTCGGTATACTTAAAGCCCATTTTAAGCGATTCGAAAATGCTGAAATTTTTATGCTCAATCTGCGGCGAAATACCAACCAAAGGCTTGCCGTAATCTTTATCATATTCCGGTTTTAAGGTATAATCCCTAGTTACGCCGTTGCGTTCGGCGCTTAATACTACTTCTTTTTCGCCGTAGCTGTTTATTTCAAGCACCATGTCATTCCACGTTGCAACCTGTTTTCCGCCTACCGCAACAATACGGTCGCCGGGCTGCAAACCGGCTTCAACAGCTGCTTTGCCGGGCATTACCCCGCCAAGCACCGGCTTATCAATCGGCAAATCAAGCCCGTTAACGGCAAAAATACCGGTAAACAGAACCACTGGCAAAATAAAATTCATTAAAACGCCCGCCAGAATAACAAGCATTCTTGAAGGAATTGGTTTTGATTTAAAAGCACCTTCATCGGCAGGTTCATCCGGTTCCATACCGGCAATTTTATTATAACCGCCTAACGGAATGATTCTTAAACTGTACAGCGTTTCTCCGTATTTTTTCTGAATAATGTTCGGGCCAAAGCCTATTGCAAACTCATCAACCCGCATCCCCGTCATTTTAGCAGTAATAAAATGCCCAAATTCGTGTACCGTTACAAGTACGCCAAAAACAAACAGGGCAGCTAATATCGTTATCACAAAAATCCTCCTGTATTTTTTACAAGTTACTCAAAAAATCCTTTGCGGCACATCTTGCAGAAGCATCTGCGTTTTCAATATCTTCCAGCACCGGCTGCAAAATATTCTGATGTCTGCCGACAACATGTTCTATGGTTTTAACTATGTCCATGTATTTAATTTTTCCGTCTAAAAATGCGTAAACGGCTTCTTCGTTGGCTGCATTAAAAGCACACGGCAGCGTTCCGCCCTGCCGTCCGCATTCAACGGCAATTTTAAGGGCAGGAAATGCTTCGGTATCAGGAGCGAGGAATGTAAGCGTTCCCGCTTTTACAAAATCAAGCTGCCCAAAAGTATTATCATAACGCTCAGGATATGAAAAAGCATACTGTATTGGCAGACGCATATCCGGCAGCCCCATCTGCGCAATCACGGAACCATCAGTAAATTCCACCATGGAATGAACTATGCTTTGCGGATGCACAACAACATCTATTTTATCATAAGGCATGTCAAACAGCCAGTGCGCTTCTATAACTTCAAGGCCTTTATTGGCAAGCGTTGAAGAATCAACCGTTATTTTTCTGCCCATGCTCCAGTTAGGATGCTTTAAGCATTGCTCCAGAGTAACATCTGCAAGTTCTGCCTTTGTTTTTCCCAAAAACGGCCCGCCGCTGGCAGTAATAATAAGGCGTTTAACCTCATTTTTTCTGCCGCCCTGCAGCGACTGGAAAATAGCGCTGTGTTCGCTGTCTACCGGAGTAAGCGAAACATTATGCTGTTTTACCGCTGCCATAACGATACTGCCGGCAGCAACAAGCGTTTCTTTATTGGCAAGCGCTATGTCCTTGCCATGCTTAATTGCCTCCAGCGTCGGCAAAAGCCCGGCATAGCCTACCATTGAAGCCAGCACTGTATCAATTCCGTCATAGGTTACGGCTTCCAAAAGCCCTTCCCTGCCTGCCAGAATTTTAGTTTTGCCGGTATAGCGTTCTTTTAAGCGCTGCGCAGCTTTTTCATCAGTTAAAACGGCCATATCAGGAGCAAATTTTTCAATCTGTTCCTCCAGCAGTTTATCGTTTACATGTGCAGCCAAAACCTTTATCTGCAGTTTATCCGGGTTGGCAGCAGCAACTTCCAATGTTTGTTTGCCAATGGAACCTGTACTGCCAAGAACGGCTATCTTCTTCATTTTCATGCCTCCAAAAGCTTACATAAACAAGGTGTTAAGCATTACGCTGAACAGAAAAACACAATATCCGACCGGCATTGCAAACAGAAGGCTGTCGCAGCGGTCAAGCACGCCGCCATGCCCCGGAAAGATTTTGCCGGAATCTTTAACACCGAAAGAACGTTTCAAAACGGATTCCACCAAATCGCCAAGCGGCGCAACAATTGCCACGCCAAAGCCCAAAAGCACGGAAAGCATTAAAGAGCCCTGGAATACGCCAGCGGTATTAAGATAATGCAGGCTGCCCATAATAACAAGCACGCAGCCTATAAAACCGGCCACCGCACCTTCCACAGACTTATTGGGGCTTATGGACGGGCAAAGCTTGTGTTTGCCGAAGGCAGAACCGGCAAAATAGGCAAAAGTATCGCTTGCCCATGTTCCAAGCATAATAACCCAGAACAGTATTTCGCCGCGGTCAATAGGCAGCCCCCACAGGCTCACCTGTAAATCTGCCGAGGTAAAATACATGGCGTCACGCAGCAAAATAAAATGTGCAAAGCCAAAGCCGATATACACTACTGCCATAACCGAAAGCGCAGTATTAAAAGCCCATTTGCCGTCGTTATGATGGCGCGCCATGCCTTCAAGCAGCACCAAAATGCAGCCCAGCATTAAAAATGCCGGAAGCAGAATAAAAGAATAAATGCTTATCACGCGGAATACCGATGCCGTATAAATAAGGCAGATGGCAGTTATACCGGTAGAAAGCCAGTAAATGTCATTCCCGTTTGCACGCGCCATATTCCTGAGCTCAAACAGGCCTACCGTTGCCAGCGCAAAAACCGCAGCATCAAATAAATATCCGCCCTGATGAATTAAAAATATAACTACCGGCAAAGCAACTACGCCGGTTATAATTTTTTTAACATTGCCACACCGCCACTTATTTAGTAATTAAACCGCCATAACGGCGCTCACGCCCGCCATACGCCTTCACTGCCTCCAAAAACATTTCCGGCGTAAACGCAGGCCAGTATACTTCCGTAGTCCAAATTTCCGCATAGGCAATCTGCCACAGCATAAAATTGCTTATACGCAAATCGCCGCCCGGGCGGATTAACAAATCCGGTGCAGGCAGCCCTCTGGTATATAAATAATCTTCGAATTTCTGTGAATCTATATCTTCAACCCGCAGCAAACCGTCCTGCACATCGCTGACAATATTTTGAACAGCATGCAGAATTTCAGCCTGTCCGCCGTAGTTTATAGCCAAATTTAAAACAATGCCGGTATTATCCGCAGTAACTTTTTCGGCATATTCCATTTTTTTCTTTACAGTTTCCGGCAGTCCTTCACGGCTGCCCATAAAACGCACTTTAACGTTGTTTTTATGGAACTCCTCAATTTCGCTGGTTAAATAACGGCTTAAAAGCTCCATAATAAAGTTAACTTCCGTTACGGGGCGTTTCCAGTTTTCTGTAGAAAACGCATAAGCGCTGATAATTTTAACGCCTATCTTATCGGCAGTTTTAACTATATTTTTTAAAGTTTCCGCCCCCGCCTGATGCCCGAAAGTGCGCGGCTTGCCCTGCGCTTTGGCCCAGCGTCCGTTGCCGTCCATAATGATGGCAATATGCTGCGGTACTTTTTCCAAATCTATTCCACTAACGTCAACATTCAAATCGTTATTGCCGGTTTTAAATTTAAATAATGTATTAAACACGATATCACCTTTCCGTTAAAGGCAATAAAACTGAGGCACCTCCCCTAAAAAGAGGAGGCCACTTCAGTTTTATGCAATAAATCAGGGTTGTTTAATTGCACCAACCGGGCAAACGCCTGCACAAGCGCCGCATTCAACGCATTCTTCGCCGATTTCGTATTTGCCATCGACTTCTTTAATTGCGCCAACCGGGCAGGTTGCAGCGCAAGAGCCGCAGCCTACACATTCTTCTTTATTAATTTTGAGTGCCATTATGTACGCCTCCTTTCCTATACCTTCTCACCACAGTGATTTCTGCTTTATTGTTATCCAGCTTGCGCTGTCTAACCACATATTCGCAAGGGCAGCCCTCCTGCGGCCTGTCCTTAAATTTTGGCGGTTCTGTTACAACAATGCTGCACTCGTATCCCGCTTCGCGCAGAATTTTAACCGCCGCCTCAGCTTCAAAAGCAAGCACATTCGGAAATTCCATCAAATTTCCATAACTTCCTTTTCTTTATGTTCCATAACGGTATCAACTTCTTTAATAAATTTATCCGTCATTTTCTGAATGTCATCATTAGCTTTTTTAGCTTCGTCTTCCGTAATTTCCTTGGCTTTTTCAGCTTTCTTTACGGAGTCGTTTGCTTCACGGCGCAGGTTTCTGATGCTTACGCGTGCGTCTTCTGCTTTTTTGTGTACGGTTTTAACCAGTTCCTTACGTCTTTCTTCCGTAAGCTGAGGAAGATTAAGACGGATAACGCTGCCGTCGCTGTTCGGGTTCAAGCCCAAATCGGATTTCATAATGGCGCGTTCAATATCCTTCAAAAGATTTTTCTCCCAGGGCTGAATAACAATCATGCGCGGTTCCGGCACGGTTACGCTGGCAACCTGGTTTACAGGCGTCGGGGTGCCGTAATATTCAACCATCACCTTATCAAGCAGCGAAACGCTGGCACGGCCGGCGCGCACCGAAGCAAGGTCAACGCGCAGCACTTCAATAGTTTTCTGCATTTTGGTCTGTGCCGTTGATAAAATTTCCTTTATTTCTGCCATTTTAATTTCCTCCCACCAAAGTACCAATCTTCTGGCCCAAAGCAGCTTTTAAAATGTTGCCGGGCTTATCAATGTTAAATACAACAATAGGTATCTTGTTGTCCATGCACAGGCTGATTGCCGTGGAATCCATAACACTCAGCTTACGCTGGATTACTTCGATATAATCAAGTTCTTCAAACATTTTGGCGTCCGGATTTTTAGCCGGGTCGCTGTCATATACGCCGTCCACGCCTTTTTTAGCCATCAAAATTGCATCGGCTTCAATTTCCGCAGCACGCAGTGCAGCAGTTGTATCAGTGGAAAAATACGGATTGCCGGTGCCTGCCGCAAAAATAACAACCCTTGCTTTTTCCATATGGCGGATAGCCCTGCGCCTGATATAAGTTTCAGCAATCTGGCGCATTTCAATAGCGGTCTGCACACGTGTAGGCACGCCGCGGTTTTCCAGTGCATCCTGCAATGCCAGCGAGTTTATTACGGTTGCAAGCATCCCCATATAATCGGCAGTTGCCCTGTCCATACCTTTCGAGCTTCCGGACAGTCCGCGCCAAATATTGCCGCCGCCGTTTACAACCGCTACCTGCAAACCGCATTCCGTAACATCCTGAATTTGCTTTGCTATGGAATCAACAATTTCCGGGTCAATGCCAAAGCCCTTCTCACCTGCCAGGGCTTCGCCGCTTAATTTTAAAACTACTCGTTTAAACTTACTTTCTTCAGCCAAAACACACGCCCCCTATACTTCAAATTTACATACTTACACATCTTATTTTCTATTCTACAAATTGTCTGTTTTTCCTCTTTTTAACAGGCATAATTTATGATATCTTTGTAAAAAGGCAAAAAATAAAGAGAACACCAAAGTGTTCTCTTTATTAAAGAAGTTTTATTTTACAAAAGACATAACTTCTGCTGCAAAATCTTCCTGTTTCTTTTTCAATGCCTTCACCAAGCTGATAACGGGTGAAACGGCGGATAGCAATGTTTTCACCGATTTTAGCAATGGATTCGGTAATTAAATCGCTGATGGTTTTGTCCGGGTCTTTAACGAAGGGCTGTTCCAGCAGGCAAACTTCTTTGTAGTATTTTTCAATACGGCCAGTAACCATTTTTTCAATGATTTTTTCCGGTTTGCCTTCGTTGCGGGCCTGTTCGGAAAGAACCATTTTTTCATGTTCAAGTTCTGCTGCCGGAACTTCTTCACGGCGCAGGTAGCTCGGGTTAGCAGCAGCAATGTGCATTGCAATATCTTTTACGAGGGATTTGAAAGCATCGGTTTTGGCAACGAAGTCGGTTTCGCAGTTAACTTCAACCAGAACGCCGATGCGTCCGCCGCCGTGAATGTAGGATTCTACCAAACCTTCGGCAGCAATGCGGCCTGCTTTTTTAGCAGCGGCAGCAAGGCCTTTTTCACGTAAAAAGTCAATTGCTTTATCCATATCGCCTTCGGTTGCGGCAAGGGCTTTTTTGCAGTCCATCATGCCGGCACCGGTGCGTTCGCGTAATTCTTTTACTAATGCAGCGGTAATTTCAGCCATTTATTATTCCTCCTGAAATCTTAAAAATTATTCTGCGTCTTCAGCAGCTGCGGTTTCTTCAACAACTTCTGCAGCTTCTTCGGTCTGCATGCCCTGACGGCCTTCCAGAACAGCGTCAGCCATTTTAGCGGTAAGGAGTTTTACAGCGCGGATAGCGTCGTCGTTTGCCGGAATTACATGGTCGATAACGTCCGGGTCGCAGTTGGTGTCAACAGTTGCAACGATAGGAATGTTCAGTTTGCGAGCTTCCATAACTGCAATGTTTTCTTTGCGCGGGTCGATGATGAACAGAGCGCCCGGCAGTTTTTTCATATCTTTAATGCCGCCGAGATATTTGGTGAGTTTTTCCATTTCATGGCGCAGGCCGATAACTTCTTTTTTCGGCAGTATGTCAAAAGTGCCGTCAGCTTCCATAGCTTCCAGAGTACGCAGGCGTTTAATACGGCCCTGAATGGTTTTGAAGTTGGTCATCATGCCGCCCAGCCAACGTTCGTTTACATAGAACATGTTGCAGCGGAGAGCTTCTTCACGGATAGCTTCCTGAGCCTGTTTTTTGGTGCCTACGAACAAAATGCTTTCGCCGCTTGCAGCAACGTCACGCATGAAGTTATAAGCTTCTTCTACTTTTTTAACGGTTTTCTGCAGGTCGATAATGTAGATACCGTTTCTTTCAGTGAAGATGTACGGAGCCATTTTAGGGTTCCAGCGGCGGGTCTGATGACCGAAATGTACGCCGGCTTCGAGTAATTGTTTCATAGAGATAATTGCCATTTTTCTTTCCTCCTGTTTTTTCCTCCGCCTGCATCAGCTCTGCCCTAACCTTGCGGACAGCGGGCAAATCCGCAGACGTGTGTATTTTTACACGCGTAATATTATATCACAAGCTGTTTAAAGCAGGCAAGCCTAAATTGTAAAATTTTTACAAAAAATTGCCTGCTGCCAAAGCAAGATACTCTTTCAGCGCCATTGCCGTCAAATCAAGCGCATAAGCCTGCGGCACAAAGCTGAACGGTGAAATTACAATTTTGCCTGAAGAAAGATAATCGCAGGGATATGCGGTTACTTCCATATCACTGTCTTTAACGGCAGCAAAATTCTGCATGGCGCGCGGCATATGCAGAGCCGATGTTACAACAATAATTCTTTTCCAGCCGTTTTCCTTAGAGGCAGCAATAATATTCTGCGCGTTCTGCCTGGTGTTAAGCGCTTTGGTATCGGTATAAACAATATTATCCTTTACGCCCATACTTAAAAGGACACGTTTGGCAATTTCCGCTTCGCCGCCGCTGTCTTTAAACACCTTCCCGCCGCTTACAATCAGCGGCACGCCAAGCATTCTCTGCAGGCGCATACCGGTTGCCAGCCTGTTCATGCCTGCCGCCGCAAGTGCACCTTCGCCTTCAACATCGGGCACGCCGCTTACGGCACCGCCGCCCAATACGGCAATTACATCCGCTTTTACGGCGGATTGCTGCGTATAGCTGCTTTCCAGCCCATGCGTTAAAAGCTGCGCCGTTGGCATTAAAGAAGCAAAATACAAAAGTAAAGTAATAAGCGCCGCAGCAAATTTTCCGGCTGCTTTGCGCTTAAACAGATAAAAGGTTAGTGCTGCCAGCAGAAGTACCATACAGCCCGGAGGCAGCAGCCATAATAAAATAAATTTTAAAATATACATCATTCACATTCATCCAGCATTGCTACATACAGCTGCCGGAAAAGTTCTTCCGTAAGATTAATTTTATTAAGAATGGTATAGCGTTCTTTGCGAACTTCTTTGGCAAACATCCACGCCTTTATAAACATGTCTTCCGTTATGCCAAGTTTTGCAGGGTTAACGCTGATATCATAGGCTTTTAAAAAGTCAAGCACCACATGATGGTCCCTGCCCTGCAATTTGCATGAAACAACACTGCCCATGCCTACCAGAATGCCGTGCGGAATATTATGGTCAAAAAGTTCATCCATCGCATGGCTGAACAGATGCTCCGAACCGCTGCAGGGACGTGAATTTCCTGCAAGCTGCATGGAAAGCCCGCTCAGCACCAAAGACTGCGCCAGCATTTTAATGCCCGGAATTGATGTAAGCGATTTTTCTTCCGAATATAAAAGCGAGTTGAACGCCGTTTCCGAAAGCATGTAGGCAAAATCGTTGGGGCGGTCATTATTTTCGTCGCAGCCGAGCTGCCAGTCATAAAGAGCAGTGTAGTTGCTGATAGTATCGCCCACGCCAGCTTTCAGCAAAAGGCGCGGCGCTTCAAAAATAATGTCCGTATCAATTAAAAGGCCGTCCGGAATTTTAGAAGTAAATGAGTGGCGGCGTCCGTTCTGCGCCAAAAGCACCGATACCGGCGAACATACACCGTCATTACTGAGAGCAGTAGGAATGGCAATATAGGCAACGTTGGCAACAAAGGCTGCATATTTTGCCGTATCAAGCGCCGTTCCGCCGCCGAGGCCTATAACAAGGCGTATATTATTCATGGCAACTTTTTTTGCCACTTCCACAGCAAAATCAAACGAACTTTCTTTAACCGTTACAATTTCATAGCCGCGCAGCTGGTTTAAAAGTATTTTTACTTTCCTGTCAAGCGTTTGCAGCAGGCCTTCCGTTGTTAAAATTAAAGTTTTGGCAAATACCAGCTTTGGCATATATAAATTAAGATTTTTATTAAGGTCGGTAACTGCATTTGCTTTAACCTGCATAAAAAGCGGCAATGAATAGTTACTCATAAATTCGTCCCTCCCTAAATACAACTAATTTTATTATACCATTTGTAAAAGCCTGAAAATATTTAATACATAAATTTTACACAAATTATACAAAAAGGGCAGCTATATTTATAACTGCCCTTCTTTTCAGCGAACATCTTCTAAAAGCTGCAAATATTTATCTTTTACAAGGTCCTGCTCAAAAATATTTTTCAGGTATTTAAGCTGTTTTTTGCTGGTTCGCGGCTGTTGTGCTGCCCAATACCCCAGCGTAAGCTGAATAAAAAGGCGGCTGCGCTGCCGGTATTTTTTGCTTTCTTTTGCTTCGCCATACGAAAACCAGCTCTGGTAAAGGCTGAGTTCGTCCTCCATGGCCTGCCGCGCTGCAGCGGCAATAAAATCGCGCCAGGAGCGCAAAAGCAAACGTACTGTTTTAATGCGCAGTTTTCCGTCAGCTTCCTTTAACATTTGTTTCAGCAAAACCAGCGAAAAATTCTGCACCGGCGCATATACTTCAAACGCTTTGGCAACGCCGTCCCACGCTGCGTACATCTGCATGTGCAGCATAACATACATTAAAATGCTGCGGGTTAAAGTAAAGCTGCGCTGTTTAAGCAAAAAGTAAAACAAGCCGTTTAAAAGCTGGTTTGCAGCATCATGCCAGCCTCGCCTTGCCGCCTGCGCCGCAAGGCATGCCCACCCGCGCAGAAACGGAAGCAGCAGTTCTTCCGTAACATTTTCGTTTCTGCACAAACGCAGGCTCAGCCAGCGCAGCATCGGCAAAATGTCTGTATAACGGCGGTCGGCCGCAATAAACATCAAGGCATTCAAAACACTGATAAAAGAGTCTGTGTTTTCCTTAATGTAATTATTTTTAGCGTAACGCACCGCCAGTTTGCTTACGGCAGCGGCAAAAATATCTTTATTATGCGTACGCGCCGCCATTACAGCGGCATAGCGCAGATTCTGCAAAAAAACATTTTCTGTTTGTGCATCCTCCGGAGCTATGTCCAGTGAACAAACAGATAATAAATTAAGTGCTTTCAGCGCGCTGCGGCAGTAATTCTGCTTTAACGCCAGGCAGGCCAGCAGCCCGAGCGTTTCCATTTTAAACTGCAAATCTCCGGCTGAAGATTCCTGAAATTTTAAAGCTGCCGCATCAAAAGCATCTTCGTCACCTTTACGCAGCGCGGTAATGCAATCTGTTTTTAAATTTTCCAATTCATTATCGGCTGCCATTTCAAAACTCCCGTTTACATAATATTGCTGGTGCCTTCATACACAATGCCGCTCACCGTATCAACAGTAACGGTTGTGCCGTCTTTCAGCGACTGCATAGCTCCGCACGCACCAACTATGGCCGGAACGCCGCAGCCCACGGCAATAATTGCGGCAGTGGAAGTAAGGCCGCCTTCTTCGGCGATAATAGCGCCTGCCGCGGCAGCGTATTTGCCTGCTTCATCAGGCAGAACGTCAACCACAAGTATATCCCCGGCTTTAAGTTTGCCGGTAAAATCTTCCGGTTTTGTGCATCTGCATACCACACCGGTAATTGATTGCAGGCCAATGCCAACGCCGCTGACAAGTTTTCTGCTCATGGCAACAACTTTAATAAGGTTTGTCGTGCCGGGCTTGCCAACAGGAACACCTGCCGTAACAATAACGTTGTCGCCGTCTTTAACGAGGCCGCATTTTTTAACGCAGCTTAAAGAGCTTTCTATCAATTCGTCGGTATTGTCAGACCACGGCCCCAATACCGGGCAAACGCCCCAGTAAAGCTGCATGGCCCGTACGGTCTGCGGATGGCGGGATACGCCTATTACACCTGCCGCCGGGCGGTATTTGGCAAGCATGCGTGCCGTAAATCCCGATTCTGTAATACTTACAATGGCGTCACTGCCCAGTTCCTGCGCAATCTGCACGGTTGCATGGCTGATGGCTTCCGTTGAATGGATGCGTTCACCAATGCCCTTGTTTTTAAAAATCTGGGCATAATCAAGCGCAGTTTCGGTCTGCTCGGCAATTTTGGCCATGGTGCGCACCGCTTCCAGCGGATATTTGCCGGACGCTGTCTCGCCGCTGAGCATAATATCGTCAGTACCGTCAAAAATTGCATTGGCAATATCGCTTGCTTCCGCACGGGTGGCACGGTAACTGGTAATCATGCTTTCAAGCATCTGTGTTGCGGTAATTACCGGCTTGCCTGCCTTGTTGCAGCTGCGGATGATATTTTTCTGTACCAGCGGCACAACTTCGGCAGGTATTTCCACGCCGAGGTCACCGCGGGCAACCATAACGCCGTCGGAAACGGCAATAATTTCTTCAATATTTTTTACGCCGGCATGGTTTTCAATTTTGGATATAATACCCATGGAAGAACCTACTTCTTCCAGCACGCGGCGTATGGCAAGCACGTCATCTGCTTTTTGCACAAACGAAGCCGCAACATAATCCATGCCGAGTTTTGCGGCAAAAGTAATGTCGCTGATATCCTGTTCTGATAAAAACGGCAGTTTCAGTTCAACACCCGGGCAGGCTACGCGTTTGCGCGAGCTTATTTCGCCGCCATGCACAACTTTGGTATAAATTTTGCCGCCCTGTACATCAACATCAGTTACTTCAAGCGCCAAAAGCCCGTCCGAAAGAAGAATTGCGTTGCCGGGCTGCAATTCTTCCGGCAAACCGGCGTAATTCACATAGGAAATTTCCTGCGTGCCTTCAATTTCTTCGGTTGTAAGCGTAAAACTGTCGCCCTCTTTTAAAATAACCTTGCCTTCTTTAAAAATACCAAGGCGCATCTCAGGCCCCTTGGTATCGGCAATTAAAGCTATTGGTTTTTCAACTTCGGCGGCAGCTTTGCGCACTAATTCCACGCGGCGCGCATGGTCTTCATGGCAGCCATGCGAAAAATTAAAACGTGCCAGGTCCATGCCGGAACGCATCATTTCTGCCAGTAAAGCAGCATCGTCCGTGCTTGGACCCATAGTGCAGATAATTTTGGTTTTTTTCATAATATTCCTCCGGCTTACGCGCGAAAACGGTTCTCGCAAAGCACCTCATAAGCATCTTCTGCTTCGGAGTAAGGGACGCTGATTTCATAAGCGCCCCCCTGTCCACCTTTTTTAGCTCCGGCTACATTCATCTGTATCAGAAAGCCATTGTTTGTAAGCAGTTCTTTAATTTCCTGCGCGTTCTCTTTGGTCTGCGCAATATAAACTACTTTCCACACAAATATTAAACCTCCGTTAAGCCTCTTTAAATGCTTTAATTTTGGCAATAAGTTTAGGCAGAATTTCCTTGGCGTCGCCGACAATGCCATACTGCGCTACTTTAAAGATAGGCGCATTGGCATCTTTATTAACGGCAATAATAACATCGGAAGAACTCATGCCTGCAAGATGCTGGATAGCACCGGAAATACCAAAAGCAAAATATACCTTCGGCGTTACGGTTTTACCGGACTGGCCAACCTGATGGGCATGGTCAATCCAGCCTTCATCAACAACTGCGCGGGAACCGCCTACGCTGCCGTTTTTCAAACAGCGCTGCAAGTTCTTCCAGCATTTTGAAATTGTCGCAGCAGCCAAGTCCGCGTCCGCCGGAGCATACAACCTCAGCATCTTCAATTTTAATGCTGCCTGCTTCGGTAATTTCTTCTTTGCGTACAAGGCTTACCTTGGATTCAACTTTATTTTTTACTTCATAGCTGATAACTTCACCGGTTCTGGAAGCATCCGCTTCTTTTGCTTTAAATACTTTAGGACGTACGGTACCCATCTGCGGGCGGTGTTCGTCGCAGACAATGGTTGCAAGAATATTGCCGCCCAGTGCCGGACGGGTCCATTCTACAAGGTCACCGGCAATATCAAGGCCTGTGCAGTCGGCGCAGAGGCCGGTTTTTAAGCGTGCTGCAATGCGCGGTGCAAGGTCACGGCCGTCAACAGTAGCGCCAAACATTACTGCGCTGGGTTTATATGCTTCTGCCAGTTCGCAGAAAGCATTTGTATAAAGGTCAGTATTATATTCAGCATATTCGGCGCCGGTTACGGTATAAACAACATCCGCACCTGCGGCAATAAGTTTCTGGGGAATATCGCCTGCTTCGGCAGCAACAAGCACTGCGCAGCAGCGCTGTCCGCATTTGGCAGCCAGCTCGGAAACTTCGCCCAAAAGTTCATAAGTTACGCCAACAGGCTCGCCTTTTTCAAGTTCAGCCATAACCCAAAGGTCTTTGCCTTCGCTGTTAGCTACTTCTTTTTTCTCAGCTTTTTCCATGCTGATTGCGCCAACCGGGCATTCGCCCACGCATGCGCCGCAGGAAATACAGGTATCCTGGTTAACGGATGCTTTACCGTCCTCCATGCTGAGCGCGCCTGCCGGGCAGGTTGCAACACAGGATTCGCAGCCAATGCATTGTTCTTTATCTATTTTAATTGCCATGTCATTTCACCTCAACGAGTAATAATATTTGCCTGTACAAGTTTTTCAATCAGCATGTCAACTGCTTTATCGGTATCTTCTTCATTAATGATTTCACTGTTAACCTCGGGAACAGGAGGAGTGAAAACTTTTTTAACTTTGGTAGGAGAACCGGAAAGACCAATCATTGTGGTATCAATGCCGAGTTCTGCTGCTGTTTTAACGGGAATAACAGCTTTTCTTGCTTTCATTTTGCCTTTAATGCTGGCAAAACGCGGCTCTTTTTCCGCTCTGGTAACGGTTACAAGGGCAGGCATTTCCACAGCAAGTGTCTGGCTGCTGCTTTCATTTTCACGGTCAACCAGAACTTTATTGCCGTCAACGCTTACTTTTAATGCGCCTGTTGCCTGCGGAAAACCAAGATGTTCAGCCATTTCCGGGCCAACCTGCGCGGTATCGCCGTCAACAGCCTGTTTGCCGCACAAAACAAGGTCTACATCGCCAAGGCTTTTTACAACACCGGCAAGCGCAAAGCTGGTTGCCAGGGTATCGCTGCCTGCCAGTGCGCGGTCACTAACCAGCACTGCTTCATCGGCACCCATGGAAATTGCTTCTTTTAAAATTTCTTCAGCCTGCGGGGGCCCCATGGATACTACCGTAACTTTAGCACCGTTGGCATCTTTTAAAATAAGGGCAGTTTCAAGTGCCTGACGGTCAAACGGATTCATGATATTCTGCACTCCGTCCCTGATAAGGGTGTTGGTTTCCGGATTGAGCTTTACTTCGGAAGTATCCGGAACCTGTTTAAGACATACTACAATATTCATAAGCGACCTCCCAGAATCTTTATAAACATAATTATATACATACCTATTTTACAGTTTTTAACGCCTGCTTGCAAGCATAAACATTATTTTAGTTAAACTCCTGCCTGTTTCTTTGTTATTGCAGGCAGTCCGGGCCGAGCAAAATTTTAATTTCTTTGAAAAATCCGTCGTTAGTGGCGTCAATCCAAAAACAGCGGTCGGTTTTAATTGTTTTGCCGGACGATAGCAAATGCAGGTAAAGCGGCGTGTTTCCGTGATAAGCTGCAAAAATGCGGCGCATTTCCTGCTGCACCTTGCCGGTTTCCTTATCGCGCGTAATTTTTAAATGGATTTCAGGCCCGGTTTCGTTAAGCTGGCGTACACCGGAAGCCTGCAAAGACACGCTGCGCTCGTCCACCTTTAAACGCCCTTCAACCGAAACCACATTTTCCTGATACAGCAGCGAGGAAAACTCGTGATACTGGCGGGTAAACACAACCACTTCTATCCTGCCGCTGAAATCTTCCAGCGTTAAAACAGCCATTGTATCGCCGCTTTTGGTTGTACGCAGGCGCACACCGCTTATTAACCCGGCAATGGAATAATATTTTCCGTCCATTTCTTCACCGGCTTCGGTTAATTTATATATCTGCGTGTATTTTTCAAGCGCGGCCGAATAACTGTCAAGCGGGTGGCCGGTAACATAAAAACCTACTATTTTTCTTTTCGTTTTCCAGCAATAATTTTTTGGGCATTTCGTCAAGCTGCGGCAGTTTAATATCCTGCACTTCTTCAAAAAGGTCATCGCCAAAAAGCCCCTATCTGCCCGCTGGCAGAATCTTTCTGGTAAGAAGCGCCCAAATCGGCAGCCTGCTCATAAACGGCAAGCAGCTGTGAACGTTTGGCACCAAAGGAATCCATAGCGCCGCAGTTGATTAAGTTTTCTATAACGCGCTTGTTTATCAGCCTTGAAGGCACACGTTTGCAGAAATCCAAAATAGAAGTAAAACGCCCGCCGTTTGCGCGTGCTTTTATAATACCGTCAATTACCTGCTCGCCAACGCTTTTAATGCCTGCCATGCCAAAACGGATTGCATTGCCTTTAACCGGCGAAAACTCCCTGCCGCTTTCATTTACGTCCGGCGGCAGTATTTTAATGCCCATGCGCTTGGTAACGCCGAGATACCAGCTTAATTTATCGTTGTCGCTCATAATGCTGCACAAAAACGCAGCCATAAACTGAGTCGGCCAGTGCTGTTTTAAATACGCTGTCTGGTAAGCTACAAGTGCATAAGCCGCCGAATGTGATTTGTTAAAGCCGTAACCTGCAAAGTGCTGCAAAAGTGCAAAAATCTGCGTGCTTGTTTCTTCGTCAATGCCGTGGTTCTGTTTGGCACCGTCAATAAACTTCTGCTTCATGGAATCCAGCTCTTTGGCTTTCTTTTTGCCCATGGCGCGGCGCAGAATATCGGCCTGACCAAGCGTAAAGCCTGCCAGTACGGAAGTTATCTGCATTACCTGTTCCTGATACAGAATAACGCCGAAAGTATCTTTTAAAACCGGCTCCAAAAGCGGATGCAGAATGTCCGCTGTGCGCGTGCCGTGCTTACCGGCTATAAAATCTTCCACCATGCCTGTGCCCAAAGGACCTGGGCGGTATAATGCCACCAAAGGTATTAAATCGCTGAATTTTTCGGGTGCCAAATCCATAACGAGTTTGGTCATGCCTTCAGATTCAAGCTGGAACACGCCCTGCGTATCGCCGCGCCGCAGCATGGCGCAGGTTGCATCGTCATCAAGCGGTATTTTTTCTATATCAATTTTTTCTCCGGTAGTTTCGTAAATATAGCGGAGCGTATCACCTATAACGGTTAAAGTCCTGAGTCCCAGCAAATCCATTTTTAACAGGCCTAAATTTTCAACCTTATCTTTATCATACTGGGTAATAACAAGGCCTTCGTTTGAAAGCTGCAAAGGTACGCAGTCAATCAAATCACGCGGCGTAATTACAACGCCCGCTGCATGCGTACCACTGTTGCGCGGCATTCCTTCAACCTTTTTGGCAATGTCAATCAGTCGTTTTACTTTTTCGTCGCTGTCGTATAGCGCCTTAAAATCGTTGCTTGTTTCCAGCGCTTTTTCCAGCGTAATGCCAAGTTCGCGCGGAATCATTTTGGCAACGTTATCAACAAAGCTGTAAGGCAAATCAAGCGCACGCCCTACATCGCGCACGGCGGCACGCGCCTGCAATGTGCCGAAGGTAATAATCTGCGCCACGCGCTCTTTGCCATAGCGCTTAATAATGTATTCCAGCACGCGCCCGCGGTTAACATAACAAAAATCCGTATCAATATCCGGCATGCTTACGCGTTCCGGGTTTAAAAAACGTTCAAAAAGCAAATCGTATTTTAACGGGTCGATATTGGTAATGCCCAAAAGATAAGCAACTATGCTGCCCGCCGCACTGCCGCGCCCAGGCCCGACAGGTATTTCGTTTTTGCGGCTGTAATTAATAAAATCCCATACAATTAAAAAATAGCAGCTGTAACCCATGCGGTCAATAATGTCAAGTTCGTAGTCCAAACGCTGCATAACCTTTTCGTCGGCTTTAGCATACCGCTGCGGCAGCCCTTGCAGACACAAATCGCGCAGATATTCCGTAGCATTGGCATATTTTTCCGGTATCGGAAATTCCGGCAGCAAAAGATGTCCAAACTCCAGCTCCACATGGCAGCGCTCAGCAATTTTAACCGTATTTTCCAATGCTTCCGGGCAATCGGCAAAGCGTTCCGCCATTTCCTCGTAACTTTTTAAGTAATACTCGTCATTGGCAAACTTCATGCGTTTGGGGTCATCAACCGTGCTTGCGGTTTGAATGCATAATAAAACGTCCTGCGCTTCGGCGTCAGCTTTTTCAACATAATGCAGGTCGTTCGTGGCAACAAGCCCCAAACCGAATTTGGCAGCCATGCGTTTTAATTCACGGTTTACAACACGTTCTTCATCAAGCCCGTGATCCTGAATTTCAAAAAAGTAATTTTCTTTGCCGAAGATTTCAATATATTCCTGCGCGGCACGTTCCGCACCGTCAATATCACGCTGCAGTATTTTTACCGGCACTTCACCGGCAATGCAGGCGCTCAGGCAGATAAGCCCCTCGCTGTATTTGCGCAGAATGTCTTTATCAATACGCGGTTTATAATAGAAGCCTTCCAGATGCGATAAAGAAACCAATTTCATTAAATTATGATAGCCGGTATTATTTTCGGCAAGCAGAATTAAATGGTAAATACCTCCGCGCTGGCTGCGGTCAAACCGCGACTGCGTAACATATACTTCGCAGCCGATAATGGGCTTGATATTCATTTTCTGCGCCTGCTGGTAAAAATCAACTGCGCCGTACATTACGCCGTGGTCGGTAATGGCAATGCTGTCCATGCCAAGTTTTTTGGCACGCGCCAAAAGCAAATCTATTTTGGAGGCGCCGTCAAGCAGGCTGTACTGCGTATGCACATGCAGATGGGTAAATTTTTCAATCATTAAAAAACTCCTTATTATTTCTTGCTATGCAAAAGATTATATGCAATAGACGGTACTAAAAACAAAAGATTGAAAAACAAGCTTACAAATAAAGTATACGGTGATGTTGGAAAAATAAAATGCCATGCACAGCCGGAAGCAATTCCGCCAAACATTGAAAGCAGGCCCGCTTTTTTGCCAACCATGCCTTTAAAGAATATAACGGCAGTCATAGGCAGGAAAACGCCTGCGCCGCGCAAAGCCATTGAAAGATAATTCCATTGCAGAACGGAAGAATCGAGATGCGAATGAATAAAAACAAGTGCCGCAAGCGTAACAGTAAGAACCGTAAGTTTATTAATCCACAGCAGCTTTTTGCTGTCGTGAACTTTTAAAACCGCACCGAAAATATCACGGCTGAACAGCGTGCCCACACCGAGCGACAAACCGGCAATGGAACCGACGCAGGACAGCACCAGTGCTGCTAAACCTGCTCCGCCAAGCCATTCCGGCAGATAATTGCATAAAAAGAACGGCAAGGTATCAATGCTGTTCAGCTCCGGATGATGCAGTTTTATAAACAGGCCAATAATAACGGAAGGCAGCCCCACAGGAATTGCTATGCACGCGGCAAGCAGGCACCCTAAAGCCGCTACCCTGCTGTTTTTGGCAGAAAATAAAGACTGCACATAGCTTTGGGTAGAAACAACACCGACAATCATCGAAAACAAATTAAACAACGCATGGTCGGCGCCAATGCCAAACATACTGAACCACGGCAGTTCCGGAAAAGCCTCGTGCATACCGCTTAAACCGCCCATATCTGTAAAAGCCAGATAACCGCCGACAAAAATGGTAGCGAAAATCAGGCCAACTTTAAATAATCCGGCCATGCCGCTGCTGTTAATGCCGCCGAAAAACACAAAACCCATTACCAAAAGCACTACAACGGCAGCCGAAGGCAGATAGCCCAAATGCAGAATACCGCCAATTAAATGCACCGAACTTAACGAGCTGGAAACAATACTGAAAAAAATACCGAGCGAAGCGGCAATGCTTGCAATAGGCCCCGCCTGCGGTCCAAAATTAATAACAAGGTATTCCGAAATTGTTGTTAACCCGCTTTTGCGCAGAGGACGCGCATAAAAAGCAGCCATAATTAAAAAGCCAATGCCGCTGCCTAACGTAAACCACCACGCGGCAAAGCCAAAAGTAAAACCACCCTGTGCGGTACCGATAGTGGCCGCGCCGCCTATAATGGTTGCGGCAATAGAACCGGCAACCATTATTACACCGGCACTGCGCCCGCCTACATCAAAATCATCTGCCGATTTTACCTTACGCGAAGAATAAATACCGCAGCCAAGCACTACTGCCAAAGTAGCTATCAGGCTTAATATATGTACAAAACCAAGTTCCATCCTATCACCTTATCTCTTAAAACGGCTTTGTAAAAAAGAAAATACTATTTTAAATATTTCGCTGTCAGATTTTAATTTCCTGCCAAAAATAAAAACGCTGGCAGTGCTCTTTTCTTTGCCCAAAACCTGCATTTGCTGTATAATAAGCAGGTAAAATTTAATATTTCAGGAGAATTTATGACAGAACGCAATAAAACTATTGATAAACTGCGCGGCATCTGTATGCTCGGCGTACTCGGCATTCATACCGGCTCACTGGTTTTAATGTCGGTATCGTCAAACCAACATTTATATATGCTGTTTGAAATACTTTCGCGTTACAGCGTGCCCGCCTTCTTTTTTGTATCAGGTTACGGCCTGTTTTGCCATTATAAACCCGGAACGGAAATTAATTACCGGCAGTTTATAAAAAAACGTTTCCAAAGCAGCGGCATACCGTATTTAAGCTGGTCACTTTTTTATATGGTATATTTTACAACAGTCGTGCCCGGCTGCATTCCCTGGTTTTCTCCATTAGGGCTGCTGCACATACTGTTTTGGGGGCTGGCATGCTACCATTTATACTTTATGATTATATTATTATGGTTCTATGCTTTATTCCCAATCTTTCAAAAACTGCTGGGCGTAATGCAGAAATACAGTTTAAAAGCAGGCTTTGCCGCACTGTTTTTGTTCCAGCTGCTGTTTAACTATTGGACAATGCACCCCGGAATTACAGCCCAACAGCTTCCAATAATATTACAAGACTTTTTACTTACAGGCTTAACTATTTACCGCTGCATTATCTGTTTATTTTTATGCTTGGCGGTTTGGCCGCAGTTAAAGAAAAAGAATTTTTTAAAACACTTACCGGTAATTTTAAAAGCGTAAGCGTTTTATATTTACTTTCGATAATCTCTATCTGCGGCAGTTACTACTATTACTACTACCAGTACGGTTACGACTTAATCAGCCTGACCAATACCTTTCAGCAGTTAAGCCCGCAAGGCTTTATTTACACAATTGCTTCTATTTTATTCTTTTGCGGCTTTTTTGCACGAAAGAAAACAGAAAATTATTTAACCCTCGCCGTAGATTTTATATCCGATAATTCCATGCTTGTTTACTTTGCCCATCCCTTCTGGTTAAGCATGATTGAAAGGATAAGCCATCATTTTGGAATTGTAATGACAACCAAACGTGCAGCAGCATCTTACATTATTTTACTAGCAGTATCACTTGTTACCAGCATTGTATTAAAGAAAATATCTGCTAAAATACCAATGCTTAACCTGTTATTA